>Ga0256901_1000684_pt1 | contig 18497 bp, 19 predicted proteins | sample MC6MC0689MT_FD_190200 | JGI IMG/M metagenome (GOLD analysis project Ga0256901, IMG submission 190200) | Metatranscriptome of enriched soil aggregate microbial communities from Iowa State University, Ames, United States - MC6-MC0689-MT... | ecosystem: Environmental > Terrestrial > Soil >... | reverse complement strand
CGCACATCGACGCCGATGGCCTTTGTCCGTGCGCCGCGCTTCTTCAAACCCGATGCAGTGCCGCTGATCTGCCCGCCCGTCGATACCGCAGCAACCAGTACGTCCGGCCCGTCATCCGGGAAGTCCGCCAGAATCTCAGCGGCAGTGGTTGCTTCATGCGCGCGCGGGTTGTCGGGATTTCCATACTGCCAGGGCATAAACGCACCCGGAACTGTGTCGGCCAGTTTACGGGCGTGCCGGATTCGTGCCTCCTGAAACGTTCCGTCTGCAGGGTTGCTTTCCGTTACCATCACCACTTCTGCGCCCAATGCCTCGATCATCGCGACATTGTGCGGGCTGGTCCTGGGGTCGACTACAATCATGCAGCGGTAGCCGCGTGTTGCGGCAATCATGGCCAGTGCAACGCCCAGGTTGCCGGAGGTGGATTCGACAATTGTTCCGCCTGGCAGAAGTTTTCCGGCCGCTTCAGCAGCCACAATCATACTGAGCGCCGGCCGGTCCTTGACGGACCCACCCGGATTATAGCCATCCAGTTTCACAAACAGGTTCGCAGAGCCGGCCGGCAGAAGATTGCTCAGCGATAAAATGGGCGTGCGCCCAATCAGATCAGTAATGCTTTGATAAATCATGCAGGACTCCACAGTTGGTTAAAAAGAAACCTGATGGGAAAACCATCGGGCGCGGACGATAAAAAAGACGACACTCGCTGACAGAGCGAGGCCAGCCATACAGCCGATGGTGAACGGAACATCGCTTGCTGCCAGGATGAATGTCAGGAAGGACATCAGCAGCGCTCGTTTGAGCATGATCATGCTTTGCAGGAACGACGATATTCTGCCTGCTTCGTGCAGGGAAAACTCTTTCATAATCAGCGACTGTCTGAGAACCCGCGTGACAGCATTCCCAAAACCAAGACCAGCAGCCAGGGCAATGAAACCGTTACGGTTTGGAAACAAAGTCTGCAGAACCACCACAACCGAGAACAGCAACATTGCATAAAGCAGGGCTCTTGATGTATCGGTTACCCTTCTGTTTATGAACGAAAGCAGCGTGCCACCGATAATCGCCCCAAGCGCAAACATCAGTTCAACGATGGCATAGGCTGCCCCCGAATTCTGTGCCACTCTGCTGATGGCGATCGGATGCAGCACGGTAAACAGGATCACAATCACATAGGGAACGGAAGCCAGAATTAACATCAGAGTCAGTGCCGGTCGTGCACAGGAGATACAGAACCCCTGTTTCAGCGATGCGACATAGCCGACACTGTGATGGTGTTGCTCCGTTCGCGCATAGGGTATGAAGAGCAGACAGAGTATTGCCAGCAGATACATCAGAACATTACAAACGGTGAGCCACAGCAATCCGAACTGCTTTATGGCAAATATCGCGATTATCCCTGTTAATGCCGCAGCAACCTGATTTTCAATCTCGAGCATCGCGTTGACACTGAGATACTCGCTGCCGTGAAATGTCTCCTGGACATAAGCGGTTCGCAGTGGGATGTTAATCGCATAAAAACTGTTTCCCAGAACGTAATAGAATACAAGAGCTATTCTGTCATCGCGGAGCCAGAGGTGGATCAGCAGGGTGAGAAACAGCCCGGCAATAAAAGCCAGTCGCAACCAGATCATCAGGGCATGACGCGATCCGCGATCGATAACAGGACCAATCAGCGGTGTGGCGATAAACAGCCCGATGTTCACCGCCATTGCGACAGAACTGAACAGAATACTTCCATCAGACCGGGATGCCAGCAACCAAGGCACCGCAATCATAGCGACGCCAGTTCCGATTGACGCTGCGGCATTCGAAACAAGCAGAAGTGCCAGTGATCGTTTATTCATGGGGCACGCAGCGCTGCTTCAGACTTGCAAGCGGAATCCGCTCCGGCGCAACTGCTTTTGAAAACACATGTCTGCTGGTTTTTACGGGAAGCAGGTCGCCGCTCATCGCTGCTGCGCGAACAGAATCCCGGTCGATTGCCTCACCACAGCGCCAGGCCAGAACCTCAATGATATCACTGTTATAATGCACACAGGCACAGGGGACTTTCGAAAGCGAAAGCCTCCTTGCTGACTCCAGTCTGTGGTGTCCATCCAGAACGATGTAACGATCGTCCTCAACAATGATAGGCTGTGTCCATATCCCGGAGCCGCTGATCACTTCGGCCAGTTTGGTTACATAACAACTGTCAAACTGCTCATGTGACAGCAGAAGATCCGTATCCATTATGATTAAATCATACCAGTCGTATCTCTTGATTATCTCCAAACTATTACTCCTCCATTGGAGATAATCTGGTACGATGAATAGTGAAAGTGGTAAACGACAACAAATAGCTATCTATCACTTACAGGTACTATCTCAGGAGAACCATCGACGGAATTTCACTCTGCCAGTCAAGGGCATTTCCGCCTCTCGCCTGTGCAATTGCAACCTGTCGTTCTGCATGCTGTGTCTGTGCTCCTGACGAACCTTTCAGATCCACGAAAGCAGCGTGCCATCCCGTGCAAAGCCTGCCGGTCTGGCGCAGTACGACGCAGGCATTCTGAGACCTTACCGCCCGTTTTGAACAGTTACCCGTCGGTGTGAGCAGGTTTTCTTCCCTGCAACTGTGTCAGTCCATCAGTTTCTGGACAAGATAGACATGCTTCATCGCCTCAATTCTGATGGCATCAGCCGTCGTCGCTGCAGTCGCATGACCACCGTCACTGCTCTCATAAAACAGGAAGGGCATATTCAGGGATTGCATTCTCGCCGCCATCTTGCGGGCATGGGACGGATGAACCCGATCATCCAGCGTTGAGGTGGTGAAGAATGGTTCAGGATAAACCGTTCCCGCCTTCAAATTGTGGTAAGGCGAAATCGACCGGAGAAACATGCCTTCGACCGGATCGTCCGGGTCCCCGTATTCCCCTGTCCATGATGCTCCTGCGAACAGCTTGTTGTATCTGACCATATCCAGCAAGGGCACATCGATGATCATTGCCCCCCACAACTCAGGGCGCTGAACAAGCTGCACCCCCATCAGCAGCCCTCCGTTCGAACCACCGCGAATGCCAAGCTTCTTCGGCGACGTTATTTTACGTCTGATCAGATCTTCGGCGACGGCCTGAAAGTCATCAAAAATCACCTGTCGTCTGGTTTTTAACCCGGCCACATGCCACTGCGATCCGAATTCGCGACCACCCCGAATATTTGCCAGGACGAAGACACCTCCCTGCTCCAGCCAGATTTTGCCCATCGTACCGGAATAGAAGGGCAAAGACGAAACTTCGAAGCCGCCATAGGCTGTCAGCAAGGTTGGGTTGGAACCGTCTCGCTTCATGTCCTTTTTCGAGACAAGAAAATACGGGACCTTCGTGCCATCCTTTGATGTTACCCAGTTCTGGCTTACCTCCATGTCGTCTGCGACGAAGTCATTGTCTTCCGATGCCAGATGCTGAACTTCCAGAGTTGCTGCGTCGACACGAAAAAGACTTCTCGGACTTAAAAAACTCTCTGTGGTAACGAAGAGCGCATCGGAATGGTCATCGGCCGAGACAACGGATACCGACAGATTGTCAGCAAGAGGAAGTTTCCGGGCATGCCAGGCGCCTTCAGCGAAATGCAGCGCATGAAGCTCACCCATAACATTGGTCAGGGTGTGAATAATCAGGAAGTTTGCGGTTTCACTGACGTTTTCAACGGACTGACCGGTCGAGGGCGCGAACACCAGAACCGGATCTGCGGCCTGCGGGTTCTTAAGTGCTTTCTCAAGATCGAGTGATATCACGCTGTCTGCGCTAAATTTTTTTCCGGCCGTAGTTTCCCATGGTTCGTTCAGTCGAACGATCATCTGTCCATCCCTGATGGTCTCCATCCGGGCGGATAGCGGCAAAGGCAGCGAGATCTCCGCTCCCTGCGTCCGAACGGCGAGTTTTGCCTCATTATTCTGCAGCTCACGGATATGGATATCCGCAACATATCTGCCATCCTGATCCCACCAGGCACTGCAGATTGCCGTAACATCGGTCCTCTCGCCACGACAGATCTCTACCGCCTGATCCAGACTCTGACCGCGCCGCAGTCGCCTGGTGACATAGCCATAGCCGGAGGTGGTGACCTCACCTGGTGTCCACTCTCTTGAGACATAGATCGTATCTTTATCAAACCAGCGCGCAGTTTGTTTGGCTTCCGGCAAAATAAAACCATCGGCTACAAATTGCCGCCTGGCGGCATCGTATTCACGGATGAAGACCGCATCCCTGCCACCATCTGAAAGCATAACAAGACAACGGTCCGGATGCGAAGGCAGGCAGTCGCGTCCCTGATATACCCAGTTGCGCTTCTCCTGCTTTGCTAACGCGTCCACGTCAAGGATGGTGTTCCACTGCGGATCACCGCTGTCGTAAGATGTCCTGCTGGTGCGGCGCCACTGACCGCGCACATGCACGCTGTCGATCAGGAACGTATCGATAGAGTTGTCATCTGCAAATTCCGGAAGCGCGATCGTTCTGAGATCCGTCAGTGACTGCGTCAGGACCGCCTCTGTTTCTTTCAGACGCTTATCCTGACTAAGACGCTGCAGCGTCTTTGCATTCTGCTCGCTAACCCAGTCAAGCGCAGGCCCGCCCTCAATATCTTCAAGATAATCGAATGGGTCGGCAATGCGCCCGCTATCGTGCGGTGCTGATAATCCGGGCAGGGCAGAGGATGAACAGAGCAGAACTGAGGAAAATAACAAGGAGAGACTGCGTTTCAAAGGCATTTCAATTCTCTGGCGGCTACAATAAAAATGAAATAAAAATCTGTGGAACCTGAAAAGTGGCTGCCTGTGTTGTCCATAACCGTGTCAGGATTAAGCTAGGAAATCACAGAGATATTGTGTGCGTCATCAGCCGCGTTATGCGTATCTTTCAGGTGGCGGCCGGAAAAATGGCTTTTCCCCGGTAACGCATACGACTGACCCCTGCGCAGATGAGCCCGGAACGCGATGCAGATCGCTCAAAGGATGGCCTGATGTGCGGTCTGCGTTAAGGTTGGGGCAGTGCAGGCGATTGACAACGCCGAAGCACACCGTCAGCGCAGGCGCCATTACGGGTCGGTTTTATGCCAGCTGCGATCGCATCGCGTTCAGCGCAGCGTCTCGATCCGTCTGAGTGTCATACGCGCCGTCTGCAGATCGCCCTCCAGCGCTTTTCTTATAAAAATATTGTCAATGAGCGGGTTGTCCAGAAGCTCCTCCGAAAAGATGATCCCCTGATCGAGTGTTTCATAACCATTGCGCCTGGGAACGAAAAAGCCCGCCAGAAGCTCTTCCCCGTAAAGAGACTTCAGCGCAACCTTCTGACTGCTGTTCGCTCGTGTGGACTGGGCCCAGTCATTGAGCAGGAGAGCGGCCGTGGGCGCCGTGCCGCCGTTTGCCTCAAGCGCCATGCGCAGCTCTTTGTACAGCCTCACCGTCGCCATCTGCGATTCATATTCCATAATGCATGGCCGAAACGGAATGATGACACGGTCCGCACCCGCCATGGCAAAACGGGTCAGACCCTCCAGGCGGCCTGCCGTATCGATGATGACATAGTCCGCCGTGCCGGCTTTTGCCTCTTCAAGGCAGGTCCGCAGCGCATCTTCATCCGGACAGGTAAAACACAAAAACCGGTCGGCGAGGAGGGGATACTTGCGGATGGCCCGGCGGTGATACCCGACCGATGCCCCCTCCGGGTCCGTTTCAATGAGCACGACGGTCGTCGCATCCGATTGGGCAAGTGCCGCATTGACAAGCAGCCACGCCAGGGTTGATTTGCCAACTCCGGCCTTCTGACCCGCGAGAGAGATTGTGATCATGATAGTTTCCGTAAGGCAGCATAACAACCGGTCAGCCAGACGGATTCCGGTTTGACCGACCAGGAGACGGCCCCATCATCAGGGGATCAATCCAGACGTTGAGTGGCCTGAGAACAGGACGGTCGATGATGTTTGCTGCGTTGCGAAACCCCAAAGCAGCGCGCAATAGAGAGCCGGCAATTTAATCGATGTAAATCCGCTACAAAATCCCAATATATTGCAGGAGGATTCTGGGGGGGGGATTGCAGCATCTGTGCAGTGCACGCCGGCTGCTCCCTCACCGCATCCGGGACAGTGCCCGGTGCAGTCAGGTTTGATTCTCTGCAAGGCAGCCTCGCTGGTTACAGCAGAAGTTCAGTATCGCGCAGGTCCGTTTAAGCAACGATACCGGGAGATATCTGCCGCGGAAAGGTGTTTAAACTGAGAAGGTTAGATTCTTCAAACAAATTTCTACATGCAATAATATGTCCCCCTAATAATCCGGAATAAGTTGGAATTACGCAGCTTTCGATCCCGCGCTATTTTTTCCGCCTGTGACAAATCATCGTGACAGGTTCAGGAAAATCCTTGGGAGGGGATCATGGACATTCGTTTTTTGCTTAGCAGTTCTGTGGCATTGTTCACGCTGTTCTCACACGCATCCGCTGCGGATAATGTAACAACACCCGATCCGGAACCCGCAGCATTTGTGTCCGTCTGCGATGCGTATGGTGCGGGTTATTTCTATATTCCCGGAACCGAAACCTGCCTGCGGCTTCATGGTTATGTCCGCAGTACCATTCAGGGCGGCGAAGATGTCTATGGCCGGGGATTTGAGAACCGGGACGGGGTCGCCACCCTGCGGCACGCGCCATGGGACAGCTGGGATAATTCGACCCGTTTCACTTTGCGTGCCAGCACAGCGTCTGAAACCGACATGGGGACGCTGAAGACCTTCGCTGAAACGCGCGCTCAGTGGGATAACGAAACCGATTCCAGTTCAACCGGAACGTTGCGCGCCGGCTATATAGACCTGAATGGATTGCGCATCGGACTGGATCAGTCAGCCTTTGTCGGGTTCATCGGCGGGCTCGGTGATGTCGTCAATGATGATGTCATCCCGGCGGGTGGTTACCGCACCGGTCTGATCAGCTATAGTGTCACCCGGACCGACGGCGTTTCGGCGACTCTGTCTCTGGAACAGGGCAATGATGGCGATACCGACTCCAGGTATGGCTATTCCGGGGTTATGGGCGACTACACGCCGCATATTGTCGGTGGCCTGAAATACCAGCAGGGATGGGGCCTTGTTGCAGCCGTCGCTGCCTATGATTCCCGGCAGAAAGAATTCGCTGTTAAGCTGCGTGGCAATCTCACCGTCAGCGACCGGCTCTCTTTGTGGATGCTTGCCGGATATAAATCGGCCACCGACACCTATATGGATGTTATGGATGCAAACGGACGGATGGCCGGCCAGGTGCGCGCTTTAGACAGTCTTTACGGACAATGGGGTAGCAACTGGGCCGTCTGGAGCGGTGGTACCTACAAGTTTACCGATAAAGCCATTTTCAATGCTCAGCTCAGCTATGACGGCTCCGGAACATTTGCCGCCACCGCAGACGTTGCCTATGAGCTGGTTCCCGGCTACACCGTAACACCCGAGGTATCCTATGTGCACTGGCACGATAAAAAGTCCATTCTCGACGGGCTCGATGCGCTGCAGGCGCTGATTATGGTGCAGCGAACATTCTGATCTGTCAGCCAGTTCCCGCTGATATGGCTGGGGTGATAAACAAAGGAAACTTCAAAATCCTGAAGTCGTCAGCCCGGCATTTCCCTGTCTGCATTTCACCGTCTGTGCGGGGAGATTGCAAGACTGTTCGAACGGCTCGGTCAATCCATCCGCGGTCACAGTCCCGCAATTCCGAGACTGATTATGAAAACCCGTTTGCCTTGTTAATGTCATGATCGTTTTCGACACCAGTCTCATTGTGCATCCTGAGCGGCGTGGCTCACGCGGCTCCCGCCGCAGTCACTGCCAGAACAATTCTGGCAGCGCCGGGCTTCCCCGACTGAACCCATTTCACTTTTCTCTATTTCGTCAGGCAATCCATGTTCCGTTCATTTCTGCTTTCACTGATAATGCTGATAACTGTACTGCAGCCCGCGGGCGCAACTGACCTGAAAGAAACGATGATCAGTTACATAGCGCAGCAAAAGCAGGGTCAGCTTGCACTCCTTGAGCAACTGGTCAATATCAACAGCGGAACCGATAATGCCGGGGGCGTAAAAACTACCGGTGCCGCCCTCATCCAGGAATTTGAGGCCCTTGGATTTGACGTGCAGTGGCACGCCCTCCCGGCAGAAATGCGCCATGCAGGCTCCCTAATCGCCACGCACAAAGGCAAATCAGATACACCACGCTTCCTTTTGATTGGTCATCTGGATACCGTCTTCGGACAATCCGACAGTTTTCAGAAGTTCGCGCTCTCTGATGACGGGAAATACGCAACCGGGCCCGGGGTCATTGACGCCAAAGGCGGCATTGTAACCATTCTGTATGCGATGAAAGCGCTGAAGGCCGTGAACGCCTTAGAAAACGCCACTATCACAATTGTTCTGACCGGTGACGAAGAACTTGCAGCCAGACCGGTGACCATCGCACGCAAGGCGCTGATCGATGCGGCGAAACAGAGCGATATCGCCCTCGGTTTCGAATTCGCACTTGCTCCGGACGAGCTGGTGCTGACACGGCGCGGCCTGTCGGAATGGGTCTTAACCACCACCGGGAAAGCCGCACATTCATCGCTGCTGTTTCAGCCAGGTGTCGGATCTGGTGCCGTCTATGAAGCAGCACGCGTGATCGATTCCTTACGAACACAAATGGCTTCGCTGCCAGGCGTGACGATCAATGCCGGGATTCTGCTCGGTGGGCAGCAGGTGACGGAAAACAGCGAGCAGGGCACCGGTGTGGCGCGCGGCCGTAAAACGATTGTTCCCGCCCTTGCCACCGCACGGGGGGATCTGCGCTACAGCACGCAGCACGAGCGTGACCGGGCTGAAACCATCTTTCAGACGATCGCCGGACAGTCCCTGCCGGAAACCAGCAGTTTTGTGGAGTTCACGGATATTATACCGGCAATGCCCGCCACCCGATCAAATGAACAGCTTCTGGAAGACTATAGCAAAATTTCGCAGGCGCTCGGCGGACCGGTGCTGAAGGCTGTTTCACCACGCGAACGGGGCGGCGCTGATATTTCTCATGTCACAGCCTGGACAAAAGCTGCGATCGATGGGCTCGGACCATGGGGGCATGGTGCCCATACAGGGACGGAAACGCTGGATATAGCATCGCTGACAATTGCCACACAGCGAACCGCCCTGTTAATCTATGAAAAAACAATGCATTGAAACGGAGGGCTGCTCAGCCCGCGCAAAGATCGTGTGTACCCCCCAGAAAAAGAAGCCCGGACTGCGGAACGCCAGCGGATCCGGGCATAACGCCCGGAATGCTTTCATCTGACAACAGCAGATACCATGAACGAGCGAACAATGATGACAAAAGTCGGGCTGGGTTTAGGGCTCTTATCCATCGGGCGACAATGGGGCGCTGCCTATGTAACCCCTCCATCGCCCGATCAGGCCACCGCTCTGATTGAAACAGCCTATAGGGCAGGAATTCGCTTTTTCGACACCGCACCGGCTTACGGCGCCAGTGAATCCATTTTGTCACAAGCCATCGCTGGATCAGGTGTTGATCCTGCGCAGATGACGATTGCGACCAGGATGGGGGAATACTGGGATTGCGGGACCGGTACCTCCTATACAAATCACAGTTTTGACGAAATGGTCAGAGGTCTCGAAAACAGTGCACGCTTACTGGGGCGCATAGACATTTTGCAACTCCATAAGGCTGATATCACGAATATCGCGTCAAAAGCTGTGTTCCGGGCCCTTGATCGGGCAGAGGAATTGGGAATCCGGCAATTTGGTGTTTCCGTTAAGGATATTGAATCCGCCCGGCTCACCTGTCTGAGCGGTCGCTATGCTTATGTGCAGTTTCCATACAGCATCGGTCATACGGCTTTGAAAGAGATATTTTCCATGCTCCATGACAGCAATGTGCAGGCTATTATCAACAGACCGTTTGCTATGGGGCAACTGACAGTTCAGGGCGTTCCGTTTCATCTGACAGACCTGTTTGCGTTCATTCTGGAGTGCGAATTTACCGGCATTGTTCCGACCGGAACTTCGTCACAACAGCATCTGCTGGACAACATCGAAGCATTCAGATGTGCAAATCACGGATAGCTGCCGTCATGCCGGCAGAGGGCTGCTAACAGGCCGAAACGGAATACATCGGACCCGTCATATCGGCGTTGCGGTACAGGATGGGAAAAAGGGAGGATGAATCCCGGTGCGGGCCATCCTCCAAAGTGGGGCTTCAACACAGACTAAGGCTTTATGTCGGAGCCCGAAAGCGTGATAGACCAGAAAGGCGGGTATCTCTCTGGCCCGGATAGATCAATACCACAGGTGCAGAATATTAAAATCCCATCATATAGTGGTGAATACTCAACAGCTCTAATATAATACTATACTTATATTGAATATTTGGATTCAACTAAATAATACTTGTATTACTCATTTATTTGTATTCAATAAAAATCAGAAACCTGCTTATGCCTCACGGCATTCACAGACGGGGAGGGGAGCAGAATGAAAAGAAGAGAAAGTCCTGTACTTAATTTGCCATTCGACCGTGCGGCAAAATTCCTTGGCGCACTGTCGCATCAAAAAAGGCTTATAATTCTGAACGCCGCGTTGCACGAAGAACTGTCCGTTACCGATCTTGTCGAGCTTACAAATCTCAGCCCATCGTCGCTGGCGCAGCATCTGACAAAGCTCACCGCTGAAAAGCTGTTATCGACCCGCAGATCCGGGCATAAAAATCTTTACCGCGTTTCCTCAAGCCGTGTTGAACCTATGCTGGAGATGCTTTCTGTTCTGTATCCGTCTGCGCCGGTGAAATCCTTTTCGTCCGTCTCGCTTCACATTTAACCGACAGATATCAGGCGGTGTCGCCTGACCGACTGCTCCAGGATGCGCGCCGTTCAGACCAGCCTGTGCTGTCACGGCATCAGCCTTTTCGATGGCCTGCCGATGATCAATGGTAATACACCGCAACAGGAGGTCGCGCTCGTCGTTGCAGCATTACAGAAAGTCGCAACCCGAAAGCTCGTCGGTTATCCGGGCGGCGCGCGTCCATCCCGCCTTGTCATCACACTTCAGCGGGCAAATCTCGCCTCAGAACAGGCGCGGGTGATGCTGGGCAGCGACAGTACGATCAGCGGGACCGCGCGTCCCGAAGACATCAGAACCGGGCAGCTGATCGCACAGAATCCTCAGATCTATGGCGAGGACAGAGGCGTGAAAGGCTATGACTCCGGTGCTTCCTGGCTGCAATGGCAATCAACGCCGTTATGACCTGAAATCAGGAATATCTGGCGGAAAAGCTGGCTGAAGACTTTACGAAGCGCACCAGAAAATGGCGCACACCCTGATAACCGCTTGCGTCATCTGCCGGTTGAATCCAGACACAGACTGCTGCGGCGTTCGTGCTGTTTCTCCCGGCTGATGCCGGGGGAAATGGTAAAGGCTATGATACTTTGCGTAAGACGTGAATGTCCGATCCTGTCTCATCGGAGAGCAGGTCGATTGGTTCAGTTCCCGCAAGCCGCGCACATTTTTGAAAGAACGGTGCCGAAAAGCAGAATGAATTCTTCAGGTGAAGCCTGTCATGCTTCCGAAGTGTGATTTCCTTATTGTCTATCCGGAAACACATGTCCTTCCTGACAACGGCAGTATGCACCACCTGCATGAATTCATGGTCGCCGCGGATATCCGCCTTGTATTCAAAATTTTCCGGAAAAAAGTTTCCATCTGGCAACAGTTCGGCACGCATTCTGTAAAAAATATTGAGCTGAAACTCCGGGTGAGCCTGATAATAGGCCTGTGCTCTTTCGCCTCTTAGATCCGAACCAACAGAAATTGCAAGCCAGCCCTGCCGGGCGCTGTTGGCAATTTTCTGCAGGGTCCTGACAACGGCCTCCACAGGAGGCTTGTCGCTGACCGGTGCCGCCAGATTTCCAAATGTTTTTCCAAACATGACAATCAGCGCTGCTTCATCCTCTGCAAAGTAACGATGTCCCGAGAAGACATCGTCACGGATAAATTCGATTCTGAGGGCGCTGGCCAATGGTAACGCTGCGATCCTCAGGAGAAATTCATTCGAACGATCCACCAGAATACAACGCGATTTCTGTCCCTGAAGATTTGTGACCAGCGGAAGGGTCTTACTCTGAAAGGCTCTGACTGTCCCGGGACCACACTCCAGTAAGGATAAGCCGTTGCGGCAAAGTTCGTCTCCGTTGTGCCATGACACATAATCCCGAATGCGCTGATGGAGTTTCCGGACAAGCCTGTTTTCGACATCCAGAATGTTAGGAGAACCCGTAAGCCGGGCATTCCTGATCCGTTGCGCCTCAGCCCTGGCCCACAACAGCGCACCGCTCATTGGCTTGCCATTCTGATCGAGACCACAATGATGCACATACTGTTCAGCGCCCAGATCGGGTGCATATTTTTGTTGAAACAGTTCCAGACTTGTTTCCAAAAAGCTCACATCGCTCTCCATTCTGTCCGGTATTAACAGACATCGGGCGCACGTATACGCCCCTGACCGAAGACCTCTGACGGGAGTGTGAGGCTTTCGCCGGCCATTTTCAAAGGCACAGTTTTGGGAGTAATAAATGTGCTCTTCGAATGAGACGTCAGGCGCCGCAGCACGGGGATCAAAGCAGGCGAATGCACCTTTTCCGGGATCCCGCTCCCGTGCCAACGCTGCAAAATGAGGTGGGATGATCGCAAGCTTGAGGGAGGAGTCTGTTGTGTGTGCACTTTTAAGCTTTACTGCCAGGAGGGTCCAGGCCGCCAGGGGCAGGATGCGATGTGCCGCCCCAGATCAGCAACGTTCTCACCGCAATGGGGACATGGATGATACACAGTCGCCGGGGTGGGGCCATTAAACAGGTCGCTGACATAATGATGAGCTTGCGCAAAATCAGAAAATCGATTCTGCTGATCCCTCAGCATGTCTGCCAGGGCGTTGTTGAATTCATAGGTATAGGGGTGGTGGGTTTCCATATGAGCGGTCAGAGAGTCGGCATGGCTAAAAGCTATATCGCAAATTGTACAGGCGAACGGCTTCCCTCCCGTGTGGTTTTGCATGTGCGCGTTCAGCTGCTGGACCTGGCTGAAACGCTGATCGCACTGACCACAAGCGTACGTTTTCTCCCTCGCATGCCCGTGCATATGTCTGCTAAAATCCTGAGCGCGTACAAACTCTCTGTCACATTCAGTGCAAACATGAGACCTCGCGCCAGTATGGATCCGCATGTGGACTTTTAAAATGTCCTTGCGATGAAAACATGCGCCGCACATGCTGCAGCGATAAGGTCTTTCTCCTGTATGGGTGCGCATGTGCTGTCTGTAGAGACTCTGAAAGATAAATCCGGCATTGCATATGGCGCAGACAAAAGGCTTATCCTTTGAATGTCTTTTTAAATGGGAAACCAGGTTACCGCGGTTCGAAAAGGCTTTGTTGCATATAGCACAGCGATTGATATCCAGACCGGGATGGGCTTCGCTGATATGCGCGCGCTGATCATTGAGTTGCGGGAAGTCCTCCCGTTCGCAATAAGGACATTTATACAAAGGACCCTCGCTCCCTGCTCGTATGTTGCGAAATCAATTCGGCGAAATTGATGTCATTGTGTTTTGGCAATGCGTGTGCTCAAGTGAATAACGGATGGCCTGCGAAAACTATCCCAGGTTTGTTGCGGCAAGAAATAGTACCCCGCCCGGCGGATGCTGAGACCGGTGGGATGGAGGTCGGATTGCATTGGGCGCGTGGTTTTATGGACGAAGTGCTGTCGCGTTTTGTGATGGCCAGAGGTGCTGATGCAATTCCGGGACCACACGTGTGACAGAAAAACCCGGCCCCTTCGATCGGAAACGCGTTGCGGCACCGATTGCCGCTGCCTGCTTCCATTTTACTGCCACGAAGGGCCTTGCCGCCATGGACAGATTGAGGTGTGAAGGGCGAGATCAGTAACGTTCACGCGACAATAGGGGCATTGCACGCGGAGGGGGCTGGTGGCCGTCTCATGCCGGAGGGCTCTCAGCACGTCGAGCAAATCGGGGAGAACTTTCTCTGGCTCAGACGGTTTCCACGGCAGGACTGCATCGGATTGAGGCTGGGATTGGTGGTCCTGCTTTAAATGGGCTTTCATTGTCGCGTGATACCGAAAGCCATGGTTGCATTCAGGACAGCTGAATTCCTCTTCTCCTCTGTGTATGCGCATATGCCTATCCAGCAGATGCGCGTGCCCGAATCCCAGACTGCATTGACTGCATTGATAGCGCTTTCCCCCATTGTGGGCCAGGCGATGCATACGCAGCTTCCAAACATCCCCGAATGGCTTGTTGCAGTCGGCGCATACATGAGCGTCTCCAATACCATGAGAGGTCATGTGCGACGTCAGCGCTTCTTTAACAGTAAAATCCGCATCACAAATATTGCACATAAATGGCCTCTCCCCGGTATGAATGCGCATATGTCGTGACAGCAGGCTTCTGAATAAAAAGCCTTTATCGCAAATCGCACAGACAAAGGGCCTTTCATCTGTGTGTCTCTTCAAATGGGTAACCAGAATTCCCCGGTTCAAATAGGTTTTGTAACAGACTGGACAGACATTGAGATCCATACCAGGGTGCGCTTCACCGATATGTGCACGCTGATCGTTGAGCTTCCGGAAGTCCTGCCGTTCGCAGTAAGGACATTTATACAAAATCTGCCTCCTTTATACTGTCTCCTGAATTCATCCGCGCCAAACCCGATCCGGTGCCTGCAAGTGCCTTTCAAAGGAACACTGACTGGTCCGGGAAAACGATTTCGGTAGAATGTCTTCAAGCCCCGCCACGTCCCCTCCGGATGCTGAACCCATTGCGATCTGTCTTCGACGGCATTGGACATCCATCATATTGCGGGCCAAGCCGATACAGTCTGGTCAGCGCCTGCTCAGCCATGAAAGAAAGTGAACTATCTCACGCAGCTCGGGTCGGATAATAGCCAGATTTCCCCGTTCTGGTCTTAACGCGACACTGATCGCTGTTGCTGATCTTGCCGTTGCTTTCTACTGCCATGATGGGCCTTGCCGCCACGGGCAGATCTCGGTGTGAAGGGTGAGGTCAAGCACACTCACACCACAATGCGGACACTGGTCATACGTGTTGGCCAGGTGAGTCTCACGAAAGCGCGCACTGGCACCACCATGCGCTTCACCAAAGTCAGGAAGACTGCTTTCTGACTGATCCGGAATACCCGGCAGAGCCGTATCGAATTCACAGTTGTGGGTGTTTTTGATATGGGTTTTCAACGCTCTTTTGTGGCGAAAGCACTCGCCGCAATCAGGGCAGCTATACGGCGTTTCCCCTGTGTGGATCCGCATGTGCTCTTTCAGGTACCGTTCCCGGCCAAACCGCATATTGCATTCACTGCACAGATAGGGCTTATCTCCCGTGTGAGTTCGTATGTGCACGGTCAGATCTCTCTTGCTTGCGAAGGGCCTGCTGCATTCAGTGCAGACATGCGTGGCTCCGATACCATGCGAGACCATGTGGTTTTGCAAGCGGCCCTGAACTGTGAAATCTGCATCACAACGATCGCATTTAAACGGTCTTTCTCCGGTATGATTTCGCATATGCCGGGTGAACAGACTCTCGTACAGAAAGCCTTTCTGACATATCGTACAGACAAAGGGCCGTTCCTCTGAATGTCTCTTTATGTGAGTAACCAGCGAACGGCGGTTTGCATAACTCTTGTTGCAGACACCACAAACATCCGGATCCATACCAGGATGTGCGTGCCCGATATGCGCGCGCTGATCGTTTAATTGTGGGAAGTTGTCCCGATCACAATAAGGGCATTTATACAAAGGATTGTGCCTCCGTCACAATGTTTTACTGAATCAGTCTCCGCCGAAACCTTGTCCCTCTTCTGCAGTTCTCTGTCGGTGATAGAACACCCATTGTTGCGGAATGACTATCCCAATAAAATTGCAGTTCACGGCGTGCGTCTGGCTTCCGGCTGCTGCTGAACAGGACAAAACGGCGAGCAGCGCGTATCGATTCAATCAGTCTCCAGCCGTCCACTCCGCCTGGGAAAGCTTGTGCTGACGCCGTACACCACATCTCGCGACCGGTGGGCCGGCAAGACAGAACCCCGAACAGATACCAGGCTGTACGGGGATGTCTGCTGCTCGCTTCCGATCGTTATATTACTGCCACGACGGTCCTTGCCGCCAGGGGCAGAACGCTATGTGTTGTTCCAGATCCGGAACACTCTCACCACAATGGGGACATTGTTGATATCTGTTCGGGGGGGCTGCAACATCAAACAGTTCGCTGACATAACGCCAGGCTTGCGTAGAATCAGAAAAGCAGTTCTGCGGCTCCTTTATCATGTGTGTCAGCGCTTTATTGAAGTTATGTTCAGACGGATGGCGGGTCTTCATATGCTGGGTTAAGGAATTCGCATGGGTAAAATCTTCACTGCAAATTGTGCAGACAAATGGCTTCTCACCCGTGTGATTGCGCATGTGTGCTTTGAGATGTTGTCGCTGATGATAACGCTTGTCGCATTCACTGCAGGCATAGGGTTTTTCAACTTTGTGAATTCGCATATGCCTTCGCAGATCTCCTGCACGACCAAATTGACTGTCACACTGATCGCAGACGTGAGATCTTTCGCCTGTGTGGGTCAGCATGTGACCTTTCAGGTTGTCACTGCGATGAAAGGATGCGTCGCACATGGTGCAGCGATAAGGTCTCTCTCCGGTATGTGTACGCATGTGCCGGTCGAACAAACTCTGGTAGAGAAACCCCTCGTTGCATACGCCGCAGACAAAAGGCTTCTGATCCCCGTGCCTCCTCAAATGGGTAAGCAGGTTATTCCGGCTGGAATAGGTTTTGTTGCAAAAAGCGCAGCGATTGAGTTCCATTCCAGGATGGGCCTCGCCGATATGCTCACGCTGATCGTTGAGTTTCGCGAAGTTCTCCCGTTCGCAGTAAGGACATTTAAACAAGGGATCATGGCTCCGTTATATTGCTTTGCTGTATAAATCGCCGGGAAACACACGGTGGTCGGTTCCTGCAATTGCATCTGAACTGAACACCGGCTGGTCTGCGAAAGCTATCCCAATAAAGTTGCTGGCCACCAGCATGACGCATCATTTCATCCGGATATTCTGCCAGACATTCTGCCGAACATTCTGAATGCGCCCGGACCAGGGTTTGGTTGCTGAGCGTCGCCTTGCTGCGTCTTCGTTTGCATGTCCGCGAACATCACATGCGGGCAAATGGATAGATGGCAAAGGATGACTTGCGCCAAAACAGCAGTCGGAACCACCCGATCCCCACGTGGAGGCGGTGACGATCACCGCTGTTTGTTGCTGGCCGCCGTTTCACTGCCACGAGGGTCCTGGTCTCCAGATGCAAATCTCAGTGTGTAAAGTCAGATCCAGTACATTCACCCCACAATGGGGGCATTGTACACAGGTGTTGCAGAAGCTGGTTTCATCGAAGAGGTCCCCGGCATAATCATGCATACCTGAAAAATCAGGAACGCTGTCCGCAGCCTGATCAAGCATAGCCGGTAACGCTATATCGAATTCAGGTGGGGAACTATGGCAGGTCCTTTTATGGCTTTGCAAAGTTGCATTGTATCGAAAGCCCATGTTACAATCCGTGCAGACATATGGCTTTTCCCCGGTGTGGATCCGCATATGCTTTTTCAGATACTGGGTGCGTATGAACCGCCTGCCGCACACACTGCACTGATGCGGCTTTTCTCCCGTGTGACCGAATACATGCACACGCAAGTCCCTTTTGCTGGCGAATGGCCTTTTGCACTGATCGCAGACATGCGCCTCTCCCACACCATGGGTCACCATGTGATTTTTCAGGCGTTCTTTAACAGTAAAACATGCGCTGCAACGCATGCATTTATACGGCTTTTCGCCGGTGTGATTGCGCATGTGCCGGGTGAGTAACCTCTGGTATAAGAAATCTTTGCTGCAGATCGTACAGACATGCGGTCTTTTTTCTGCATGGATCTTCATGTGGGTAACCAGAATAGCCCTGTTCGAATAGGTTTTGTTGCAAATACCACAGACGTTCAGATCCATCCCGGGATGCGCTTCACCGATATGCATGCGCTGATCGTTGAGTTTCGGGAAGTCATCCTGTTCGCAACAGGGACATTTATACAAAGGATATTGCCTCCGCTATCTTGCTGTTCTGAATTGCTCCGCTTCAAATACGCGGCATCCTCTCTGCCGCTGCATCTCAATTGAACACAGGCTGGACCGCGAAAACTATCCCAATAAAATTCTTACATACCACAGCCGGCACTGCTGTCCCCGCCAGGGCTTATTGCCATGACGGTCCCTGCTGCCAGGGGCAGATTTCGGTGTGGTATGCCAGATCACCGACGTTCTCTCCACAATGGGGGCATCGTTGATACATACTCACCGGGACGGGGTCGCTGAACGATCCGCTTTGAT
>Ga0256901_1000683_pt1 | contig 18500 bp, 16 predicted proteins | sample MC6MC0689MT_FD_190200 | JGI IMG/M metagenome (GOLD analysis project Ga0256901, IMG submission 190200) | Metatranscriptome of enriched soil aggregate microbial communities from Iowa State University, Ames, United States - MC6-MC0689-MT... | ecosystem: Environmental > Terrestrial > Soil >... | reverse complement strand
CTGTCCAAGCGCGCCCTGGACACCTGGATGCAGCTGTCCCCGATCAGCGCCACGCAGATCGGCGACCACCGCTACGACAGCGAGATCGACGACCTGAGCGCGGCCGGCCAGCAGAAGGTGCTGACCGCGTACAAGGCGCTGCTCGCCGACCTGGACAAGATCGACGTCAGCAAGCTCTCGCGCGAGAACCAGGTGGACGCGGCGATCCTGCGCAACCAGCTGCAGTCCGAAGTCTGGACCGCCGAAGTGCTGCAGTCGCCGAAGTGGGATCCGCAGATGTACAACGGCATGGCCGGCAGCGCGCTGTATGGCCTGATGGCGCGTGAGTTCGCGCCGCTGCCCGAGCGCCTGAAGTCGGCGACCGCGCGCATGGAGAAGCTGCCGCAGATCTTTGCCCAGGCCCGTGAGAACCTGGACCCGGCCCGCGTGCCGAAGATCCATGCTGAAACCGTGGCCAAGCAGAACCGCGGCATCCTGAGCATCGTCGATACCTTCATCACCCCGCATATCGGCGAGCTGCCGGCCGAAGACCAGAAGCGCCTGCAGGCTGCCATCGAAGGCCTGAAGAAGGCCGTCGACGAGCAGCAGACCTGGCTGGACAAGACCCTGGTGCCGAACGCCAAGGGCGACTTCCGCATCGGTGCGGAGCTGTACGACCAGAAGCTGAAGTTCGCGCTGAACTCCTCGCTCTCGCGCGCCGAGATCGGCGAACGCGCGCGTGCCGAACTCAAGCGCGTGCGCCAGGACATGTATGGCATCGCGCAGACCGTGCTCAAGGACAAGCCCGGCGCCCCGGCGCTGCCGGCCAACCCGAGCGACGAGCAGCAGCAGGCCGCGATCGAAGCCGCGCTGGAGCTGGCCTATGCCGACAAGCCGGCCCGCGACAAGGTCGTTGAAGATGCCAAGGCCGCGCTGGAGCAGTCCACCGAATTCGTGCGCAAGCATGACCTGATGACCCTGCCCGATTCGCCGGTCGACATCATCCTGATGCCGGAATTCCAGCGTGGCGTGGCCGTGGCCTACTGCGATTCGCCGGGCCCGCTCGACAAGAACCTGAAGACCTTCTATGCGGTCTCGCCGATTCCGGACGACTGGACCGACAAGCAGGTCGATTCGTTCCTGCGCGAATACAACAGCCGCATGATCCACCTGCTGAGCATCCACGAAGGCACGCCGGGCCATTACCTGGAAGGCTGGCACTCGGGCAAATTCCCGTCGACGCTCCGCGCAGTACTGCGCTCAGGCCTGTTTGCTGAAGGCTGGGCGGTCTACACCGAGCGCATGATGCAGGAGCAGGGTTACCTGGATAACGACCCGCTGTTCCACCTGGTGCAGCTCAAGTTCTACCTGCGCACCATTGCCAATGCCATCCTCGACCAGGGCGTGCACGTGGACAACTGGAGCCGTGAGCAGGCCATGCACCTGATGACCCACGACGCCTTCCAGCAGGAAAGCGAAGCCTCCGGCAAGTGGGTGCGCGCACAGCTCACCTCGGCCCAGCTGCCGACCTACTTCGTCGGCGCACAGGAGCACTTCGATACCCGCAAGGCAGTGCAGGAAAAGCAGGGAGCCAACTTCAACCTGAAGGCCTACCACGACCAGATGCTGTCCTACGGCGCACCGCCGGTGCGTTTCGCACGCCAGCTGATGCTGGAACAGCCGATCGAGTAAGTCCGTCTGGTTTATCCACTGGAAAGCCCGGGCAATGCCCGGGCTTTTTTTGTGCCGCCCCCGAAAGCAGCTTCCACAGGCAAGGCATTGGTTGTTGTTAACCGCATCAGCCGTGATACCGGCATTGCCAAGCTCTTCCCCGCACGATAAAACGATCACGGGAGAAGGATGCAGGAGGCATCATGGATTGGCGCATCATCGTGTTGGTCGTACTGGGACTGGCGGGTGGAATCAACTGGTGGCTCAAGCGAGCCCCGGCCGATCCTGCCCAGGTCTCCATTCCCGCCGACATCGACAAGGGCGCCTTCATCCCAGTGGAGATGCCCGGGCATACACCCGTCAATACCGTGCTGGTATTGGCCCCACCCAACTGCCCGTCGGAACGTGCACAACGCGCGGATGCACTGGTCCGCGCACTGCAGGCACAAGGCATCCCGGTGACACGCGGCAGCTCGGTCGATTTTTCACTGACCAACCCCACCGCTGAACAACGGGCTGCAGTGGACCGCACGGTCGCCGTGCTCAGGCAAGGTGCACCGGCGGTGTTCATCAACGGCATGGGCATGTCCGATCCCAGTTTCGCCCAGGTAGCTGCGATCTACGAGCAGACCCGTCAGTAGCGCGGTCGCTCTCATGACTGCCCGCATCCGCAGCACCTCCCTCAAACTGCTGGCGCTGGCCGCCTGCAGCGCCCCAACACAATCGCCGGCCCATTCCGGCGGTTTGAACAAGCAGGGCTGCCATACCAACCACAGCACCGGCGACTACCACTGCCATCGCGGCGACGCGACATCAGCTGCGGTCGTGCCTGCGCGGATTGCTCCAGCGACACCCAAGACAGGCCGGCGCGTATTTGCCAATTGCACCGAGGCCCGAGCGGCCGGCGCCGCCCCTGTAAGGCGCGGTGATCCCGGCTACGGCCAACACCTTGACCGCGACGGTGATGGCGTAGGCTGTGAACCCCACCGTTGAGTCGACGCTCGCCGCAGCATTACGCTTACCAGCAGCATGCCGTGCGCCAACCAAAGCAGAAATGAAATGACGCCAACCGGTTACACCATCAGCCACGCCATTCCGACCGTCGAGGTCTATCGACATCTCCGCGTATCGGCTGGACTCAGCCCGAAGACGGTCGAAGCAGCCAGCCGAGGTCTGCCCAACTCCCTGTTCGCGGTGCAGCTGGTGAGCGCCGGCGAGACCGTGGCGATGGGCCGTGTCATCGGCGATGGCGGCACCTTTTACCAGGTTGTGGATATAGCCGTGCTGCCCTCTCATCAGGGACGCGGCCTTGGCAAAGCGGTGATGCGTGAAATCAGCGATTACATTGCAAGGGAAGTCCCTCCGTCCGCCTATGTCAGCCTGCTCGCCGACGGCGAAGCCTATCGCCTTTATCAAGGATTCGGGTTCTCACTGACCGCTCCGGGCAGCGTTGGCATGGCACTGAAGAAATCCTCCCCGGCAGCAGGCGGCGTAGAGACACATACGTGATCGACGACATCCAGGTCCGACCACTGCTGGCCGATGACCTGCAGAGCGCCAGCCAGCTGTGCCTCGACGCGTTCATGCAATCAATCGCGCCGACGCTTGGAGCCGAGGGCATCCAGACTTTCCGCGCGATTGCCCACGTAGATGCGTTCGCTGCGCGCATGCAGCAGGACAACTGCATGCTGCTCGCTGAAACCGCAGGTCGTGCCGCGGGGCTGATCGAGCTCAAGCAAGGCAGGCATATCGCCATGCTATTCATCGCACCGGAGCAGCAACGCAGGGGCGTGGGCCGTCGCCTGTTGGCCGAGGCGGTGAAACAGGCGCGCTGCGAGCAGCTGAGCGTAAGTGCTTCCCTGCCGTCGGTTCCGGCGTATCTCCGCTACGGGTTCCTTCGCAATGGCGAGGTCGGCGAGTCGGCGGGCTTGATCTACCAGCCAATGCAACTGCAGCTACCGCCGAGCCCGGCCTGAACCGCATGGCAGGACCATGTGTTGGCGACGATGCGTCCTCCATATCCGCGCAACACAACCGCAGCGGCTTCACACATACGCCGCTGCGTCGCGGTATAAAGCCGGCTATTCCATCGCCGAGCCCTCGCCATGCCCAAGTCCAGCGCGTTCACCGCAGAAGAACAGGCCGCGATGAAAGAACGCGCGCGCGAGCTCAAGGCGGAAGCCAAGGCTGGCAAGCAGAAAGCTGACGGCGAGGCCGAACTGCTGGCCAAGGTCGCGCAGATGCCTGCCGCGGAGCAGCACATGGCCCAACGCCTGCACGCCATTGTCGGCGCCAGCGCGCCGGCATTGGTCCCCAAGACCTGGTACGGCATGCCTGCCTATGCGCTCGACGGCAAAGTCGTGGTGTTCTTCCAGGGGGCAAGCAAGTTCGGCGCGCGCTACTCCACGCTGGGCTTCAACGACACCGCTGCACTCGATGATGGGCCGATGTGGGCCACCTCCTACGCATTGGCCGACATGACCCCGGAAGTGGAAAAGAAAATCACCGCCCTGGTCAAGAAGGCCATGCGCAAACGCGGCAACAGTCTGCAGTAGTTCAATCGATCATTTGCCGCTATGGTTGGCGGCCCTTCAATGATCGAATACATGTCTGCCTGGACCTGGTTGTTTCCGCGTACGTCCGTGAGCTTTGCCAGCCCGCTCACGCCGCAACAGGCCGCCGAAGCCCTGCGCGCGGCGACTTCACGTCGTAACTTCACCGCCCACGGCACGATTGCCGGGTCGGTGGGCATTAAGCGCGTGCACCTGTATCACCGCACGCTGATGCGCAATTCGTTCAAACCGCATTTCCGCGGCAGCCTACATGCGACCGCGGAGGGCAGCGAGCTGCGCGGTTCCTTTGCGCAGCCCTGGCTGGTCAAAGCCTTCATGGTGTTCTGGCTCGGTTTCTGTGTACTTTGGAGCGTACTCACCGCCATCCAGGTTGGCAGGGTGGATCTGCTGTTCCTGTTGCCTGCAGCCATACCGGGCGTTCTGATGCTGGGTTTCGGCATCGGTCTGGTACGGCTGGGCCAACATCTGGCCAACGATGACCCGGCCACGGTGACACGGATGATCCGGCAGGCATTACAGTCACCATCTGCCTGACTCCAACCGCGAGTATCCCCGCTTGTCCAACCACGACGACACCGCACTGGAATTGCAGAAACTGCAGTTCGAAGTGATGCAGCAGTTGGAAGTGATTGCCGATGACATCAAGGCCGGGCGAATGGGCGCCGATGAAGGTTCGGCCAAGGCCAAAGCCGTCATTGCGGCCAGCGAACAGCAGCGTGTTGCCATGTTCAATGCCGCCATGGCGACACGGCAACGGCAAGGTCGTCGTGGCTGGCTGTTCGCCCTGATGGTGGTAGTCGCAGTCGCCGTAGTAGTGACAGGACTGCTGCTTGCGCGCATCAGTGCCGCATGAGCGCAGGTAGTGCCGAGCCATGCTCGGCAGGGGCTTCCCCGGCCATGCGGCAGGCACCGCTATAGGAACGGCATAAGCCGCGAAGCCAAAACCGCAACACCCCGCGAAAAGCTTACCCCTCCCCAACCCTCCCCTTCGCTGTGCGAAAGGGAGGGAGCATAGTGCCGGGCCATGCTCGGCGGGGACCTGTCATGTAGTGCCGAGCCATGCTCGGCTGGGGCTTTCCCGGTAACGCCTCAGCCGAGCATGGCTCGGCACTACCGGAAGCCTGCTACCGTGGGCCTCAGCCCTCGGCAGCCACAAACCCGCCGGTCTGCCGCGCCCACAACCGCGCATACAGTCCACCCGCTGCGACCAGCTCTGCATGCGTGCCGGTCTCAACGATCCGACCCTGATCCATCACCACCAATCGATCCATGCGCGCGATGGTCGACAGACGATGGGCGATGGCGATGACGGTCTTGTCGCCCATCAGTTCATCCAGGCTGTCCTGGATTGCAGCCTCAACCTCTGAATCCAACGCCGATGTTGCCTCGTCGAGGATCAGGATCGGTGCGTCCTTCAACAACACACGGGCAATGGCGATGCGCTGGCGCTGGCCGCCGGACAGCTTCACTCCGCGTTCGCCAACATGGGCGTCATAGCCTTGCCGGCCCTGCCCGTCCACCAGCGACTCGATGAAGCCTTCGGCACGCGCCTTGGCGACGGCGGCGCGCAGTTGTTCCTCGCTGGCATCCGGACGCCCGTACAGCAGGTTGTCGCGGATCGAACGATGCAGCAGCGAGGTGTCCTGGGTGACGACGCCGATCTGCGCACGCAGGCTGTCCTGGGTGACGTGGGCGATGTCCTGCCCATCGATCAGGATCTTGCCGCTCTCGAGGTCATACAGCCGCAGCAGCACATTGACCAGAGTGGACTTGCCCGCGCCTGAAGGCCCGACCAGACCGATCTTCTCACCCGGCTTCACCGCCAGGTTCAATCCGGCCATCACCCCACCGCGCTTGCCGTAATGGAAGTGCACGCTCTGGAAGTCCACAGCACCAGCAGTCACAACCAGCGGCTTGGCATCAGCGGCATCCTGCACGCTCAGCGGTTGAGCAATGGTCTCCATGCCGTCCTGCACGGTGCCGATGTCCTCGAAGATGCCGTTGATGGTCCACATGATCCAGCCGGACATGTTGTGGATGCGGATCACCAGGCCGGTGGCCAGGGTGATCGCGCCGACACTGATCAGGCTGTCCTGCCACAGCCACAAGGCCAGCGCGCAGGTACCGACGATCAGGAAGCCATTGAGGATGGCGATGACCATTTCCAGCCCGGTGGTGATGCGGGTCTGCGCCCGGTGCTTCTCGACCAGCTCCTGGATGGCCTCGGCGACATAGCGCTGCTCATGTCCGCTGTGTGCGAACAATTTAAGCGTGGCGATATTGGTATAGCCATCGACGATGCGGCCCATTGCCCGCGAGCGCGCATCCGATGCAATCCACGCACGATGCTTCATGCGTGGCACGAAATACACGCCAATCCATACATAGGCCACCAACCAGACTGCCAACGGCAGCATCAGCCGCCAATCGGCCTGCGCGAACAGGTACAGCGCGCTGCCGGTATAGACCACGATGTACCACAGCGAGTCCACCATCTGCACCGCCGACTCGCGCAGCGAGGTACCGGTCTGCATCACCCGGTTGGCGACGCTGCCGGCAAAGTCGTTCTGGAAGAAACTCAGGCTCTGCCGCACCACGTGGTTGTGCATCAGCCAACGCGAACGGTTGCTCAGGCCTGGCACGATCGCCTGGTTGACCAGCAGGTTGTGCAGCGCGACCAGCAGCGGCCGCGCAAGCAAGGTAATACCGGCCATCCACAACAGTTCACCGGCGTGGCGCTGGAAGAAGCCAGGGCCCGCGCTATCGGCGAGCATGTCGACGATGCGGCCGAGGAAGTCGAACATGGCTACTTCGACCAGCGCCAGCAGCAGGCCGGCGATCAGCGTGGCCAGCAGCACCGGCCATACCGGACGCAGGTAATGCAGGTAGAAACGCACTACGCCACGCGGCGGCGTGCGCGTATCCAGCGGCGGAAACACGGGAATCAGGGACTCGAACCAACGCAGCATCGCCACGGCCTGTAAAACCAGAACAGGAGGCGATTGTCCCATCGCGGCACGTGTTGTGCCTGTCCAGGCGATGTACAAGCATGCGCTGCAGCCGGGTAAGCACAGTGCCCCCGGGGCATCGATCCCCCAGAAAGCCCCGGGGGCGTTGCGCTTGCCCGGGGCCACCTACCGCTATTGCAACTACATCATTCTCCCGCAGGCTTCAGCAGCAGGTCCTGGAAGTCGAAGCTGAAATCGGTCAACGAGGACACCGCCTGCATCCGCACCTCACGCACCTTGCCGTCCGGGTCCAGGCTGAAGTTGACGAAGGCGTCGGCATTGAGCGAGCGGTTGTCCCAGCGCACGATGAAGGTATCGTGCTGCCAGTGTTCCATGGTGCCAACCAGATCGGCGGTGGCACCAAAGCGCAGGCGCAGCTTGCCGCCCTGCTGCTCGACGAACACGTCGCCATACCAGGCATCGCGATACGTGCCCGCATATCTGGCCAGCGGCAGCGATGGCTTGCTCTTGGCGTCGCGGGCGGCCACATGTTTTTCCCAGCCTTCGTCGGCATTGCCCTGCGCCTTGGCCACGCCAGCGGCGTAGGCGGCGACCCAGTCATTGCCCTGCGCACCAAGCATGGCGTCGAGCACGCTCATGGTGATCGCATTGAAGGCGGCACCGGATTCCTGGTTGGTCAGCACCACCACGCCCAGGTTCTGCTCAGGCACCAGGGTCAGGCGCGACACCTGACCCGGCCAGCCGCCGGTATGCCAGACCAGCTTCTGCCCGCGGTAGTCGCTCAGGCTCCAGCCCTCGCCATAACCGGCGAAGTTCGGCCGTGCCGGTGCCAGCTCTGGCACCGACGGCTTCGGCACGACCTGCGGGATCTGCATCTGCCACATCTGCTGCTGGGTCTTTTCGGTGAACAGCGGCGTGCCGTCGGCAAGCTTGCCTTCGGCCAGCTGCACATTCATCCACTTGGCCAGGTCATGCACGCTGGAATAGATGCCACCGGCACCGGCGTTGTTGGACCAGGTCAGCGGCGGCACCGGCCGCAGGTCCTTGAAATCGAACTTGGCATGACCGACGGCAGCCTTGTCGCCAGGCTGCAGATGGTCAGCGTTGTAGCGGGTTTCGCTCATGCCGACCTTGTCGAAGATGCGCTGCTGCAGGAAGTCGGCAAATGACTGCCCGGACACCTTCTCGATCACCTGCTGGGCCACCGCATACAGGATGTTGTCGTAGGCATAGCGGTCACGGAAACCATTCTTCAGCGGCACCTGCGCCAGCCGCGCGACCACTTCCGCATTGCTGTAACGGGTGGTCGGCCAGAACAACAGGTCGCCTGCGCCCAGACTCAACCCGCTGCGGTGCGAGAGCAGGTCGCGGATGCGCATCTCGCCGGTGACATAGGGGTCGGACATGCGGAACGACGGCAGGTGATCGACGACCCGGTCGTCCATCTTCAGCTTGCCCTCTTCGGCCAGCAGGTTCAGCGAGGTGGCGGTGAAGGCCTTGGTATTGGAGGCGATGGCGAACAAGGTATCAGCCTGCACCGGTTCGGGCTTGCCCAGTTCACGCAGGCCCCAGCCACGCTCCAGGATCACCTTGCCATCCTTGACCACGGCCACCGCCACGCCAGGCACGTCGAACTGCTGGCGCACGCGTTCCACCGTGGCATCCAGCTGCTGCAGTTCTGTCGGTACTGCCTCCTGTGCGGAGGCCATCGGTGCCACCACGCCCATTGCGAGCATCAGCCCGCCACCCAACCAACTGTTCAATGCGCTCTCCCTTGGGGTCGATGCCGGCACCGGGCCGGTCTTCTCGCGATGGTAACGCGAGCGCGCCCACCCTCGCCTTTCCGCAACTGCCCAGACGCGACCATGGACCTCGCCGCCCGCACCACCGCCACCATCATCCCCTGCCTGCGCTACCGCGATGCGCCCGCTGCCATAGATTGGCTATGCAGGGCATTCGGCTTCCAGCGCCATGCCGTGTACCAGGATGGCGACGTGGTCCACCACGCGCAGCTGGTGTTCGGCAACGGCATGATCATGCTCGGATCGGTGCAACCCGGCGAATGGGGCAGCAACATGATCCAGCCCGATGAGGTCGGCGGCATGGAGACGCAGAGCGCCTGCGTCATCGTCAACGATGCCGATGCGCATTACGCACAGGCCAAGGCCGCCGGCGCCGAGATCGTCATCGACATCGCCGACCAGGACTATGGCGGCCGTGGCTATGCCTGTCGCGATCCAGAGGGGCATCTGTGGTGGTTCGGCAGCTACGACCCGTGGGCACCAGCGATGTAGTGCCGAGCCATGCTCGGCAGAAGCGTTACCCGTGGTGATTGGGATTATTGGTAGAGCCCCTGCCGAGCATGGCTCGGCACGACCTTGTGCAGTTACATTGTTGGCTTCGCGGCTTGGGCCGACCTACGACACCGGGATTTCCGCTTTGAACGATCTGTTTGCGAGCACGTCGCATACGCCGGGTGTGCACATCGGCATCGGTGGCTGGACCTACGTGCCCTGGCGCGGCGGCACCTTCTATCCGGCCGGACTGGTGCAGCGCCGTGAACTGGAATTCGCCAGCCAGCAGCTGACCAGCATCGAGATCAACGGCACGTATTACGGTACACAGAAGCCACATATCTACGCCGGTTGGCGCGACGCGACGCCGGAGGGCTTCGTGTTTTCGGCCAAGGCGCCCAAGCGCATTGTCACTGCACGGAAACTGGCCGGTACTGGTGGGCAGGTCGAGGACTTCATTGATGGCATCAGCCACCTTGGTGATCGCCTTGGTCCGCTCGTATGGCAGTTCGAATCCGGACGCACCTTGGACCGTGATGACCTTGCCGCGTTCCTGCAATTGCTGCCGCAGCAGGTCAACGGGCGTCGCCAGCGACACGCATTGGAAGTCCGCGATCCAGGCTGTTTCGATGCCGAACTGGTGGCACTGATCCGCCAGCACGGCATTGCGCTGGTCTATACCGATTCCGCCGATTACCCCAACGCCGCGGATCTGTCGGGAGACTTCGTCTACGCCCGCTTGATGGGCAGCCGTGATGAGCACACCACGGGCTATCCTGCGCAGGAACTCAGCGAATGGGCCGGACGCATCCGCAGCTGGCGCAAGGGCGCAGACGTGGCCGACCTGCCGCATCTGGCAGCACCGCTTGCGCCTGCCGCGCCACGCGAGGTATTCCTCTACTTCATCAGCGCGGCCAAACACCGCAACCCGTCGGCGGCCTGCGAACTGCAGCGGCTGACCGACGCAAACTGAAGCCGGTACCACGGCGTTGCCGCCCCGCATCGGCGACAATATGCCGATGCCTACCAATGACACCCGCAAGGCCCTGTTGCAGATCCATTTCTGCGTTCTGCTATGGGGCATCACCGCCATCCTCGGCAAACTGATCACCCTGCCCGCGTTGCCGCTGGTGTGGTGGCGCATGTTGTTGGTGGTGGCGATGCTGGCACTACTGCCGCGCGTCTGGCGCGGGCTCTCCGCCTTGAACCTGCGATTGGTGATGGGCTATGCCGGCATCGGCGCGCTGGTCGCGCTGCATTGGCTCACCTTCTACGGGGCGGTGAAGCTGGCCAATGCCTCGGTGGCCGCGACCTGCATCGCACTGGCGCCGGTATTCACCGCCGTCATCGAACCGTGGATCGCGCGGCGACCATTCCAGATGCGCGAGCTGGCACTGGGCGTGGTGGTGTTACCCGGCGTCGCACTGGTGGTGGGCGGCGTACCCGATGGCATGCGCCTGGGCGTGGCGGTAGGTGCGGCCTCCGCGCTGCTGGTGGCCATCTTCGGTTCGTTCAACAAGCGCATGGTCGGCCATGCCGATCCACTGACGGTCACTGCGCTGGAGCTTGGCGCCGGCACCTTGACCCTGACCCTGCTGGCACCGGCCATGCCGCTGCTGCTGCCGGCGCTGGCAAGTGACCTGTGGGTAATCCCCAACCTGCATGACGGCTTGTTGCTGCTCGCGCTCTCCGGTTTGTGCACACTGCTGCCGTTTGCGCTGGCGCTGGTCGCGCTCAAGCACCTCAGTGCCTACACCGTGCAGCTGGTGACCAATCTGGAACCGGTTTACGCGATCCTGCTGGCGATGTTGTTCCTGGGTGAACAGCATGAGCTGACCGCGCAGTTCTATCTGGGTGTGGCGATCATTCTTGGCGGTGTATTCCTGCATCCGCTGCTCAACCGCTTTCGACCGACCGCAGCAAACGCCTGATCGGCCGTTGTGGCCAGGGCAAGCGCAACGCGCCCGGGGCTTGCCCTGAAAAGGATTCATCAGGACCGGATTCCTGATGGAGTTGTTGCTGCTGTTGCGCTCAGCTCGTCATTCCCGCCTTCGCGGGAATGACGAGCAAGGACCAAGAGCCGGAACGCCAAACTCCAAAGCCAAAACGCCATATGCCTGGCGTCGTATTACTTCTCCGGAATACGACGCCTGCGCCGCTCCCGCCCTCCCGGGTGCGCTGCGCTTACCGGGTTACGGGATTCCGGCTCAGTTGGCTACCACCACCCGATCACGGCCCTCGGCCTTGGCCTGGTAGAGCGCAGCATCGGCACGGCGCAGGGTTTCGCCGGGGGCTTCACCGCTGCGATGCACCGCCAGGCCGATGCTGACCGAGATCGGCAAGCCGATCGGCAGCAGGCTCACGGATTCGCGCAGGTATTGGCATTGCAATTCGGCCTGCTGCAGCGGTGTATCCGGCATCAGGATCACGAACTCCTCGCCGCCGTAACGGGCCGCCATGCCCCGCCCGGCGAACTGCGACTTCAGCACCGCAGCCAGTTCGGTCAGCACCTTGTCACCCTCGGTGTGGCCATGGATGTCGTTGACCATCTTGAAGTGGTCGATATCAACGATCGCCACCGCAGGTGCAACGTCGCCACCTCGCTCGACCGCTTCGGTCAGGGCCGCGGCCAATGCACGCCGGTTGGGCAAGCCGGTCAGCGGATCGGTTCGGGTCTGCTCGGACAGTTCAAGGTTGAGCTGCTCGAGCTGCTGGTAGTACTCGACCAGACGTGCCTCGTACCACTCATGCTCGACCTGGTGATGGTCGATCTCCAGCCGCAGCAAGCGCATTTCCATCATCCGGCTGACCTGCCGCGACAGCGCACGCAGGGCCTCGGCCTGCGGGGAACCCAGCTCCGCCGGCACGGAATCGAACACGCATAGCGAGCCCATCGCATAGCCGTCACTGCTGAGTAGCGGTGCACCGGCATAAAAACGGATGTGCGGGTCACCCAACACCGAAGGATTGCCGCTGAAGCGCGCGTCCTCGCGCGCATCCTGGACGACGGTCAGCTCCTGTGGCTTGAGGATGGTATGCGCGCAGAACGAATCCTCGCGCGGGGTCTGCTCACCCTCCAGCCCCTGCAGTGTCTTGAACCACTGCCGGTCACGATCAATCAGGGTGACCGCACCCATCGGCGTGTTGCAGATGGTGCGGGCAATGGTCACCAGGTCATCGAACTCCTGCTCGCGCGCAGTGTCGAGGATGCGGTAACGCTGCAACGCAGCCAGGCGTTCGGGTTCGTTTGCAGGCAACGGTGGCTTGATCAAGCGCGGCTCCGGGTGAGGCAGGATGAAAGGCCTTGGTGGCGCAGCAGAGTCTAGCCGCACCGCGCGCAAGGCGCGGTGAGCGGGTCACACTTCACCACTGCTGCTGTTGCGGCAACAGCCCACGCAGTTCCTGTTCGGTGAGGTTGCGCCACTGCCCGGGCTTGAGCGCACCGATCTTGATGTTGTCGATGCGCACCCGCCGCAGCTGGGTCACGCGATAGCCGAACTCGGCCGCCATCAAGCGGATCTGCCGGTTCAAGCCCTGCTCCAGGATGATGCGGAAGCCATATTTGGCAATGCGGCTGGTGCGGCACGGCAGGGTCATTTCGTTGTGGATGCGCACACCACGCGCCATTCCGCGCAGGAACTCATCGGTGACCGGCTTGTTCACGGCTACCAGGTATTCCTTCTGGTGGCCGTTCTCGGCGCGCAGGATCTGGTTGACGATGTCACCGTTGCTGGTCATCAGGATCAGGCCTTCCGAATCCTTGTCCAGGCGCCCGATCGGGAAGATGCGCTGCTCGTGGCCGACGAATTCGACGATGTTGTCCTTTACCGCGCTTTCAGTCGTACAGGTGATGCCCACCGGCTTGTTCAGCACGATGTAGACATGGCGGCGGCCGGTGCTCTTCTGCACCGCGCGTGCGCGCAGCGGTTGGCCGTCGACCTTGACTTCGTCGCCCTCGCCAACCACCGCACCGGTGCCGGCAACGATGCCGTTGACGGTGACGCGGCGGGCGGAGATCAGGCGGTCAGCCTCACGGCGGGAACAGAAGCCGGTTTCGGCGATGTGCTTGTTGATTCGGATTGTCATCGGCGAATTATCCGCCATCGTCCAGTCCGGTGACAGGGCGCAGGCCGTTCAGGCCGCCACGCGCTCATCGCCGGCATCCACCACCTGGTTGCGCCCACCGCGCTTGGCCCGGTACATGGCGTTATCGGCGCGTCGTAACACCGCTGCGACATCCTGGTCCAGACCATCAAACTCCGCCAGGCCAATGCTGACAGTCACCACCAGGCCATCATGCTGCAACGCCTTCGCCTGTGCGGTGACCCGCTCCCGCAGCTGTTCCAGGCGTGGCAGCGCCGCCACGGCGGCATTGCCCGGCAACAGGATAAGGAACTCCTCGCCGCCCATACGGATCACGTCGCTGCGGCTACGCACCCCAGCCTGCAGCGTGGCCGCCACCGACACCAATACCTCATCGCCGACGTCGTGGCCGTAACGGTCATTGATCTGCTTGAACAGGTCGATGTCGAGGAAGCCGATCGAGAGAGGCTGGCCGGCCGCCCGGGCCTGGACGATGTAGTCCTCCAACTGTCGAAGACCGGCACGGCGGTTGGGCAGCCCAGTCAAGGTATCGGTATCCGCCAATTGCCGCATTTCATCGCGTTGCTGGCGCAGGTGGCCCAGGCTGCGATTGAGCGAATAAGCCGACATCATCAGGAACCAGGTAACCGACAACTGGATCGCTTCCACCCGGAACTCCACCAGCAGGCGGCTATCGAACAGGTCCGCCAATGGCATCAACAGCAGCGGCACCAGCGCCACCATGCCATCCACCGCCTGGTAGCTGCCGCGCCGCATCGACACCAAGCCGGTCAGCAGCGCGACAACGCACAATAGTGCGAACACCCCATCCAGCATCACCGACACCTTGCCCAGCAGGGCAAACGGCATCAGCGGGGTCAATGCGGCGACCAGGCCGAAGGCCCCCACCAGCCACATCATCCATCTGCGCGAAGCACGCACCAGGCGACGCCCGCCGCACATGCGCCACAGCACCCAGCTCATCACCGCATAACTGAGCGAGGAGATCGCCACCATCCACACCGGCGCAGCGCTACCCACCGGCAGCCACGGCTCGGGGTAACCACTGAGTCCGCTCAACACCGCCTGCCAGAACACCAGCAGTGCGCACACCGCCGTGTAGACCAGGAAATCCCGCCCGCGCGTGGTGAAAAACCCCATCAGTGCCGACAGTGCCAATGCCAGCGCAATGGCCAGGCACGCGGTACGCACCAGCAAGCGTGCGGTGTCGATCTGCTGCACCGGGCTGGGCGCACCCAGGCGTACCGTGGGAATCCATTTGGCCTTCAGCGGGGCTTCCCAGGCCACCCGGATCGGCTCGGTATCACCTTTCCGAGGCACCACCACCATGCCAATACCAGCGCGGAAGCGCGAATCGCGGGTGCGCGCATCCTGCATGTGCCCGCATACCTTGCGATCACCGTGGGTGATCATGACCTCACCGGCGAATACATTGAAAACGTCGACGGCCTGCGGGGCCCCGGACCATCCTCCTGGCGGGGCAGCGATGCGGACCTCATCCTGCAGGTGCTGTTCGACTTCCGGCGTACAGGCGCGCACTGGCGCCTGCTGGTCGGTGGGAGCCCCCACCAACAGAAAATCCCGATTCAACTGCAGGGGCTTGGCGGAAACGACCGCGGGCAACAGCAACAGCAACGCGCATAGCAGCAAGAACACCGCCTCGCTTCCCCACCCGCGTGCTACTGCTGCCCCTCCTGGCTCCACCATCATTTTCCCTGCGCGTTCCCCGACGCGATCAGCTGCGATTATCGCAACATCGGCCAGCCAAGGACACGTGAAGTACGTCCCGGGTTCAGCTTGCGCGCCTGAAGCAGCGTGTCAGCAAGCCGAAACCGGGCAGATCCGCGGCGCGGCGGCCACGACACCTGCTTCATCCCATGCGGTGCCGCAGACAGCTGCGCCGGGTAAGCACGGCGCATTATTCGACACGCCTGGAACACGCTTCCCGGGTGCGCTGCGCTTACCCGGGCTACGGAGATACTGTCTCCGATGCGATGGAAATAAATGAAAAACCCCGGCATTGCCGGGGTTTTTCAGGAACTGCCTGGATCAGTAGTTGCGCGGGCCGCGCGGCTTGAAGCCACCCGGACGCGAACCACCCGGGCCGCCCGGACGCGGGCCGCGCGGGCCAGACGGACGACCGCCCGGCTTGCCTTCACCCTTGTCGAAGCGCGGCTTGAACGACGGTGCAGCGGCACCGTGGTCTTCGCCTGCCTCGACCTTGCGCATCTGCAACTGCTGGCCCGACACCCACACCTTCTTCAGGTGCTGCAGCACGTCGCTGGGCATGTCTGCCGGCAGATCCAGCACCGAGTGACCGTCATGGATGTCGATGCGGCCGATGAAGCGGCTTTCCAGGCCAGCTTCGTTGGCGATGGCACCGACGATGTTGGCCGGCTTCACGCCATGGGTGTGGCCGACTTCAATGCGGTAGGTTTCCATGCCGAACTCCGGCGCGCTGCGCGGCGGCATTTCGCGACGCGGACGCGATTCGAAATCACCCTCGCCACGCGGCGGACGCGGTGCGCGCTCGCCATCGTCCTGGCGCGGACCGCGTTCGAAGCGCGGCTCGAAACGGGCCGGGCGATCGCTGCGATCACCGCGCTCGTCACGGCGATGGAAGCCACCGTCACGCGCCGGACGCTCGCTGCGCTCGAACGACTGCTCGCGGCGCTCGCGCACCGGCGGGGTCAGCAGGAACGGGGAATCGCCCTGCAGCAGCTTGGCCAGCGCAGCAGCGATATCGATGGCCGGCACGTTGTGCTCGCCTTCATAGCGCTGCAGCAGGTCGCGGTAGAAATCCATGTCGCCGGCAGCCAGGGCCTGGCTGATGCGGTCCATGAACTTGGTCACGCGGTGATCGTTGACAGCATCCACGCTCGGCAGCTGCATTTCTTCGATCGGCTGGCGGGTGGCACGCTCGATCTGGCGCAGCATGCCCTTCTCGCGCGGGGTGACGAACAGGATCGCCTCACCGCTGCGACCAGCACGGCCGGTACGACCGATACGGTGCACGTAGCTTTCGGTGTCGTACGGAATGTCGTAGTTCAGCACGTGGCTGATGCGCTCCACGTCCAGACCACGGGCCGCCACATCGGTGGCAACCAGAATATCGAGCTTGCCTTCTTTCAGCATGGCGATGGTGCGCTCACGCTGGGCCTGCTGCATGTCGCCATTGATGGCGGCAGCGGCCAGGCCACGCGCCTGCAGCTTGCCGGCAAGTTCCTCGGTGCCGGCCTTGGTACGCGCGAAGATGATCATCGCGTCGAAGGGTTCCACCTCCAGGATACGGGTCAACGCGTCCAGCTTGTGCATGCCAGCCACCCACCAGTAACGCTGGCGGATATTGGCCGAGGTGGTGGTCTTGGAAGCGATGGTCACTTCCACCGGCTCACGCAGGTAGGTCTGGGCGATGCGGCGGATCTGCTGCGGCATGGTGGCCGAGAACAACGCAACCTGACGGGTTTCCGGCAGCTTCTTGAGCACGGCTTCGACGTCGTCGATGAAGCCCATGCGCAACATTTCGTCGGCTTCGTCGAGCACCAGCGTCTTCAGCTCGGACAGGTCCAGGGTGCCGCGATCAAGGTGATCGATAACGCGGCCCGGGGTGCCAACCACGACATGCACGCCGCGGCGCAGGGCCTGCAGCTGCTGGGCATACGGCTGGCCGCCGTACACCGGCAGCACACGGAAGCCCGGCATCGACGCCGAATAGGTCTGGAACGCCTCGGCGACCTGGATGGCCAGTTCGCGGGTCGGGGCCAGCACCAGCACCTGCGGCTTGGTGGCGGAAAGATTGATGTTGGACAGCACCGGCAGCGCGAAGGCGCCGGTCTTGCCGGTGCCGGTCTGCGCCTGGCCGAGCACGTCGCGGCCTTCCAGCATTGCCGGAATGGTGGCAGCCTGGATCGGCGACGGGGTCTCGTAACCGACTTCGGCCACTGCCTTCATCACAGGCTCGGATAGGCCGAGATCTGCAAACAGCAGCGGCGCGGGGGTATCTTGGGACATGGTAACTCCGGGGGCACCGCCGCGAACGGGCGGGCGAAAAGACGCATATTGTGCGCTCTAAACAGCTCAGCTGTCGCGCATGGCTAGATTTGCGTTCAGCTTACGAACACAACCGGCCGCCGCGTGGCCCCTGTTGGAGCACCCGCACGGGTCGCCGATGGCGCACAATAGCACTCGTTTTTCTCCGTGAACACCATGCAGACCATCGATTTTGAACTTGACCGTGAATATGTGGAGCTGAAGCAACTGCTGAAACTGACCGATCTGGTCACCAGCGGCGGCGAGGCCAAAGTGATCATTGCCGACGGCCAGGTCAGCGTCGACGGCGTGGTCGAGCTGCGCAAAGCCTGCAAGATCCGTGGCGGCCAGCAGGTAACGCTGGGCGATGTCCGCATCAACGTGCTTGCCGATCCGGACCCGGATGGCGACTACGAAGATGACGAAGACGAAGACGAGTGATGCAGGGGCGGTGCTAGGCGCCCCAGTGTCATAAACCCCGCCCTCCCCTTGGCTGCGCCAAAGGGAGGGAGCGTAGTGCCGAGCCATGCTCGGCAGGGGCTTTCCCCGCGGCCCAGCAGCCGCAGCATCTGTGGGAGCGGCGTAAGCCGCGAAGCTGACAATCCCAGCCCCCACACCTGCCTTCTCTACCGGCTTCGCGGCTTACGCCACTCCCGCAAACCCACAAGCCATTAGGCGCGCGCCTGGGTCAAATGCCCGGCAATCAACTTCCTGAACGGAACCACGCCCTGCGCGGCCCGCAATGCCGCACCGCGCAGCAACCGCGCGGGCAACCGGCTGTCGTTGTAGAGCCCGGCAATGGCGTTGGTGGCCTCGTACAGCGGCCGCGTCGCCAGCCGATGGCCGCGCTGGTAACCCGCCAGCAGGCTGTCGCCACCAAT
>Ga0256901_1000682_pt1 | contig 18506 bp, 15 predicted proteins | sample MC6MC0689MT_FD_190200 | JGI IMG/M metagenome (GOLD analysis project Ga0256901, IMG submission 190200) | Metatranscriptome of enriched soil aggregate microbial communities from Iowa State University, Ames, United States - MC6-MC0689-MT... | ecosystem: Environmental > Terrestrial > Soil >... | reverse complement strand
TCAGTTATAAATATATTATAAAAGATTATTTTCAAGTAAATTCTTATAATTAAATTTTGAAATTATGTCCATTATATAAATGGAAAACTTCTGTATAGTAATTACAAAAAAGGAGTTTCCAATTATTTTATGGAAACTCCTGTTAGTTATAAAAGTATATTAAACTTCTCCCTAATTATTAAAAGGATCATTTATATCTTTTAGAAATACCTTATAGGTATTTGTTGGGATTCCAATATCTGTTAAAGTTATAGACGTAGGATTTGGAGTACCATCAGAAGTAATTTTAAACGTCCGTCCGTTAAAAGGTGTCGTTATATTATTTATACCACCTGACCAATGAGCACCAGAAAAGTTTCCTACAGCATATCCTTCCAGCTCTATATAAACCTGATCATCAGTACCTTCAACTAAATCAATATAATGAGTGATACCACCGCTTACGACTCCATTTTGCAATACATAGAATAGTCCATTTTCACTAAAAGATTTGCCTATATAAGCATTGTTAACAACTATACCATTTGCCTTCAATGCGATTTTAGCTCTATCCCAATAAATTTTTCCAGTTGGTCCAATATTATTATAGGACATCGACCATCTCTTACTTTTCAACAAAACATTAAGTGGCGTAGCAATTGGTACAATTTTAAAAGTTTTATCCTTATCGGTATAGTAACCATATTTATATCCACTGGTCGGTTCCACATAATCTAAACGATCAAAAGATTTACCAGCAATTGTATATGGCTTATAAAAATCCAATCCACCAGGAATTATGCGGAAAGACATACTTTCTGAAGCTGGATCATTTGGATTATTAAACACACGATAGTCAGAGTCATAATCTAATGTTACAACCTTATTTCCTCCAGTTTCTAAAGTATAAACCGTGAATTCATTAAATTTAATGGTCGCATCTTGATATGATTTAGACATACTTTCAAACTCCTCGTTTTTTAATGGTAGCATCACTAAGTGACTTCCAGTTTTCTTTCCCTTCAACACAACTGAATCAGCTGTTGCCTTGAGTACAATAAACTCAAAATCACCCTGCATACCACTATCATCTGGACCGATTCCCCCATTATCTTTTCCTGGTTCAGAAAACCAGTGTATACTCTTATTATAGCCATTAAAAGTAAGAACTGGGCCTGATTCAGCAACAACAGCATAGGAACTGGTCTCGATTCCTGCTATTGGATCGGAAGCTATTGATACCTTTTCATTCGATATAAACTTAGTGAAAATTGTATAGCCACCGAATTCCTGATTTTTACTTGGATAAAATTTCATCATCCAGCCCGCTTTATTACCTTGCAAAACGGTATATGCATTTTGTACAGCTTCAGTGATCCGTACTGTTGCATTAGTATCAAATATCCTATCTTCTTCGCGTTTACAAGAATTAAACAAAAAAATTGGAAGTAAGAATAAGATCAATAAATATTTCAATTTCATGATTTCCTAATTTAAAGATGTTTGATCAAAGTTGGCTAAATCTGCTTGTCTCGCTAAAATTTCATCACGCAACTCATCTAAATCAATATTCCAAATATTTTGGAAGTAAGTACGTACAATATCAAGCTTAGCTTCTATCAATGCTTTCCCAGCTTCTCCTCCACTACCAATACGTTGGTTCCATTCCGTTGGTGACAACGTAATATAATATGAATAAGTCTCTACAAAATCTTCATTGGGTTCTTTGGATGCGTATGGAGAAATAAATCCAACTTCAGCAGCGCTTTTATCATTGGTATAAATATCATTCCATGAATCCCCAACATAACCTGATCCAGTAATCTGCTCAAAAGAAGCAGGATATCCCTTAGTTTGGTGCAAAATATGTGCAAATTCATGATGCATAGTATGGAAATAGTAATAATTTAAGAATTTTACATCTTTACCTGTATTTTCATCAAGTTTGTTCAACAAGTATAATGTAATCTTCACTCCGCCCTCTGCGGTACCTAATACAAATGTTCCATTATTTCGATAAGCAGGCGATCCAATATAATTTAGTAGCTTTGGAAAGTAGGATTTTATAAATTTTTTGCTTCCTGTAATTTTATCGTAGGGTTCAATACCAAGATGAAACAACAACTTACTCATCCGAACCGAACTCTCATAACTTGCAGGACTCAAATTATAATCCAAATCAGACTCTTTTTCTACAAATTTATATAGGATCGCAATATTGTAATCGTTGGTGTAAGTTTTCTCGATATACTTATCTAACTCATTTTTATCAACATTTTTATCAACAAAAATGCTTTCTTGCTCTAGCTTATCTTCAGAACAAGAAAATAGCAATATCGTAGAAAATAACAACAGACTAAACTTATTAAATATTTTCATAATTATCTTGGATTAGGGGTTAAACCAGCACTAATAACTTCAGCAGGCAACTGTAGAGCCGCTCTATTATCACGTGCAACTAATTTTGTTGCTGTTTCTACGGAAGCGACCGTAGTTCCCGAACTCAGCACTCGTCTTTCGATCTCAATGCCATAGCGTTTTACATCGAACCAGCGTAAACCCATTTGTAAAGTTTCGACGCGACGGATATAAAGTAAGGCATGGAGCATATTCTCCTGTGTACCTACTTCAAAAGGAATCATCTTTGGGTCCAGCTTTTTCTTCGTCGTTGATTTTAAAGCAGTGGAATATGCTATTCCATTTGCCCAATTATTAATGCTTTCTACTGTAAAAGTTGCTGGTTGTCTGACCAAGGTATTACCAATCCATCGCTTCATATCAACTAAGGCCTCATCATAGCGTTTTAAGTGAATAAGAGCTTCAGCACGTACCAACATAGTCTCCTCAGTCGTAAATGGTGCATATGCTCCCCGAGCATATCCAATACCTGCAACAGGATCCGTATATTCAAACATATAAGAAACACGAGGAAACAACACCTTATCTAAATTTGTACCTGCGTAGACAAAGGCACGAAGCTTATATCCATTGGAAGCTAATGTTCCATATGGGCCTGCCGCTAAGGATGTTTCATTATTACTCAACATAGCGCCATGCGCGTATCTAGATCCAAAACTATAAGGTCCAAAAATAACGCCGTGTTGTGTCGCCGCTGTAGCAACCATCAGATTGGCTTTCTCCTCACTTTTATTGTATGAGATTGCCCCATTGCCAAAACCAGTAGAGCCAACTGCATCATTAGCAATCCTCACGTAATTTCTTAGAAGACTTGTCGGATTTGCACCGATTGATGCATTGGCAAAACTAACAGCTTTTTCCCAGTCTTGCATATATAAGGCAACCCTTGCTCTTAATGCGTTAGCGGCTCTTGAATTCATATGATATTTTGGAGTAGAGCCATATGATGAATCATCAATCAAAGGTATCGCTTCTTCCAAATCACGAACAATGTAGTCATAGACTTCCTGTACAGTATTACGCTGATATTTGACATTTAGCTCAATCTCAGGTTTCATCATATAGGTAACACCCAGATCAGTGTTTGCCTGACTTTTAGTGTAGTGCTGAGCAAATAAGTTAACCAACATAAAATGATTATAGGCTCTAACCGCCAAAGCTTCTCCTCTTTGCGGATTCAAACTTGCTGGATTTCCCATTTCTTCAATGGCTTCTAAAGCGGCATTAGCACTTGCAATCGCTTTATAAGAAGCTTCCCAAACATCCTTAGGACCTTCATCCTGATTATCCGTAACATCCTTCCAGTTAAATAATTCCTCCATAAAACGTTCACTGTTAGGATTAGTCGGCCCATAGTTATCGACATTATCAGATGAAAGCTCTGCAGTGACTAAATAAGCTACTTCAGGGTAAGCAGAAACCAAAAGCTTATCAATTTTTGCTTCGTTATCGAGTTTTGCACGATTATCGGGCATTTCATCCAAAAACTTATTACAAGAAGATAGACTTACTCCACATATCAGCGCAATCGTTATATATTTTTTGTTAATTTTTTTCATTTTGCTATAATATTAAATTTTAGATTAGAGCCCCAAGCGTAAAGTCAACGTGTATTGTCTAGCGATCGGTGCAGCAACACCTCCAGCATTGACAAACTCAGGATCTTGTCCATTCAATTTTTTATCAGCATAAATCAAGAACAGATTGGTTGCATTAAATCGCAATCCTAACGAGTTTATTTTCCACGCTTGAACCCAGCTTTTAGGTAAATCATAGGTTAAAGAAACATCTTTCATACGAATAAAATCACCCTTCGCTGTACGTATAGACGAATAGTTATAAGCACTATACCCATATTTTAAATCATTTCCATAAGCTCGATTTTGTCCTGTAGTGGCAATAATCGGAACATTTGTAAAATCCTCATCACCGCTAACCATCCAACGGTCAGCAAATTCTTTTGTCGAGGCGGTCAGATCTGAATACTCATTAGAGAATACAGGATTCAGGCGTACAACATTTCCGAAAGAATAAGTCATAAATATGTTCAACCCAAAATTTTTATAATTAAACATATTACCAAAACTACCGGTATGAATTGGGTCAGTTGGTCCTTCATATTTTAAGTAAGAAACTTTATCGCGTTCTTGAAAATTAATAGCTGTAACCGTTTCCTGGTTCTTTTCATTTAAAAATACCGGTAAACCCTCGTCATTCAACCGAACAAAAGGAATAGAATACAATCCTCGTACAGGACCTCCTTCAAGAGCAAAACCAGTCCCTGTAATTAAATCCATTACCTGGCTTCTGGTATCCAATCGTGTTACCTTTGTCTTTACATTTGAATAAATAAAATTCGATGTCCATTTGAAATTTCCATCTCGTAAGATATGACCGGTCAAACTTAATTCGGCTCCATGCGATTTCATATCCGCCACATTTCCGAATTTCGAAATTTGCCCTCCTAATCCTTGTGTATTGACTATTCCGATCAAATCAAAATTATTCCTTTTATACCAGTCAAATTCTAAATTGATCCTATTATCTAGAAAGCCCATGGACGTCCCAATATTCAGTTCGTGTTTTTTCTCGTAAGTCAATCCATTGTTCGCTAAATCAGCTATTTCTAGTCCAGACTCTCCATCTCCCGCAGTAGGTCTCCAAGGTGTATAAGAACGATAAACTGCATATGAATTTGTTACATTTGAAGGACCACGATCTCCTGTTAAGCTATAGGATCCCTTTAAGGTAAAATGAGAAAAAGCAGGTCTTAAATTTTCAAAGAAATCTTCTTCATGCGCATTCCAAGCTCCAGAAAGATTCCAGCTAGGCATCCATCTTGCAGAGGTCGCTTCTCCTAATTTATTTGCACCTTCATATCTAACTGTACCATTCACTGTATACTTACCGGCATACGAATAAGTTACATTACTAAAAAAGGCAGCTTGTCTATACCGCGTATTTGTCGGATCATTTTTACTATTCCGATTAACTGAGAAATATGGAGAATTCTCTTCCTGTCCACGTTTAAAAACCCTGTAATCCGTAAAAGGACTCTCTCCTAATTCATATTGAAGCCCCCATCCTCTAAACCAGGTATTATTACGCGTAGATGATGTAAGTTCTGAACCAGCAAAGACATTCAGAATATTATTTTGATTAAAGGTTTTATTATATTGAGCAGTAAAGCGGAATAACTGTTCGAACATCGTATAATCTGTTCGATTATAAATTCCACCTTCTGGCAATACAGAAATTGGTCTAGCATATGGATTATCTGGATCTTTGTATAGAAATGGATTCTTGTCCCGAATTGTTGTATTTTCAGGTTCCGAAATACCCGCTCGATATGCCATTGCCTGATTTGAACGATCCTTAATATAATGGTGTTGTGCGGTAGACTGGTATCGCACCGAACCGAAGGCTCCTAATTCCAGACCTGGAATTACTTTCCATTTCAAGTCACCTTGAAAACGTAAATCTGCTACATCTATATCCATGTAATTATTTTCTAACTCATGTAAAATATTGAATGGAGCATAGTTACGCGTATAAAATGCATTGGGATCCAAGGTACGCGATGAATTCATGGCGTATGCATAAGGATTAATATCAAAATCCCGTTTCACTTCCCCGAATACTACATCTTTAGATTGTCCTAATGTACCAGGTGCCTGCTGTTTACGATAAGATCCATTGGTTATAATATTGAGTTTAAGTCGGTCAGAGATATTATAGTTCGCATTCAGATTCCCAGTGTATCTATTTACTTTACTACGTTTTGTCCATCCTGGATCAACTAAAGCACTGATAGAGGAATAATATTGTGATTTTTCTGTTCCAGATGACATACTCACAGAATGATTCTGTTGTAAGCTAGGTTGAAATAACTCGCCAAACCAATCCGTATTGCGATACTCTGCAGTACGCAGAAATTCATTTACATTATGCCTATTGGTAAATAGATCGTTTGGAATTTCTCCTGTCTGTATGCGTTTATATAAATCGCCATACACACCACTATTGCTAGCTACAGGAACGGCTCCAAAACCGAGATATCCTTTATTATACATGTCGTCATAAACAGACATCTGTTCCTGAGAATTCATGATATTAAATTCTGAATATAGCGGAGTAGCACGCATGGTGTATTCTCCTGTATAGTTGAGTGAACTACGACCTGCCGTACCTTTTTTCGTTGTAATAACAATCACACCAGCCATGGCACGAGCACCATAAATAGACGTAGCCGAACCATCTTTCAAAATTTGAAACGATTCAATATCATGCGCATTCAAACCAGCAACAGCGGAGCTAATCAGCGTCAACGCATCACCAGATGATAGCTCATCTGAATTTACATCGGCAACATCTTCAATAATTACGCCATCGACAACCCAAAGTGGTTTCGAACTTCCATAAATTGATGTTGCTCCGCGAACACGAATTTTTGGTGCGGTACCAAATGTTCCTGTCACATTTTGCACTGATACCCCAGCAACCCGACCTTCGAGTCCACGGCTTGGATCAATCTGTCCTCCAATTTGCGCGGCCTCTCCAGATATCTGAGAAGTAGCACCAGTAAATAAACGTTTGTCAACACGTTGTCCCATACCCGTCACAACAACTTCTTCGATTTGTTTCTCATTTGAAGCCAAAACAACAGGAACAACACTTCGACCTTTAATACCTATTTCAATAGTTTCATATCCAACATAGCGAATGAGTAAAGTAGCATCGGCCGATGCATTTATTCTAAAACTACCATCATTTGCTGTTTGCGTATTGATATTACTTCCTTTTACTGATACTGTAGCACCTGCCAAAGCTTTTCCATCTTGATCACGAACGGTACCCGATACAGATTGTTGAAGTTCATTATTACCACTATTCTTTATACTCGCAGTATTTACAGAAATCGTATTGGCAATAATCTTATACGAGTAATTGTTTTCATTTAGAACTTGCTCAAGTGCATCTTCTAGACTCACATTTTTCAAGTTCAAATTAATAAGTTTTGCCCCTTTTGTGACATCATTGCTGTAAAGGAAGCGATGCTTTGTTTGTTTGCCGATAGCAGACAACGCATCCTCAATCTTAACATTTTTAAGGTTAAGATTGACCTTTTGTGCGATACCATTAGCCTGAACACCGGTAACAAAAGCAAACATTAAAAAGGTACTAATTTTCATAATACGTATAGGTTTGCAAAATAACGAGTCTTGAGAATCCCAAGGTCGTTTTTTGCCAAATGGTAAGTTATTCATACATTTACATTTGGTTAAAGAGTTAATTTTATCTGGTTAGCTTCTTAATTAAGAATAGGTACAGGGATGCTGCAACATCTCTGTACTCTTTTATTGACTTTTTGATTCTAGTATCAGTTATCCATATTCATTATTTATTGTTTACGATTAATTTATTCCCGTCTATTTTAAACTTAATATCACTTACATATTCTATCATCTCCAATACCTGAGAGAGTTTTACATCACGGCTTATAGAGCCTGTTATCATTTTATTCTTGTTAACGGCCTTATTAAATTGCACTTCCACATTATACCAATTAGATAATTGGTTGAGGATAGACTGGAGATTATCCTTCTTGAAATAAAATTCGTTATTATACCAGGCTAAGTCCCGATCAAGATCAGCAAAACCTTTTTTCAGATAACCATCCGAAGATTCGCAAAATTCTCCAGGCTTTAATATCATCGTTCTACTTGCACTTGCAACCTCTACTTTTCCTTCTTTCAAGGTTGTTCTCACGACACTTCCATATGCATCAACATTAAAATGAGTTCCTAAAACTTTTACATCAGTTCCTTCAGTATGCACTATAAAAGGACGATTGGCATCTTTTGAAATTTCAAAATAAGCTTCTCCTTCTAAGTCAACACGACGCTCTCCACTAGAAAACAATTCTGGAAATTTCAATTTTGACATTGCATTTAGCCAAACTTTACTACCATCTGAAAGTTCAATTTTATAGTATCCTCCTTTGGGTACAATGAGGGTATTGTACTTCATGGCTACTTCCGAAGTCATTCCTTTTACATATTCCAACTGATCATTTTTAAGTTTGATATTTGTTCCAATGGAATCACTATGAACGGTCGTTAAATCTAGTGTATTTCCATCGTCTAGAATTAAAACCGCTTCGTTGGATGCAGGATTTACATCATTCTTATGAATGTTTGATTGAATAGCTATAATCTTAGTATCAGGCTGTATTGCGCTCTCTTTAAAATAAAAAATATAAAAACATAAAATAAAACATGAGGCAATAAGTGGAATCCAAATTTTAAGATTAAAATTATTTTCAACTTTTTGCGTGCTATTTTGCTTTTTTTCTAAATTATTCCAAGCTTGATTAACATCAATTGATCTTAAAAACTCTAAATCATCTTTAACTTTATGGGATTGCTTAAAACTATTGTACAATTTTTTGTTTTCGTCGGTTAAGTTTATCCAATTTTCAAGCACAGTTTTTTCTTCATTAGACAGTTCCCCGACTAAAGATTTTTTGATGATTTCAGCAATGATAAAAGGTTTACTCTTCATAATATATAATAAAGAAACTTTGCCCGCCCAAATGGGTGACAACAATTTGAAAAAAAATAAATTTCTTGAAATAATAAAATAAAATAGGATTATAGCACCATTAATATAAATGTATATTGGTGATTCATAAAAGATATGATATCAGCAAAATAACTTGCTTTTTACTAATAAAATACCGGGAAGAAAAAATCAATTTGAGGAGGATCTGTATAAAAGACCGAGAACCATTTATCAGAGCATGCTATAGAAAATCAATGCTAACGGTAACAATTCAGGATTCATTTTCTTCATAATTGTTTTTAACCCACGTTGTTTCTGCGTTTTTACCGTGTTGATACTAATATTTAATTCTTTAGATATCTCCTGATTGCTTAATCCTTCGAAATAACCCATCTTAAATACGATCTGACAACCAACCGGCATGCTTTCCACTATTTTATACACTTCTGCAATAACTTCCGAATGAATAATACTTAATTCTAAAGAATCGTGACTGCACTCGTTAAATGGAGAATTTAACCAATACTTCTCAACAACCCTTTCTTTCCGCTTGCTATTTAAAAATGCATATCGCACAGAAGTATAAAGATAATTCTTTATAGCACCCTGATGTGTTGAAATATGATCTTCATGGTTATAATAAGAAATGAATGCATCCTGTGCCAGATCTTCAGCTTCTGTAGCGTCCCCACATAGCTTCCATGCAAAATGGCATAGGCTTCTATAATGTTCTTCAAATAATTGTTTATGGACGTTACTGTTCATTTAAAAACACAAAATCTAGTGAAGTAAGAAAGTAATATTTAAGTTGTCGGCGAACGGATTAGCATGTTACTGTAAAACGAAGTTAATGTTAAATTTTGTTAAATACTAGAGTCTTTTTAAATTATTTTTTGTCAAAGTTTAGATTTCAAGACTAAAAAATCGTCAATTTTTCTTATATTGTAGCCTTTCACAAATATTAAAAACAAAGACTAAATGCTATTTACTGTTCTAATAGGACTAATAACATCGAGCCTTATTGTTCCATTTGGCAAATTCGTAAAAACTAAATGGGGAATTATTCTCGCATTCATACCGCTACTTTTATTTCTTTATTATCTCCAATATCTACCATTAATAAATTGGGATAGATCATATGTACAGCATATTGACTGGATACCCTCACTAGGTATAAATTTTGATTTTAGACTAGATGGATTATCACTCCTTTTTTCTTTATTAATAACAGGAATCGGAACCTGTATATTTTTTTATGCTAAATCATATTTAAAAGATGATCCATATATCGATCGTTTTTTCGGATACTTATTTATGTTCATGTCAGCTATGCTCGGCCTTGTACTGTCTGACAATATTTTTCTATTATTTACCTTCTGGGAACTGACCAGCATCAGCTCGTTTTTCTTGATTGGTTTTAATAATGAAAAAATAGAATCCAGAAAAAGTGCCCTGACAGCATTAAGCGTAACTGGACTAGGAGGCTTCTTTTTATTGGCAGGTCTTGTTCTAATCGGTAATATTGCCAATACCTATTCCATCTCCGAGCTCGTAAATAAGGCTCAGCTCATTCAGGAACATCAATTATTTCCCTATATCTTAGGTCTGATCATCTTAGGTGCTATGACCAAATCTGCACAATTTCCATTTCATTTTTGGTTACCTGGCGCTATGAAAGCGCCTACACCAGTATCTGCCTACCTGCACTCAGCAACTATGGTAAAAGCGGGCATCTACCTACTTGCACGTTTTTATCCCATTTTAGGTAATAATCCAGCGTGGACGTATAGTCTCATGATTATTGGTGGAATCACAATGCTATATGGAGCTTTTCACTCTCTTTTTAGAACTGATATGAAGGGCGTACTCGCTTATTCGACCATATCAGCATTGGGTATTTTAGTTTTTTTATTAGGTCTTGGCACCCAAGATGCCATCATCGCTGCCTCCGTTTTCATTGTTGTACATGCCTTATATAAAGCAACATTATTTTTAATTACAGGTATTATTGATCACGCAACCCACACAAGGGATCTCTCTGTGCTGCAAGGATTGAGAAAGGTTTTATTACCTGTTGCAATTGCTGGTTTTTTAGCCGCTATATCCAGTGCCGGAGTACCTTTAACATTTGGATTTATTGGGAAAGATTTAATATATGAAGCGACATTACACAGTGAAAAATATTTAGCTATTTACCTGACTGCTGCGGCAGTAATAACAAATATTTTATTAGTCTCAGCAGGTTTCATGGCCGGTATCAAACCGTTTTTCGGGAAACTTCCTGAAAATTTTGAGAAAATAAAACTTCCTGCAAAATCGCTCTGGGTACCTCCATTTATACTTGCACTCTTAGGAGTCGTATTTGGTTGTTTCCCAACTTTTATTGGCGACCTGATCGCACAACCCACCGTAAATAGTATCATGTCCGTTAAAAGTGATTTTCAACTCAAGATATGGCATGGATTTAATACTATTTTACTATTAAGTGCCATAACTATAGTATTGGGCACAGTTATCTATTTTATCAATAAACCTAGTGAACGTAAATTAAAATGGATAGAACAATTAAATTTCATAGCACCGATTACCATTTTTCAAAAATGCTATCGAACCATCTACAATTTCTCGACAAGTTATTCGCATTATTTCCATAACGGATATCTTCGCTCTTACCTATTGAAGATCATCATATTTGCAGAGGTTCTTTTAGCTTATCAACTTTACCTTGGTGGCCCACTACATATCAACTGGGAACTACTATCAGCAGTAAGCGTATACGAAGTGGTTACTATTCTGATCGTATTTGGAGCTGTCGCTCTCACCCTGAGCACTTCTTCAAGACTAACCGCCGTAGTTTCAACTAGTGTCATTGGATACGGAATCTGTTTACTTTTTGTATTCTACAGTGCTCCGGATTTGGCCATGACACAATTTACAATAGACACGCTAACAGTAGTTCTATTTGTTCTTGTCCTCTTTAAATTACCGCCATTTCTTAATCTTGCCAATAAAAGAGTACTGATAAGGGATGCGGTGGTTGCCATCATATTTGGGATAATCTTAGCTATGGTCGCCATTCGCGTACTACATGTTCCGACGAATATTGCTATCAGTGACTTCTATGGTAAAAATGCATATCTATTAGCGAAAGGTAGAAATGTCGTAAATGTACTGCTTGTTGACTTCAGGGGTTTTGATACCATGTTTGAAGTTGTTGTATTATCGATCGCTGCATTAGGTGTGTACAGCTTATTAAAATTACGCTTAAAATCATCGGAAAAAGAATAATATGAAAAGTACTATTTTACAAACAGCTTCAAAATATTTGTTGCCCATACTTCTTTTATTTTCCTTCTTTCTTTTATTAAGAGGACATTATTACCCTGGAGGTGGATTTGTCGGAGGTTTGGTTGCATCCATCGCTTTTGTATTACACAGTTTCGCTCATGGTACTGAAGAAACAATGAAGATATTGCGTTATAAACCCCTATCCTTACTTCCTATCGGACTAGGAATATCTGCATTCAGTATGTTTATGCCAGCACTCTTCGGACTGCCTGTAATGACTGGATTATGGCTGGAACATCCAATCCCAGTTATTGGTATGATTGGTACAGCACTACTCTTCGACCTTGGTATTTACCTTGTGGTCATCGGCGTTGTTTTAACCATTTTATTCACCATTTCACTCAGTTCAGATTAGCATGGAAATACTACTTATTTTACTCATAGGCGTATTATATGCGACAGGCATATATCTTATTTTAAGAAGAAGTATGGTTAAGCTACTTCTAGGAATCATGCTACTTGGAAACGGCACCAATATTTTGATATTTCTCCTGGGTAATATCACCAAAGGAAAACCGCCGATCATCAGAGATGGATTGAAAGTTTTTCAAGATATATATGCAGATCCAATACCTCAAGCATTAATTTTAACCGCCATTGTCATTAGCTTCGGCTTAACTTCCTTTGCTATTGTACTCTTAAAACGTGTATATGCACTAATTAACACGGACGATCTAGACAACTTAAACACACCCGAAGACGAAGATATATGATTGATAATCAAATTATAGCAACAGTACTTGTACATTTATTTACTGCAATCATACAGTTAGGTTTTTGGAGAAAAACAGGTCCACAACGTATCCTCAGCATTGGTGGCAGTTTCATAAGTTTAATTTTTGCCATCAAATTATTTGCTAAAGTATTTAATGGAGACATACTCATTATGCATGCGGCCAATTGGGAGGCTCCTTTCGGAATTGTATTTGTAGCAGATTTATTAAGCTCCACTTTAGTTCTGCTCACAGCGATAGCGACTTTAGCAGTATCTATTTTCTCTGCAACAGGTATCGGCCGGCAACGCATACTCTACGGTTACTTCCCTATCTTCCACTTTTTAGTGATGGGATTAAATGGCGCATTTTTAACCGGAGATATTTTCAATCTTTACGTATTTTTTGAAGTTATTATTATTTCATCCTTTGTATTAATGACCCTGGGAGGTCGGAAAGCACAATTAGAGGGCGCTGTAAAGTATATGGCGATGAATATACTCGCTTCTACTTTCTTCTTAACTGGAATCGGTATTCTTTATGGTATATCGGGGTCATTAAATATGGCCGATCTAGCACTCATCGTTCCCAAGATTGAAAACCGTGCAATAGTTGATATTACTGCTACTTTCTTTTTAATTGGATTTGGCATCAAGTCTGCGATTTTCCCGCTTTACTTCTGGTTGCCATCATCCTACCACACACCTCCTTCTGCTGTAGCTGCTATATTTGGTGGGCTACTCACTAAGGTAGGTATATATGCCTTATTCCGGGTCTTTACCTTAATTTTTATTCCGAATGAATTTATTCGGAATCTGTTGGTCGTATTGGCAATTTTGACCATTTTAACAGGAGCATTCGGTGTATTGATCAAGACCAATATAAGACGGCTATTTTCTTACCTAATCGTATGCCATATCGGATTTATGATAGGGGGATTAGGTATTTATAGCAAGTTGGCAATTCTCGGTGCTGTATTTTATTTAATTCATGATATCATGGTTAAAACGAACATCTTCTTAATCGCCGGATTGATCCGTCAAATGAGAGGATCTATGGATATGAAAAAATTGGGTGGATTGTATGCTGAATATCCAAAAATTTCATTGCTGATTGCCATAGTACTGTTTTCACTGGCTGGTATACCACCATTATCCGGATTTTGGCCAAAAATATATTTATTGCAGGGCGCTTTTCAAACAGAACATTACTTTTATGCAGGAGCCCTTATACTAGGTAGCTTCATGACTTTATTTGTACTCGCAAAATTTTGGTCGGAAGTGTTTTGGAAAAAACCACAAGACCCCGATGCAATTGAGGACAAATTTAAAGACCTGATAGGTATTCGAAAGGTCGCATTGATTTTACCGATCTGTATACTTGCAGCTAGTTCTTTATATATCGGACTCAATGCAGAAAGTATCATTCAGGTAGCGGACCGCATATCATCAGAAATGTTAAACACCAAACCTTATATTCAAGCAGTATTAGGCAAATAAAGTAAAATATGATCAAACAGTTTTTAATGAACCTGCTGCTTTCTTTTATTTGGGTAGCATTAACAGGTTCAATGTATTATACGAATTTTCTTTTTGGCTTCTTACTTGGTTTCTTCATTCTATGGGTCATGAACCGAAATGAAGTTGATCAGCGTTATTTTTACCGTGTCCCTAAAACGATTAGCTTTCTCTTTTTCTTCTTGTATCAAATGATTATAGCTAATCTACAGGTTGCGTACGACGTGATCACACCTAAGTATTTTTTTAAACCTGGAATTGTGAAATACAAGATGGATGCTAAGTCTGATTTTGAAATCAACTTACTTTCTACCTTTATCTCACTAACACCGGGAACATTAATCCTGGATATCAGCGAGGACAAAAAGATTTTATATATCCATGTCATGTACCTACATGATAAACAAAAATTCATGACAGAGTTGAAAAACAATGTTGAACGCAAACTTTTAGAAATTTTGAGATGAGCTTAACTGAATATTTAGATTATGTGATTCTGCCCATATTAATTTTGTCTACAGTAATTACATTTATACGTCTTTTCAAAGGACCCGATGTGGCCGATAGGGTTATTGCTCTAGATCTAATCATTACCACAGGTATTGGGATTATTACGGTCTATAGTATCACCACATCTCAAGAAATTTTTCTTGACGTGGCCATGATACTTGCCCTGATTGCCTTTTTAGGAACAATTGCTTTTGCCTATTATTTAGAAAAACAAGACTATAATGACTGATATTATTATTGCAGTGCTGAGTACCATCGGCGCCTTAGCGATTCTTTTTGCTTCCATTGGCATCCTAAGAATGCCTGACTTTTATTTACGACTTTCTGTTACGGTTAAAGCTGCAACTCTTGGTGTTGGTTTGCTTTTGCTTTGTGCCGCAATTGTCTTTCCAGACGTTTCTGTAACAACTAAAACGATAGCGATCGCGTTCTTTTTAGTACTAACAGCTCCAGTTGCGGCACATATGATTGGAAGGGTTGCCTATATAACGGGTATTAAATTGTGGAAAGGAACAATTACAGATGAGTTGGAAGGTATGTATGATGAAGAGACACATGAATTAAAAAGTAATCCTGACGACTCTTCATCAACAGATGATACCACTAAAAAATAATACAAACTGGAGCAGGAACACGAAGTGGTTTTCCAGTCTCTTTTAGAAGTCCTGTTTTTTCATCCCTGCTAAAAGTTATAATTTGGTTACTTGTTTGATTGGCTACTAATAGGAATTTACCGTCAGGGCTAAAATTAAAATTGCGCGGTCCTTTTCCGGATGTACCCTGATTTGCTATTTTAGTCAATTTTCCGTCTTTAGCAATTGCGAAAATTCCAATGGTATTAGCATCACCTCTGTTTGATGCATACAGAAATTTTCCGTCCGGAGAGACTTTGATATCAGCGGCACCATTTTTCCCTGTAAATCCATCAGGATTAATATTAACAGATTGATCAAATAACCAATCTTGTCCATCCCGTTTGTATACAGCAATGTCTGCTGTCATTTCGAGTACGACATACATATGCTTTTCTTTCTTATCAAAGGCAATATGTCGAGGACCACCACCTGCTGAAGAGAATACTTCTGCAGGATCTGTACCTAATTTAACATCCTTTGATTTTGGATCAATTAATTTATAGATCGAAATTTGATCTAGACCTAAATCTTGTACAAAAAGTTCATTGCCTTTTTTTGAGAAGAACGCAGAATGTACATGAGGACCTTCTTGTCTAGCTTTGTCAACGCCTTTACCTTCATGTTGAACAAAATCTTTTAGATTACCGATAACACCATTGGGTTCTAATCCGTAAAGTACAAAAGAGCCACCACTATAATTAGAAGCTGTGATCAGGTTTTTATAAGGACTCACAGAAACATGACAGGGCGCATCTCCTTTTGTAGGAACTGTATTTAAGATCGTAAATTTACCTTTGTTATAAGAATATGCAGTTAAACTTCCTTTATTATTTCCCTGCTCACTAACAGCATATAAAATATTATCCTTTCGAGCTAGAAATGAGGGATCCACTAATGGAGTGGTTGATACTAGCGCTATTTCACCCGTTTTTACATTAAAATCAAATGCATAGATTCCTTTACTTTCGGTGTTAGAGGTATAAGTACCTACAAACATGGAAATGTTTTGCGACCAACCAAAAAAAGGAAAACAGGTCAAAATAAAAAGTATAATTTTTTTCATGATTTCAAAATTAAAATTTTGTGGGAAAATGTAGTGTTAAATTTGGTTAAAACTACTTTTACTACCTTGTAAATACTTATTTTAGCTGTTCCAGAGCCGTTCAATATGTTAATATTCATAATAAGCATATAAACGGGATAAGACCTCGGAAATAATATTCAAATAAAATTAAGAATAATTAATATATTCTAATAATTTTGTGCAAGCTTTCAGAACTTTAAGTTTGAACAGTTATATTTTTAAAAAGCATTTAAATTACATTCCACGAATGAAACCATCATGGGCTTACAATAGCTTACAAACCGCGAGTAGTAACCAGCTCATGATAGCTTCATCACCATTAAAAGACATATTATTCTAATGAAAAAAAACTTATATACGTTGCTATTATTGGTATTTGTGACAGCACAAACAGTATTTGCTCAAAAACAAGTAATCGATCGAGTAGTTGCGACAGTAGGATCTGGTATTATTTTACAATCAGATGTTGATATGCAGTATGCACAATATCTTTCAGGAGGTAATAAACCAAATGCAGATTTCAAATGTGAAATGTTGCAACAGTTGTTAACACAGAAATTACTTTCTCAACAAGCGGTAATTGACTCCATCGAAGTGGGCGAAACTGAAGTTGATGATAACCTAAACAGCCGACTACGCTATATGTCTCAACAAGCAGGTGGTCAAGAAAGATTAGAAAAATTCTTAAACAGATCTCTGTTGCAATACAAAGAAGATATGCGTCCTAGTATATATGAGCAATTGAAAGCAAATAAAATGCGTCAGAATATTGTTCAAAAAGTGGACGTTACACCTATTGAGGTAAAACGCTATTTTGAAGGACTAAATACCGATAGTCTACCTTATTTTAATACAGAAGTAGAAATTGGTGAAATTGTTATGTTCCCCAAACTAACTGTTGAAGAGAAAGCTGAGTTTAAAGCAAAAGCAGAGGGACTTCGCAAACAGGTTACAGATGGTTCTGATTTTGGTACAGTTGCACGTTTATATTCTGAAGATGGATCTGCTCCTTACGGTGGTGATTTAGGTTTTAATACACGTGATAACTGGGTTAAGGAATTTGCTGCAATGGCTTTTAAATTAAAAGCGGGTGATGTTTCTCCTGTTTTTGAAACAAAGTATGGCTTCCACTTTTTACAAGTATTAGAAAGACGTGGAGAAGAGGTGCATGTTAGGCATATTTTGATTAAATTTAAACCAACAGCTGCTAGTATTGAGCGTACCCAAGCAAAGATGGATAGCATCTACAACTTAGTGACAACAGGTAAATTGGATTTTTATCATGCAGCAACAACTAACTCTGACAGTGAAGAATCTAAATTCAATGGGGGAATGGTCCTTAACCAAGAAGGGGAAAGCCGTTCAACATTAATACCTGTAGATAAATTAGAAGCTTCTGTATTTCAAGCTATAGATCCATTAAAACCTGGAGAATATTCTAAACCGGCACAATTTACAGATCGTACAGGTGAAATTGGTCTACGATTCAATTATTTAAAATCACGTATTGCTCCTCATAAAGCAAACTTAGATGAGGATTTTGTAAAAATCAAAGAAGCTGCACGTCAAGATAAAGTAAACCGCAAATTGAATACCTGGTTTGAATCTAAGAGAGAGAACACATATATCAATATTGCCGATGACTTTAAAGACTGTAATGAACTTAAAGTTTGGATCTCTAAAAAATAGTTGATCGGATAAGATAAAATAGAAAGGGCTTCAAAATTAATTTTGAAGC
>Ga0256901_1000680_pt1 | contig 18547 bp, 19 predicted proteins | sample MC6MC0689MT_FD_190200 | JGI IMG/M metagenome (GOLD analysis project Ga0256901, IMG submission 190200) | Metatranscriptome of enriched soil aggregate microbial communities from Iowa State University, Ames, United States - MC6-MC0689-MT... | ecosystem: Environmental > Terrestrial > Soil >... | reverse complement strand
GGCAGTGTGCTTTGGTCTCCGTCCTGCTTCGCAGCATCATGTGGCGGTGCGCCGCTATCAATCATCGCTGAATATGTTCAAAATCAACGAAAAGGAGGCGCAGTTCCTCCCGGCCCTAAAGGACCGGGTTTCCCTGCGCAAAGAGAATGACGGTGCAGAAATCCACTTCGGGACCGGTCCCTCGTGGTGGGGAAAAGGTTTCGTTACAGAAGCCGGCAAAGCTGTCATGAATTGGGTTGAAAAGTCATCTGCACTATCTGAAATCACGACTTGTTGCGCTGCCGATCACGCCGCCAGCCTGACGGTACTCCAGAAAACAGGGCTTCAGCATACCCGCCATCTTCCGGCATATCTTCATCTCTCAGCCAGCGATCAGAAGGTGGATGCCTGGGTTTGCCGCTGGAATCGCCTCAGGGCAGACAATCAGAAGCGGAACCTGGAGTAACCTTAATGTAACCGGCAGGCCTCTTTAACCCGGATCACTCTTTGTCGGTCGAATGTTGGAACGCTGCAAAATTCTGATGCGATCACGAGCGCTGCGGTGCAGCAGGTAATTTGCAAAATTGACCTCTGTCCGGCCATGACCGGCAAAAGGGAGGCGTAATCTCATTGCTGATGCCATAGCCGATGGCTGGTCAGCCGAATAAACAGCCAGCGCGATTAATGCCAATTCGGGCAGCAGGGTTCGCAGCTCTTCAGGAAGCGAGCCAGACCGGTCGCTTTCATCCCTGCCTATCCCGTAAAGCGCAATCGGCGCCGCCGGTCGTCGTGCGAAGCGCGAAGACTATCGGTTCACCGCCGACAGCGTATCCGCTGGCCGTAAACACCAGAACAGGACCTCTCAGGCGTCGAAAGCAGATCAGGAGCCCCATGAAGCTCGTGTCGACGGTTTATCCAACTCTGATAAACCGCAACACCATGCAAAGAAGCGCTCCCAAATCCACATTATCGCAATCGACAGGCAAAACCCCTATTGGGAGAGCGTTTTGATTGGTGGTGGCGTCCATGTTCCGTTTAATGCCTCCGCTCGCGGCAGATACAGCCTCATCACCGCATAGAAATTCTCACCCGGAGCCGGGAGCCAGTTCGATTCCAGTTCAGACCCCGGGCTTTCATGCTGGAGATAAAGAACGATGTTACCATCTTCCGTTTTCCTCAGATGTGTAAGCATTGCCGAATTGATCAGATAGCGGTCAACAGGATTAGCGACAAGAAGTTGCTTTGACCTGTCATACATGGTCAGTGACCAGAACGCGTCAACAGGGGGAAGCGTTTTTTCGGTGAACGTCAGCGTATATTTGCCCGCCTTTCCGTCAAGCGGGACCTTCTCCGCATCAAGGACATAAATCACATAAAGTGCCTCCTGCACAGTATTGCCATAAATGCCACCCTGTGCCGCTGCCGCCCGGACCATGTACTGACCCTTCATCATTTCAGGCGTCCCGAACAGCTTTGAAGAATCCGTCAGACGACCAGCCTCCTCACGGATTTCCTTTTCCGTTGTAACCGCCATCTCTTTCATAAGCGCCACAGTGTCAGCGGGCATATCTGCTGGCGGCCAGCTTTCACCTTCCCGAACACCAAACCGTTCCAGATTTATGCGTTGCGCTTCATCACCAGGTCCGGGCGGAGCGAACTGCAGCAGGAATGCAGCAAGCGGCCAGTAGTTTGTGACCATCAGCTCGTCCGATACCGGCAACCAGTCAACTGGAGCCGCAGCACCTGGCGCAGCCACACCGGCATAGGCGGACAAAAGCTGAGCCTTATAGCCAGCCTGAATTTTTCTGACATTGTCCAGATCATCGGGCGAGAACAGTTGCGTCCTGACAATACCGATCGCCAGCGCTGTCGGCATCTCGATAACGCGTTTAATCCCCTGCGGAACGTCCCCCTTCCAGCCAGGACCAGTGATCAGAAAATCGCCGCCGTCATTCCCGTCAACCCGTGTCCCGGGATAGTCAACATTGTTGGTATAAAGATCAACGAGCTGCAACGAATAATAACGTTCCTTCTCAATCGCTGGCATCGTTACCACGACCGGCTCGGCACGCAGATCGAAGACAATGAAGGAATAGGGCGTGTCCGAATTCGGCGTTATGATGGCCGTATCTTCAGGCGTATAGACTTTGGCAATGCTCACCATCGTGTTAAGTGGCCCCTTATACTGGCCACCACCCGGTTCAAGCGCATACTGGTACATGGTGAGATAATTTTTCACCAGCGGATAAGTGTAGATACAGGCCTCACGCATACCAGCTCTGACATCATCAAGCGCAAAAGCAGGAAGTGCTGGCAGCACAAGCAACGCAGTTGTGCCCTTCAGAAATTGACGGCGCTTCATTTCACTTCCTCCACAACAGGGAATTTCCAGCTTCCATCCAGAATCTGTGCATCCGGCCGGTACAGTCTCACCATGTAATTCCAGCCTTCCGGCGTCGGCAGGCAATTGGCAATCTTGCCATCACAGCCGCCAAACTGGATCGTGATGGCGCCATCAGAATTCTTTTGCGCAGTCACATCATTCAGTGAGTAAGCATTCGCGGAATTGGGGGTTAGGAAGCCGTCCCTGTTATAAACAGTCACCGACCAGAAGTCTTTGACCGGCACATCCTTCACGGTCATGCGATATATGCTTTTGCCATCGTTCTTTTCCGGCGTGACATTGAGATAAAATGCTTCTTTGTCCGGATTTCCACCCCAGCCGAGAGCTGCCCCAATCACATGCCGGACCGGATCGACTTCGCCGCGGGATCCAAACATTTTCGCGGTATCAGGCAGCAGCGCGCCAAGATCCAGCAATGCGCGACGGGTCTTATCCCGGCTCACCGCATCCCATTGAGGAATTTCCAGTTGTCCTTCTGCGGATTGCTTCACCGTGATGGCATCCTGAAGAGCATGCACCCGCTTCATATCTTCCGCATTGTCCGGATCCGCAAACAAGCGGAAAGCAGCAACCACATAGCGGGTACCGATATCTTTGCGATCCAGGGTATATGTGCCACCACCATAGTAGACACCATGCGCATAGTGATCCTCATCAATTATAAGCAGCGAAACAAAACGGCTGCCGGTATCCGGGACAGTAATCGTGACAGGTCCGGCATCAAGATCGAAAACCGCAGACGAATAAAGCGTATCCCTGTTCAGCCGGATGATTGTTTGCTTGTCGAGCGGGGCCATTTCCCGCGTATGATCGAACTTCCCGAAACCGCCGTTTGCAGCAATGCCAGAGAAATAAAGATCACTTTCAGCACGAACGAAATTATCGGTATTGACGTGAACCGGTTCGGCAACAGCCGGGAAAGCAGCGAGATATATTGCTGCTGTGATTGCCGGAAAACTCAGTTTTGCAACAGACATGGAAACTCTCCAGGGTAAAATTCAGGAAGTGAATTGACGGAAATGCGATCAGAAACGGACAGCCAGACCAAGGATCGGCCCTTGCTGCACAACATTGAAGACAAAGTTGTCATGGCTGTAATCGACACCCAGTGCGCGATAACCCGCCACGCCTGAAATCCTGTCACTGAACGCAGTGCCAACACCTGCGGCGATATCCCAGTCAAGCTTTGCCTGGCCAGCTCCCACAAGACCCCAGCTACTGAGATAAATCTGATCTGACAGGAAATAACGCCCGCGAAAGCCAGCCATCGCGTCCACCCAGGTGGCACTATCGCGGGCGGAAGCGCCATCAAAAAGGCCCCCGGAATAAGAAATGTCCGTGCTTACGTGCCAGACACGCGCACCAGCCACCACATCAATGGTGCTGCGTCCATCCCGAAAAACAGAATATCCCGCACCGGCAAGCCCGGAAAAAGTCTCCGATGTGACGTCAACCCGTTCAGTCATCAGGCCCAGTGGCGTGGCGGCGCCGGCTGATAATCTGGTGTAGATGATATCACCAAATAGGCTGAACCCCTCATACCGGGCTTCGCCAACTGCCATGAAACTGAAATCAAGGTCCTTCAGGATATCTGCAAAGTCCGATTCAAGTTTTATTGCCGGCAAACCAAACTGGCCAACATCGCCAGATAGACGGGCTCCCCAGAAATACGGGCTCACGGCCAGAGACCACCCGGTTGCTGACTCAGGTCTGACTGCAGGAACAATAAACGGCTGCTGCAGATCGGCTGCGCTCACGAACGTGGTCGTCTCAACACCAGTTAATGCTGCTATCGCCAACACGAAGGCTTTCATCCAGCCGCCTCTTTAATCGAAAATGAATCGTAAACTGGCCGCACAGTTATTGCGGGAAAAGCAGGGTGAGCGTTGTTCGCAATCCCCATTCTGGCCCTCCTTCCGGAGCCTCAGCGTAAAAGCGTCCTCCGACCTGAAAACTCATGGCCTGAGAACCGACCGTAAAGACCTGGGAAACACCGAGATTTATCGGCACAGTCCATTGCTTACTGTTCCAGTCATAATTTGTATCGATACTCAGAGAGGCCGAGGTGCCCCGACCGAAATTGTAGGAAGCAAAAGGCTGCATCAGACTGACGCTGACATCAGCCCGTTCACGCGAACCGGCGACTGACCAGATATGATTGGCCAGTCCGCCAATCGTCCAGGGTCCTCGCTGAACCAGGCCGACGGCTGTGGGTCCCAGCCCCAGCTTGCCGGATCCGGGAAAGTCTCCCGTCGCGGTTGGCAATAAAAAAACCGGTCCCGCTCCCCAGATCAGACCACCCGCCCCCGGCTCTTTGGGCGAAACAAAGAGACTGGTATTGATGTCCCCCAGGCCGCCCACATCTCCTCCGGGCATGTAATCGCGATAGCCGATCGGAATAATAGTGCGTGTGATCAGGTTCCAGTCGTCAGTCAGTTCAAACGGAACAACGGGCTGAATATTCAGGGTATAGGCAAAGCCATTGCCCTTTATACCCGCGCCAAAGTCGAAGTTGCTCTGGAACGGCACGCTGATCAGACTGGCCAGCGGATTGGCCAGTTTTTGCGAAAGTTCGTCGGCCGCCACTTCCGCGAACGCATTGTTGCACATGAGGGCTGTCGCAAGAAACCCAGCCCCGATAAAAGCGAATGTGTCATCGCCCTTTCGGGTTCTCCTGTAAGATGAATACGTCGACGTTGCATACTTCACTGACTTTCCCCCTTGCGTGTCTGCCATCCCGCCCACAGTTTTCGGGCAGAAACATCTCGCGAAACTCTTTGAGAAAGTCAGATCGCATAATCATAAAGGTTCGATTGTACGAATCCGGACAATGTGAAAGAAATCAGTGACTCTTTCATTAGCGCGTTATTCTCAGCTGCTGTCAGAGCGTAAGTAAATCGCCTCTCTGAACGAGCGGCTTATTATCTGTCGGGGGACGCAATGCTGGATTTGACACGGGAGAAAGCAGAGCAGGTGATGCGCCAGGGATTCTGGCTCTCTGGCATGACTGAGGTGTTTCGGTCTGCCCTGCTCCGCCACGCACATCTGCAAAAATTCGCGCCCGGCCAGGTCATCTACCGGTACGGCGATTCAGGTGGCGGCATGTATGGACTTGTTGCCGGATCCCTTACCATCAATTCCGCACCACCTGATGCGGCACCACAACTGATCCACCTCGGCATGCCCGGAGCCTGGACTGGCGAAGGCCCGTTTCTCACGGGTCAGCCCCGCAGGATCGAGATGAGAGCCCTCGGGGGCGCCTGGATGATGCATGTGCCACTCGACGCTCTCATGAAAATGGCGGCGCAGGACAACAGTGTCCTGCGTGCAGTTGCCATGAATACCGTCTCTACCGTCGATATCCTGATCAGGATCGTTCACGATTTGCAGAAACGCGACGTCACGCGCCGGATCGCCTCCATCGTTCAGAGAGCCGGATGGCTGGGTGATGTGCCTATCCTGCTATCGCAAACAGACCTCGGTGTGATGGCAAATGCCTCCCGGCAACAGGTCAACACTGCAATGCAGCGGTTCGTAGCAGCGGGCTGGATCGACTATACCTACCGCTCTGTCATCATTAAAGATTCAAAAGCATTGCAATCATTCGCCGAGGGTGACGATTGCGCGTAATCAGGCACCGCTGCATCGGCCCCGGGGTGGCCAGGTCACGCCGCATCTCTCAGATCTCATCATCGACAATATCGAACCAGACCAGCAGTTAAAACTGAACTGAGCCAGTGGTATTTTCGATCAGGATCGTTGCAGCAACATCAGAAATTTATGTTACTGGACGGCGCGCTATGAAGACGTAACACAGCAAGGTCGCCAGCAGATTCTATCCGAAACCGGCCAGCCTCCCAGGATTGAGAATGCATCTTGCTTTGTCCGCGAGCCGGGCACCGGAAACCAAACAATCGCACTGTCTTGTCTGTTATACGCTTACTTTCGCAACAGCATCATAGCGACTGTGAACTGACCAACCGGCTTGGCCGGCAAAAATGGAAGTCATCTTATGCGTTAAGAATGCATGAGATACCCACGCTTTGATCAGTTATTTCTCAGATTGCTATCGTCGACAGTGTTTGCGTCGCAATACCGTCTGGGTTGCTTCAATGAGTTCGACTATATTCGTGTCACGACAAAGAAAACCGATATGAAGCTGAAACCCGCTATCGCGACAATAAAGCGCGCACGTCGCGTTTCGGTGCAGTCATACAAGTTAAAATCAGCGGGTCACGGAATGATAACATTCGACAGCGTGACGATTGAAGGACGCAAACCGAGCGCAGAGAGCGTTAAGGCGAATGTGGAGCAAAGTACGAACGCGCTGTCGCGTCTCAGCAGTAAGCTTACGAGGCCAGGTTTCAGGCTTTCAAGGAAGAAGGGAGTTCCGCGGTTCTCTGTCGATGAAAATGATCCAACGATTTTCATAAGAGTCCTTGATGGTCGCACAGATCGTGGTCGGATGATAAACGGCGAGTTCGAACCCGTTCGATGAGCAATCCTGCCAGCGCTGTTAACAGTATCGTTGCCACCCCAAGCGATACAAAAAAGCCGCTTGCGATCATTCTCGCCGGGCATAATGGGTCTGGTAAGTCAACGATGTGGCGAAAGGCGCTGGCAGGCCAGCTCCGGATCCCGTTAATCAACGCCGACAGAATGATGCTGTCTATTCTGCCGGAGCCGAACAGCGAAGGCGCGCTGGTCGACCGGGCAGCAGATTTGCGCGACAAAGATCAAAACCGGATGCTTGTTGCTCAGCAAGGGTAAACGCGTTCGTCGGCCACGCGATGCAGGCGCACGTGCCCTTTGCAATGGAGACGGTATTCTCACATTGCAAGGAACACGAAGACGGTTCTTTCGAATCCAGGGGCGATCTGATCCGCGACATTCAGGCGGCTGGCTATTTTGTCGTTCTCTTCTTCGTTGGGCAAACGGATACTAATCTTTCCATCCTTCGCGTCCGAACACGTATTGCCGGGAACGGTCACGCAGTCGACGAATCGAAACTCAGGGGAGGTTTCCAGGAACACAGAAAGCCATTCGACACGCTCTCGAGGTGGCCGACGCCGCGATTCCTGTTGATAATAGTCGGGATGCGGCACATGCATTTACAGTCTGTACTGTTCGTCGTAAGGCCAAAATACTTTTCGATCTCCGAAATGCTGAGAAGACAGCTCCAGTCGCTATAACAAAATGGCCGAATATCGTCCGCCCAATCGCCTGAATTTTAACGATCAGAATGATCAGATGAGTGTCTTCACCGGACAGTTGCCGGGCAGGCTCAATCCCGGACGACTTACGTTCTGATCCATCGAAACTGCAGGAAAGCCGCCAGAGCACACCCAGACTTGAGGGAGTACCCAGGCACTATCGGTCACCCACCTCGCCTGTTTTGCGTTCTTCCATGAGCTTAAGGGACTAACGGATCTGCTTCAGCCTGCAGGGCGCTGTTGCATCACGACAATTTCCACACCGTTAAGCAGAAGTGGCGATGGCATTAAGCAAAAGTTTTCTTTATGTTCGCATTATATGGGTGATTTGCTGACCTGATGTCAGAAAAAGACCCAGGATTGATGCACTTTTTTGCGGAGCCTGAGCATGCAGACAGAATTTGACACCCTTCTTCAGCAGTCCGGGCTGTCAGTCGCAGAAGCTGCGCAGATTCTTGGCTATTCCGAGGGACATATTTATCGCTGGAGACGCGGAGAAGAAACCCCGCGAAAGGCGGTTGTGAATGTTTTGCGCAGTGAAGCGCAAAAATCCCGTCAGCCCGCCGCTGATACGGCTTTTACCTTCATCGATCTCTTCGCGGGTATCGGCGGATTGCGGCGCGCAATGGAAAGCGCCGGCGGGCGCTGTGTGTTTACGTCAGAATGGGACAAATATGCCCAGAAGACCTACCACGCCAATTATCGCGACAACCGGCCGATTGCCGGCGACATCCGGGAAGTCGCGGCGGACGACGTGCCGGAACACGATGTTCTTGTCGCAGGTTTTCCCTGCCAGCCATTTTCGATCGCAGGTGTTTCCAAGAAAAATGCCCTCGGCCGACTGCATGGGTTCCAGGACGAAACGCAGGGTACGCTGTTCTTCGACGTTCTGCGGATCCTCAAACATCACCGTCCAGCAGCTTTTCTGCTTGAAAATGTGAAGAACCTCAAGAGCCACGATAAAGGCCGCACGTTCAGTGTGATCCGCCGTAAGCTGGAGGAAGAACTGGGCTACTCAATCCATACCTGTGTCATCGATGCCGGCCATTTCGTGCCACAGCACAGAGAGCGTATTGTTATCGCTGGCTTCCGCACACCCGTCGATTTCAGTTTTGATGCGCTTGACCTGCCAGCCTATGGCGCAAAGCGGCTCCATACAATCCTGCATCCGGAGGATGGCAGCGAACAGCCGGAAGCGGAATTCACAGTGGGTGATAATGCTGAGGTGAATAAAAAATACATTCTCACAGACAAGCTCTGGCAATATCTGCAGAACTACGCCGCCAAACACAAAGCAAAGGGCAATGGTTTCGGCTTCGGCCTTGTTGGGCCTGAGAACATCGCACGCACACTTTCCGCACGCTACTATAAAGACGGATCAGAAATCCTTGTCAGTCGCGGAGAAGGGAAAAATCCGCGCCGGCTCACCCCGCGCGAATGCGCGCGTCTGATGGGCTATGACGAGAGCTTCCGCATTCCGGTCTCCGATACACAGGCCTATAAGCAGTTTGGCAATTCTGTCGCCGTTCCGGTCTTTGCAGAAGTCGCGCGCATTATGCAGCCACATATTCTCGATCTCATCGCTGATCGCACAAAACCGGCGCGTGACGTTGGCTGATGTTCACGACAAAGCGACGCGCAGCCGCAATATGGCCGCGATACGCGCGACCAACACAAAGCCGGAACTGATTATCCGCAAAGGACTGCACGCCAGCGGTTTCCGCTATCGTCTTCATGCAAAAGAACTGCCTGGCAAACCCGATCTGATACTGCCAAAATATCGCGCAGTGGTGTTTATCAATGGTTGTTTCTGGCACGGGCACAACTGCCATCTGTTTCGCTGGCCTGCCACGCGTCAGGAATTCTGGCAGGAGAAAATTGCGGGGAATACAGCCCGTGATCAGCGTCATCACACAGCCCTCAGTGCAGCCGGCTGGCGGATCGCTGTCATCTGGGAATGCGCGCTGAAGGGGAAGACCCGACAACCACCCGGTGACGTCATTGACCGTCTCAGCCGGTGGCTCGTCACCGAAGACAGGGAACTGCAGATTGAGGGTGCGCAGATATAAACGGATAACAGGGGCAGACTGAACGTGGCCGGACGCGGATATTTATCAGGATATTTTATTGGCGCAGGCGCAAAAGTGCTGCGCGGGACCGAAGTCGATCCGACTGTTTCCAACGGACATGAGTTTCAGGGGGTCGATGTTTTCCGGGCCTTTGCAGGCACGCCCGACGAAAAAGAGAAAATTCCCCTCACCTACATCTGGATGGATGATGACCAGGAAGAACCGCTGCGTCTCGAACTGACCGGCACCTGGTACAACAGCCGTAAGCGGCAAAAACATCGTTCACCGGAGTATCGTCTGTTTTATCCGGCGGCCGCCGAAAGTGTCGTCTACCGTGCGAAAGCAGGGGACACGCTGTTTCTCTGCATGACAGCCGGGCGTAAAGTCCTGGCAATCCTCTGCCCGTCGGGAAGCTCGGTTGAACAGAAGCTTCTCTGGTTGTTCGGACTGCAGCTCACCGCAGACTTCAGGCTCTCACAGCAGGATATGACGAGGGATGGCGGCCGCGACATCGATATTGCAGCTAAATTCATTCTTGGTGAACTCGGTATTGAAACAGCGGAACCTGAACCGGATGCGCTCAGCCTTCTGATCAGCCGGTTTGGCAATATTTTTCCAGGAACGGCTCATTTTTCCGAGTTCGCCCGCAAAACACTCAAAGGCATAGATCCTGTTGAAGATCCGGACGGCGCACTCACCGCCTGGATGGAGCATGAAGAAGCGCTCTTCCGTCACATGGAACGTGTCGTGGTTGCGGAGCGACTGAAGGCTGGCTTCCTGCACCGTGGTGATGCGGATGTCGACGGCTTTTTGTCGTTTTCACTCAGTGTTCAGAACCGGCGAAAATCACGCGCAGGTTACGCCTTTGCACATCACGTGGAAGCTGTACTCAAAGCGCACAGGATTGCTTACAGGCGTGAAGCGACAACGGAAAAACGCAACGCTGCAGATTTTCTGTTTCCAGACGAGGCATCCTATGCTGATCCCGCCTTTCCTGCTGATAAACTGCGCATGCTCGCCGTCAAAACGACGTGTAAAGATCGATGGCGTCAGGTGCTGGCTGAAGCAAACAGGATTTCAGAAAAACATCTGCTCACACTTGAACCGTCAATCTCCAGAGCCCAAACCACAGAGATGCAGGCGCAGTCCATGCGACTGGTCCTGCCAAAAAGCATTCATCCGACCTACCATCCCGATCAGCAGGCCTGGCTCATGGACATCAGCGCGTTCCTTAAACTGGTTAGCTGACATCCAAAAACAACCGGGACCATCAGGGAGAACCGTCGGTGTCAGCGTTGCCGGGCAAGCGCTGTGCATGTGAGTGGAATGAGAATTGCTTCGCAATTGAAAGAGCGTAACCGTCCTGGTATCCTGCGCTGTATTTCAACGACCCGCCAAAGTGAGCCTGACCCCTTGCCTGCCTGTGATTGCCCTCCAAAACAATGGCGACACAGACCATAGAAAAGCAGACGATCGACGCTGGCCGGCGATCATCCCAGAGCACGTGGAGGCAAACCCTCGTATCAGAAACAGCACGGCCAGCACCGGAAGCTGGTAGACAGCTCTCCCCGTGGCGTACATTAGGAATTGTGCCGCGAATTCAGATGGCTGGCGACCTGTTCGATCCGCCGGGCGCGTGTGTCTGCCTTTTTGGCCCCGGTCACGGCTTCCGCATATTCTCTCTGGTGTGAATAGCTCAGGGCGTCCCAGGCCTTTCGGCCCGCAGCCGTAAGTGCTGTCTTAAGATCGGGGGGCTCGATAGTCCGTTCACCGGCATCCAGTTCAAGTCTCACATCCAGCGTTTCGCCCCCGTCAAGGCTCGCCGCTTCCCGGTTGCTTTTGCGTAGCGGAATACAGAGCTGACCTCCCATAGAGGCGATCGTGCTGCGATATGTAATCATTCATGCCGTAACCAAAGCAGCTGCTGCGATCTCAATGGGTATTGGAGGACGGACGAGCCTGGGCTGAACCTCCCGCGTGCTCCCGGCGGGTTTCAGACTCTGTACGGACAGGTTGCGGATGTCATGTGCGTGACAGTCAGGCTTTCTGGTTTCACGCTGCCCATCGCACACAACCGTTCAAAGCACCCCTCATTCGCTTCACCAATGGCCGCAGCCTGTCCATCATAACCGTCATGAAGCCGGCCGGCTGGGCGGAAATCCCCGGTCCTTTGCCTGAAAAGCGATGACACAGGCAAACAACAGCAGTGTGAGTGCCAGCCAGCTGAACCAGGCCCCCCCCGTGTTCGTACAAGACGCCACCGACCATGCCGCCGCCCGCAATCGCCAGTTTCCATGCCGTAACAATCATCGATTGCGCGACATCGGAAGCCTGTCCGGCGGTGTTTGCGGCAGCCTTCTGAAACAGGGGCGCAACCCCTCAATTGAGCTGACGACTTTGAGCGTGATCTGCTGCTCGCCATCTTCACCTGGCACTGTCGGTTTGAATCCGGTCTTCATGGTCGGCCTCCGCGACCGGTTGACTGGTGAAAGACACAACCGGAATGTGACATTTCAGGTACATCTGCATGAGAAAGGTTTTCGCTGTATCTCTGTTACAAACAGACACAGGAGCGGCCTGTGTTGCCGAAGCCTCTGTTTTGCCAAGACAAAAGATGAGTGTTGCATACATATTTATCTGACTGTTTGGAATTCCTCTAAATAGCTGTGATTGCGTGATATTTTCTAAACCTTTAAAGCCCTGAAGAGTTTCTGCCTGCCCGCAGACGCCCCTACATCATATAACTTGTCCGGAGTGCGCGAAAGAATGACTTCCCGATTGTGGGATCTGACAGAACTCTATGAAAGTCAGCAGATTAGTCTGCGTGCCTTTGTGCGTCGTATTGTCGGAAACACCGCCACCGCTGAAGATGTTGTTCAACAAGCCTTCCTGAACCTGCTTTCCCGCTATGAAGATACGGCACAGGCACCCGGTCCCGCTTATGTGAAACGCACGGCGCGCAATCTTGCGCTCAATCACTTACGCGATTCCCGTCGCAGGGCGGATGTCGAAGTTGCGGTCGATGAGCCGGAGCGCTTTGCCGATACAAGACCATCGCCTGAAATGACGGTGCTTTATCGCAGCGAACTGCATCGTCTTTTACACGCGATTGCGCAGCTTCCGCCCCGCCGCCGCGAAGCCTTCGTTCTTAACAGGATCGAAGGTTTGAGCTATGACGAGGTCGCCGGGCGTATGGGTATTTCCCGAAATACGGTTATAACGCAGATCGTGTCAGCCCTGGCTGAACTCGACAGGCGGCTTTCGGAATAATTATCAGCGGGAACATCAGGGCGCGCATGAAAGAGTTTGAAACCGATCCGGTTTACATGAAAGCGCTGGAGTGGTTTGTCCGTTTACAGGACAAAACCGTCAGCGCCGGTGACCGGCAGGCGTTCTCAGTCTGGATCGCTTCTGATCCGGCGCACCGCCTGGCCTATGAGCGTGCGCAAACGCTATGGCAACGCTTTGACGCTGTTAAGCCTGAATATGATCGCTTTCGCCAGTCAGGCCGTCCATCAGGCCGGCGCGTGGGGCGGCGTGGCGTCGTGCTGGGCGGCCTTGCGGCGCTCGCTCTCCTGCCCGGTGCCTTTGTTCTGTCGCGCGACGGTCTGTTTGCGACGTACAAAACGGGTGTCGGCGAACGCCGCAGCTTCACGCTTGCCGATGGAAGCACAGTGGAGCTTGGCAGCTATTCGGCCCTGACTGTCGATTTTTCGGAAGCTAGCCGTAACCTTGTGCTCCACCAGGGACAGGGGTTCTTTCAGGTCGCCACGGATCTGTCGCGTCCGTTCGTGGTCCGCGCCAGTGGCGGCCAGATAACGGCACTCGGAACTGCTTTTGACGTCAAGCTGACAGACCCGGCGGTCACGGTGTCCGTTGCCGAGCACGCGGTTTCAGTCGCGTTCGGTCAGGGTGATCCCGTGCGTCTTAATGAGGGCTGGCAAATGACCTATGCGGGCGATCAGGCCACTTTGCCTCAGCGCGCCGACCAGCAGATGGTGGAAGCGTGGCGCAGCGACAGGATTATCTTCGAGGATGTTCCGCTCCGCCGTGTCCTCAACGAGCTCGAACGTTATCGCCGGGGCAGCATTTTCCTTACCGACACAGAAATCGGAAATATGCCAGTCACCGCTATTTTCGATACGCGTGATGCTGAAGCAGCCCTTGCAACCATCGCCGAAACCCTGCCGGTACGGGTTCTGAACGGCTCTGGCTGGGTCACTGTCATTACACGGCAATAATAACCGGATTAAAAAAATCAAATTTTTTTACGATGCCGGTCATCAGATCGCGCTTCCGGGGTGTCTGATCCTGTGAGGGGCTGCGTGGCAGCCATGAAGTAACAGGAAAATCCTGCCAGAAGCAGGAGCGTCCGACATCAGGGATTACAACGATGCGAGTCGATATGAAGAGCCGAATTGAGAACGGCAGTGGCCACGGTTCCCGGGCTCTTCTTAAAACGGGCTTGTCTGTGCATTTGCTCGCAGCAAGTGCGCTGGTTGCTGTCGCGGCATTCGCACCCGGTGTGGTCTGGGCGCAAGCCGCTGCAAATGGTCAGGTACAGCGCACCTCGTTTGATATTGCAGCACAGCCATTATCCAGGGCGCTCGTTCAGTACTCAAACAAAACCGGTGTTCAGCTGTTCTTTGATGCAAATATTGTGCGGGGCAAAAACTCCGGTGGTGCGCAAGGTTCGCTAACACGTTCAGAAGCGCTGAGCCGCATTCTCACCGGCTCTGGTCTTTCCTATAGTCTGCGCGGCAATACCGTTACAATATCAGCTGAGCAATCAGCTCATGCCGGCGGGGTTGCTCCGGATGGTTCCTTGTTGCTCAACACGATTACGGTTGAAGGCAATGCCGGTCAAAGTGCATTTGGCCCCGTTGATGGTTATCTCGCAGCCAGCACCTCATCTGCAACAAAAATGGACACGCCACTGATTGAAACACCGCAATCGGTCACGGTCGTAACCGCCGATCAGGTGCGGGACCAGAAGGCGACATCGATCGCTCAGACGCTGAGCTATACGCCCGGTGTGTCCGCCCAGTCAGGTTCATTCAGCCGCATGGTCGATGACCTGACTATTCGTGGCTTCAACGTAGCGTCCGGCAATAGCGGAACTTTGCGCGATGGCATGAAACTGCAATCCAATGTTTATGACGGCGGACAGGAGCCCTACGGTCTCGAGCGTGTAGAAGTTTTGCGCGGCGCGTCCTCTGTTCTTTATGGTCAGCTTTCGCCGGGCGGTGTTGTCAATGGTGTTTCCAAGCGCCCGACTGACAAGCCATTGCATGAAGTCAATGTTGAATATGGCAGCTATAACCGAAAGCAGATTTCTGCTGATTTTGGTGGCCCGGTTATCAGTGATGGCAGCCTGACCTATCGGTTAACCGGACTGTTCCGCGATGCTGACAACTGGGTCGATAACACACCCGATGATAAACTATACATCGCACCAGCGCTGACGTGGAAGCCCGATGAGGCAACATCGTTCACTGTGCTGGGAAGCTACCAGCGTATCAAAACCGGTTTTGCCACGCCGCTTCGTTATGAAGATGTCAGCCAGGGGACAATCCCCCGTGATCGCTTTTTAGGGATTGAAGGCTTCGATAAATACAATGTCGATATGTATACTGTTGGCGGATTGTTCGAACACCAGTTTGAAAATGGTGTGAAGCTGCGCAGCAACAATCGCTATTTCCACTCTGACGTTGAGTGGAACTACATGTTCGGCAATCTTGCACCCTCGGGCAATGGTAAGCTGACACGGCTTGCAAGTGAACGCTATGAAACATCCTATGGTGCGACCTCGGACACATCGCTCGAATATGCTTTCAATACAGGTGCTGTCGAACACAGGATGATTGGTGGTTTCGACTATTATCGCCGGTCTTACGATTCAAACCGCTACAGAGGCACAGCTTATAGCGTGCTCGATCTTGAGACGGGTCAGTATACCGGCAGCCCTGCAGTCAGTTACGCTGTCAATCGCGGCCAGAAAGCCATCGGCAATCAGTACGGACTTTACCTGCAGGATCAGATCAAATTCGACGAGTACTGGACTTTGCTGCTTGGCGGGCGACACGACTGGTCAGAAAGCACAACAACAGCCTATCAGAATGGCAGGGTCACAGATCAGAAGAACAGCGCTTTCACCGGACGCGCTGGCCTCGTTTATATGTTTGACAATGGCCTCGCTCCTTATGTGAGTATCAGTCAGTCGTTTGATCCGCAGATCGGTGCAGATGTGAACGGGGATGCACTGGAGCCAAACAAGGGACTGCAATACGAGGCGGGTGTTCGTTATCAGCCTGATGGCACCGACCTGATGCTGAGCGCGGCAGTGTTCGACCTCACGCAAAAGAATGTCGTGACCTACAATTCATCTGGCGACGCATTTCAGCAGGGTAAAGTTCACTCGCGCGGCTTTGAATTAGAAGCACGGGGACAGGTCGGGGACCTTGGTCTGATTGCAGCCTATACATTTACCGATGCGACGATCGAACAGAGCGCCAGACCTTATGAAATTGGCGAGCAGGTTGCGCTGGTTCCACGCCATAGCTTCTCTGTCTGGGCTGATTACGATCTCGATAAAATCGGGGTAACTGGCGTGAATGTCGGGGCAGGCCTTCGTTATGTCGGAAAAACCAACCTGCCAGACATGGAGCAGGACGTTCCGGCTTACACAATGGTCGATGCGATGGTGCGCTTCGATCTGGGAGCCTTCAAAGGCGAGCTTGAGGGAACCTCGCTGACGATCAATGCCCGTAATCTTTTCGATAAAAAATATTACACCTGCGTCGCTCAGGATGGATGTCGTTATGGCGAGCCTCTCACCGTCACAGCAACCCTCGGATATAAATGGTAACCGATAAAAGCATCACGCGCCGAAGATTACTGGGGGCGGCACTTGCCGCTCCTTTCGCGTTTGCAAATACGCCCGGCCAGGCCAGTCTGACCGGCGCCACGCCGCCGGTGTCACGCATCGTCAGCATGGATTTGCTGCTGACTGAGTTACTCGTAACGCTCGGCCGGCAGCCGGTCGCAACTGCCAATGTCCCTCTTTATCAGCGTCTCGTCGGTGACCCGGTGCTGGATAGCACTGTCGCCGATCTCGGCCCACTGAATGAGCCGAATATCGAATATATGCTCTCGCTGAGACCCGATCATATTCTGATGGCGGACTGGCAGGCTTCGTCGCTTGAAATGCTTGAAAAAATCGCTCCGGTGACAACATATCCGGTCTTTGCAGGCAAGACACCTGCCATTGAACATGTTCAGGGGCTTCTTCGCCGTCTCGCCATGCAAACGGATCGCCTCGCTGTTGCAGATACCATAATCGACACATGCGAAAAGGTCATTGAAACAGCGTCCCGCGCGCTTTCCGGTTTTGATCGTCCAGTCTATGTCTGCCGGTTCAACCGCGATGGACGGAATGTGGCAATGTTCGGCGGCAATGGACTGATCGGCGACATGCTGAAGCGCCTTTCTTTGCGAAATGCATTTGAAGGTCGCGTCAATGCATCGGGCGTTACCTCTGTTGCGCTTAACCGCCTTGCGGAGAATTCCGATGCAGTCCTTATCCACTTTGACAGAGGTACCGAAACAGACGCGGCATTAGACAGACTGGCTCAGAATCCCATCTGGAATGCTTTTCCAGCGGTGCGCGCGGGCCGCATTGTACGTATGCCTGTCATTTATCCCAATGGCGGCGTGCGTTCAGCGCAAAGACTGGCCGGGCAAATGCGCGAAGGGCTTTCCAATGTCTGATGCCACTGCGCATGCGACGTTCCCTGCGGATAAACCCCGCAATGCAAGCATCGCCGTCGGAAGTGCTCTGATTGTTCTGGGTCTGCTTCTTTTCATGCTTAACCTCCGGCGAAGCGGCGTATGGCCTGTCGATACCAGGGCTATCTTCGTTCCTGATGTGACCAGTCTTGCGGAAATGCTTGTTTATTACAGCTATCTCCCACGCGTGAGCGTGGCAATTCTGGCCGGAATATTGCTGGGTCTTTGTACAACGCTTCTGCAGCAAGTGCTTTCCAATCCACTCGCGGAGCCGGGCACTCTGGGCCTTTTCTCAGCATCGCGGGTTGCTGTTGCGATCACTCTTCTCTGGTTTCCCGCAGCTGCGAATGCTGGCTTTTTCACGCCTTCACTGATCGGTAGTGGCATCGCGCTGGCAGTTATTTTATCCTTCAGCAAAACAGAACAATTCGCTCCATTAAGAATTGTGCTCTGCGGCATGGTGCTTTCGCTTTGCTTTGAAGCCGTCACCACAATGCTGCTGATTTCACATTTTGAGGATCTGGGCGAACTGATCGTCTGGCAATCAGGGTCTTTGTCGCAGAATAACTGGCATGTCACGCTGTTGCTTCTGGTTGCGGTTCTGGCGCTCGGCTTTGTGGCTTTAATGCTGTTGCGGCCTCTGACAACGATGGGCGTCAACGAAACCGTGGCAACCAGTCTCGGCTCAAAACCTGCGCTCGTCAGAGCTATGGCTCTGGTCGCTGCCGCGATCGGCTCCGCGATTGTTATCTCTGCCTGCGGTGTGATTGCTTTCACAGGCCTTGCCAGCGCTGCAATAGCCCGGTTTGCAGGAGCGAGACGATTTAAAGACCGTTTGATTGCAGCCCCGCTGATTGCAGCAGGACTTCTGCTGACAACCGATCAGCTGCTGCTGTTTCTTCTGCCCGCCATCGATATCCCGGCGGGAAGCCTTACAGCAATCCTTGGTGCGCCACTCCTCCTGTTCATCCTGAAAAAAGCACGGTCTCTGGGCGTCCGGACCTCTGCCTTCTCTGCCGTTGCCTCCTACAAACGCCAGACCCCAGCCTTTCTCTTTATTCTGCTTTTTGCTCTGCTTACTTTGACGTTCTTTG
>Ga0256901_1000679_pt1 | contig 18564 bp, 8 predicted proteins | sample MC6MC0689MT_FD_190200 | JGI IMG/M metagenome (GOLD analysis project Ga0256901, IMG submission 190200) | Metatranscriptome of enriched soil aggregate microbial communities from Iowa State University, Ames, United States - MC6-MC0689-MT... | ecosystem: Environmental > Terrestrial > Soil >... | reverse complement strand
TATTTTGTGCTTCAAAATTACGAGAACGAGCACCAGTAGAATCGCTACTCATCATTTCGGGTAGAATTGGCGTATACACTAATAAATAATCATAATACATACGTGGCATACGAGTCGTTGATAAAATTGTGACGAATAAATCATTTTCTAAAATTGTGACAAATTCCCCCTCCGGAATGGAAAGAAAAGGAAACCTTGAGATTTGTTTATTTCCCAAAACAACAACTTTTCCTAACGATAAAGCATGTGCTCTTTTTTGAATTTCAATTTCAGAAATATGTTGTTCATGTGGTGCTTTCCTATATAACGTCGTGATATTTGATTGCATCCCTAAATTGGAGAAAATAATAGGTTCCGGAGTGATATGTTCAAACAGAACAATCCCACCATAAGCATTAGTAATATCCCTATGATCCTTTCGTCTAGTATTCATTTTATCTTGAGTATTTCTATTAGCTGAACGTAAACCAGCTTCAGGATCAGGATCGGGAGACATTATGACCGGGGTTTTACCAAAAAAAGTGGAGTTGGGATAATACGGTAAAATAGAAACCCCACGTTTGGGTCTGTGTTGTGGGGATGGATCATAAGAGGTTGATCTAGCAGTTTCTAATAAACATTTACGGACGAGTTCAGGTGTGTTGTATAATTTAGCTTCCCTTTCAGCAGGGGTTTCATCGAAATCTAATTCGTTTGACGGTTTTGGAAGAAGTGGTACAAAAGCTTGGTAATTGAGCCCAATATCATTAACCGCACTGCCAAGTGAGGCATTATTATGATGATGATGAAGTGATGGTGTTTTACTGGCAAGTGGGGGTGCTTGGTTGTTCGCAGAATTCGAATAATCAAAATTAATACCATGTGAACTTCGACTAGAATTTAAAGAAATATTATTAATATTACTATTTGATTGTTTATTCATACCAATTGCAGGGGTATTACCATTATGATATGATATTGAACTACTATTACCGCCCACCATACCAGTAAATTGAGTTGAAGGCACGTTTTTCAAAGAACCTGTTGTAGTTTGATTAGTTACAGAACCATGAACTGATAACGTTGCGGTTGATTTCCAACGAATTGTGCGACTTTCGGATTTTGATAATGTTGCATCATGTTCAAAATTTTTTAACTTTTTCTTGAAAATTTCACTTTCCGACAAGGAAATATCAACATAAGTCCCCCTACTGGGGTTGGTACCCAATGCGAATACTTGATCATTAATAATAGGGTTCATATTATTCTCTGATAAATTTAAAATGGGTTTATGCCAAGTTAAGAGCTTGGGTAAAGGTAGGTTGGGGAAATATTGTGAACCAATTAAGTTGGCGGAAAAAAGCGCATGCTTGGGCGGTTCAAAATCGGGTTGTTGAGGTGAAGTATGAATATTATCTAAAGAAAGCTGTGATAAATCAGATGATGTGACGGATTGTGCTTGTAATTGGGCCAAAATGCGATGATGGATGGCATTTGCGTGAGAATAAACAGCATTTGCGTTTCCAATTAACAATTTTGAAGCCTCGTCGAGTTCATTCTGGGTAGAAGTCTTATCCTTAATACTTGATAATGAGCTAATCGCACTGGACGAAGTCGGTGGTGGTGTAAATAGGAGGGAAAGGTCAGTAAAACGAGCTTCGTTAAGATAACCTGATGTGAGTGGTCGGGCAAGGGATTGGTTCACTTGTAATGAGCTCATATCGACAAGTTGGAGTTTGAGAAGTTGGTCTTGGAGTGAATGATTTGGATTGTTTTGGTCAATTGAAGATAAGAGCAAGTTGTAGATATCAGCGGGGGAAATGCGTTGAAGAAGACCACTTGCAGAAAGGTTGGGATTGACGGAAGTTAATAATCGGTGTTTTTGAACCTGTTGGAGGGCTAAACGGTGAAGTAAATTTTGAATATAGCGATAATTTGGGGTCTGGACAAGGAGGGATTTAACAAAGTGGGTTTGGGATAAGTGTGAAGAGATTAGTTGAGGTAAAAAATTTGTTTTTTTATTTCTTAATAATTGTTCGAGTTCTAATTTGGGTGATTGTCCAGTTAGATAATATTTATTACCGCGTAGTTTATTTTTAGCAATAGTATATGAATCTGTGAGCAAATTTGATGAGGTTTTGATATCGTTAAGATAAGTATCATAGATGTTCTTTGAGGAAATACTTGGATTTAATAATGACATAATGTTAAGATTGTCATTGGTGGATATATGTGATGTATCAATATGAAGTAATTGTGAAGATAATGGGATCGGCAAATGAGGTTTTTGGGTGCTGATTTTGTCAAATTGATGAGTGTTTGGGGTATGACGAGAGGGGTGGATTGGAAGGGTGTGGATTGAGTGATTGGGGGTAAGAGAGTGGGTTAGTATGGACGTATTGATGGAATGTGGTGACGGTGAAAAACTTTGTTGAGGACGCATTGAACTGTCATATATAATATCATCATGCAATCCAGCATCAATACCGATATGGGATTGAACATACTGTAATGGAGCACCGGTTAATGATTGATGGGAAAAATCTTGACAAAATAATTGATGAGATAGGGATTTTGTTGGATTTGAGAAAAAAAATGAATTTGTTATTTGGGATTTTTCATTTTTTGAAATTTGAGCCAAATCAAGTACATCAACCCAATCACCATGATTAATTAAACTTTCATAATCACCTTTATATTTACCATCAGAGAGGGGATTTATAATTGTATGTGGGTCAATCTCGATTGGATCACTGGTCGTAGAATGGTACTGATTAAAATCGAAATGTTTATTATCGTTGTTGTTGTTGTTGTTGTTGTTGTTGGAATTATTATTGTTATTATTATTATTATTATTATTATTATCCCGATTTTTTTTCACAGCTCTTTGCCCGCCAACAGCAGGTCCATTTCTAACATTGAATTGTAAATGAGTTAATTGATCAACATTAAACATATTGGTCTTGCCAAATGTATTGAATGTCGTTGTGTTGGGGTTTAGTTTTGATAAAGCAGCAGAAGTGCCATTCGTAGCGGCTAATTGACCTAATTGATCAAAGTCAATAGAGTCAAAAGTATGATGGGACATTATATAGGTCAAATAGGATAACCTTTGGCTTGGTTTACCCCGGTTATTGCTGAGTTATGGAGAAAAAAAAGAGAAATGTTTTGGTTGGGATTTGTTGCTTGTTGGTTTTGGAAAAAAAGTAAGAATTTGAATTTAGAGGGGTTATCTGGAAGTAATACAAAATATGGATAAAATTTGAGGGATGTATTTGTAAGTTTTAAATATTAGTTGGGGTGAAACGATGAGATATGGGAGTTGAGATGAGAAAACCGTGCTTGGTGGATTTGGAAGAACAAAATTTTTGTCTTTTTTTTTTTTTTGGGGAGAAAAAAAACGTCAGAATTTCATCAATCGTATATTGGTGGGGGGTTAAGAGTTTTGAATTCATCTCAGTAAAGTCAAATAGTTGACATTATCGTGTTCTTGCATTATCATAACCTATGATCGAAATACAGCCGAAGTATGGAGAAAAATAGAAACACACAACATTTTTTTGAAAAGTAATACAAAATAGGAACAGAAATTGCCACAACTATCGATTATTCATATCCTCTTTCGTAGTTATAGAGAAGTATGAGTGGACTCGATCCCAATGAGCAAATAGAGAGGGATATTAGGCAGGCGATGGCTATCGAAAGACGGCGCTTGGGAGATCAAAAAGGTAAAAACCCTTATTTTTTCTCCGTATTGTTGACATTCGGCTTTTCCCAATCCCAACGGTGCCACATGCACGTTTTTCATCGATTTTGGAACTCTTTGGGGTATTACTATGTTTTGTAACATTTTTGTCCCAAAAAATATTCAATTGCCTTTTCCACAAGCAGCAAAAAAACCAAAAGTGGCCGAAATTTGGAACCTCGCCAAGAAACATTTCTCCCAAACAGGTCCTTGAAGGATTGGAAGCGGAACCAATGTAAGTCATGACATAATAACCCTCGGACCCCAAACGGTGGGATTCCCAGACCCTCAAGTTAGACAAAGATCCTGATGTAATTTATGAATAAATGCGTAGCTAGGTTACAGGCGTTATAGTACGACAAGGTATGACGAAACAATAACAAAGAATGCGGGGGGGAATCCCCGAAAGTGTAAAAAAAAAAGTAATTACAAAAACGAATAATTAGACTGGTTGACAATAATGGGGGTTATTACCACCAACATTAATAATAAATTGAGTTGCTGGGAATGTTGGCTTTTCCACGGGGGCTATCGGGTTTTGGACTGGCAATATCGGTTTCTCTGCTGGAGAAGTTTGAGGTTGCGTGAATAAAAATCGAAAAAACAATTGTCCAGGCCAATAAGCGTAGATACCTTGCTGCCCAGCGGTCGATATTGCAATCCCATGTTCTTGTCCCATAACTTGAAATAACATTTGATATCTATCAATGTATTCCCAATCACCAAGGGTAGTGTTCCAATTTTTAATCTTTGTAACTTGGGTCTGAGTAAAATTCGTTATAACTTTGATATTATTTAAAGTTGGGCAGGTCCAAGTATTATTATAATACTTATACAGTGATTGATCATCATATTGGATGATGTCTGGGATAGTAATTGGTATCTTTTGATCAGATAACATGTAATTATTCATTGCAATAATTGGAGCGGCAACATTAGTATTATATCCATTTGTGCTTTGTACATAGATATGAAATGGATCAAAAATTGGGTCACCACCAGGACGTTGAGGTGAAATTGAAATTTGTGACATAAAACCATCTAACGAACCGTTGTGGCCGAACCCGTGGTGAATTTGCCCATTAATTGGCGACGCAAATGCAGTTTCATAAATACCATTACCATAATTAACACCTAAATCACCCAAAAATGAATATTTTCTCATTAATTGAATCGATTCAACAGAAATAAATTTGTGTTTGACAAAGATTGATATGTAGAATTTAACCATGTCGGTTGGCGTTGTTAATAAAGTACCCGCACCAGCAGTAGTTTCCCAACTTGTATAACTACCAAATTGAGTTGGTTTCCATTCAAATGGAACAATTGGGAGAAATGATGAGACTTCATTTATATCATTACGTGGATGATTAGTATAGTTAGAATCGGGATAAGTTTGTTGTTGAATAACTGTTGATTGGGTCATATTAAATGGACCAAAAAAGTGTTCAGAATAAAGTTCTTGTAGTGGTTTTTTATAAATTAATTCCAAAATATGTCCCAATAGATAATAATTTGAATTAGAATATTGCCCATTTGGGGAATTTGGCGGTGGCATCTGATCTTGATGTTTAATAATAAATTTCAAAATGTCATTATATTTATGAATTGCGTACAAATTAAATTCAGGATCGTTGGTGTAGTTGTATAGAAAAGACCTATGATTTAGCATAGTTTGGATAGTAACAGAATTCGCTTGTTTTAATACATTACCATCTTCATCATGACTAATGAAATTCCCCAATGGAGTTTGTAAAGACAGCTTTTTTTCTTCAATAGCTTTCATAATTAACACAGCAGTTAATGTTTTTGTAATTGATCCAAAACGATATTTTGAATCTTGATTAGGTCTTTTTGTCTTTTTATCATCAACAAAACCGGTTTGAATCGTAAAAAGTTCACCATTTTTATAAAACGCAGCACTGCCATAAAACAATCCATGATTAGCAAATTGTTCAAAATAACGGGTAATTTGTTTTTTATCTAATTCAGTATAATTACTGGGTTTTACTGCTTCGTCTAATACAACACTTTCAGAAAAGACTTTGAAAGGTTCGGTCCCAAACAGCGGGGATTCAGGAGCGGAGTCAAATTGTGGATGGTTGAAGTTATTAGTTGCTTTAAGATGCGCAATGAGGTCAAAGTTATCTTTAGTGGGTTGGTTTGGAGCGAACGTGGATATGTATGCAGATGACATCGCCAGAAGACAAAAGAGGATAACAAATGTCGCAAAAATTCGCATCAAGATACTTAATGGGGGTATATGTTGTTCATAAGGTGGAATTCGAAGGAAACGATCAATTTGATGAGGATATCGTTATTAGCGCAACATATCCTTTCATTAATGAGAGTTAGGGATAACAGGAAAAAAAAAACAAAAAAAAAAAAGAGAAACAACTTGACAAAATGGGTTTGATTGAAACGTTATAGGAGTTCAAAATGGTATGCAACGGTTTAATCGGACAGCTGGCCAAATCATTCAGGAGTGGGGCTCAATTAGCGAGGAAACTTTGGTGGAAAAACCCCGAAACCAACTTTAAAATTATTTTGGATTTGGGACGAAATCATTTTTGCATTTATTTATTTATTTCTTCAGGAGAATAACATATAAAAATAATCGATTTGATCAACATAACCGCAAAGTGATGAAATTAAATCTTTGAACATGATTCCCGGATGATCTTAAGACAGTAGTCATATTTCCCCCATGTATCTGAGATTGATCCCAACTTTTATAAAACATACTATTCCTCTGCCAATATTGATCCAAATACGGGTAATATAAAGGTTTAGGAGGGAAAAATCGAGCATTGGTGAAATAATATACGATTTATTATTTTTTACACAAAAAACGAGTACATGATCCAAATTACCCTCCAAATTATCCAAATTTAATTATTTCAAACCATTGCCATGGGTAGTGATGTCATCGGTTGAAATCGAGCGATATCATCAGGTTCGGAAGCCATAGTAATCGGTTGTCTGAACACCGGTGTCCTACAAAGAGGACAAGAGTTATTTAATTTTAGCCAATTTTTTATGCATTCAAAATGTAAATCATGATTGCAGGGCAATATACCGATTTCATCATCTTTTTCAAATTCTATCATACAAATTGGACAATCCAAGGTCTCTTGGATGTTATTGGTCGCATTATCGGGACTTTCAAGGGGAGAAGGGTCATTAATATCAATTTCATAGTCCCGGTGATCATATTCTGAACCATAAACGCAATTAACATGCGGAGTTTGGCCATTATTATCGTCTTTTTCATTCTTAATCCCATTTTTTTTATCACCATTTGTTTTGTTTTGATTATTTTTATCAATCATTTTTTTGTCATTTTTTTCTGCTCTTTTTTCCAGCAAAGTCCCCCATTTAATACTCGGAAGGGATCTTAACTGATCATCACTAGCCTCCCGTGATGCTGGTGAAAAATCAATAACGTTCGCTAGTAACCTGAGGGAAAGAGGAAAACAACAACAGATGAATCCCAAAATCGCAAAAGGTGAGATAAATATTAAAATAGTAATACAAGACAGGACTAATGTAAGTATAAATGTACTCCTATTACAATCCTGCGAATCACCTAACATTATTAACGCATATAGTACGGAACAATAATCACAAATTGCAAAAACAGTTTTAAATATTTTTGTTGTAGTTTGCCGCGGTGTGGTGAAATCACAACAATGCAATATAATCAAACAAAAATCTAAACAACAACGTAAGATTAAAAATATACGTAAACCAAATCTATCACAGTATTTATCCCAATCATGTTTTAATAAAGTTACAGTCGGGATAATTTCCGCAATATTCCACATTACTTGAAATAAACGTATACATGGTATTACATCACTGCCTCTTCTATCAGTATCAAATAGGGTCGTTACCATGTTACTACGCATTTCACTAATTTGATTCCTACTCTGTTCCGGTCTATTGTCAGCCCCAGATTGATTAGTAAATGGTCTATTAAGTGGAATAGTTGGAGGTGGGGGGATTGGAAGAGGAGAGGAAAGGGGGGAATGGAATTGGTATGGTTCGTTATCTATTTGGGAGTTTTGAAAGTTATTTTGAAGGTTATTATTAGTATTAGTTGGGGTAGAAGCATGTTGAATAGAAATCTGTGGAGGGGAGAAGTTGCTGTGAGATTGTGTATGACTGAGTTGAGTGGTTGTTGTTGTTGTCGTAGTTGCCGTCGTTGTTGTTGTCGTTGTGATCGATGGTGGGGAAAAGCATGTTGCGATTTCATACTGACGATGAGGGGGGGGATATTGATTGGTACTATTTAGTGGGGGGTTATTGGTTACTTGACCGACTTGACTCGGAGTTTGATAAGGAGATGAATGATGAGAAACTCTACCCTCATTAATTACTCCAGGTGAGTACGATTCAATCGGTACAACATCCTCATGACTGTTTGATGATGATGATGATGATGATGATGATGGATTTGCAACGTGGCTGAGGGCACCTAGAGTTAGTGGTGGGGTAAGATGTTGACTTGGTTTATCAAAATCCAATTTTTGCCCAGCAGGGGTCGGAAATGGTGACAGAAAGAGATTATTCGAGTAATTGATATTGATTTCATCATCTAGATCGTGATTTCCAGAGGAACCTCTTGTAATAACCGGGTATTGAGGGGGGGTGTATGAGGTGTTTTTTTTAACACCACTTAAATGCTGTGGTGTGCTTGGACTTGGTAATAGAGGAGTCTTTGGGGATGACTCACCATCTGGTTGAGACATGGCTTGGATTTGACCGAAGATTAATTCAATTCTTGGATAGTAGCAGGCAAATTTTTTTGATATTATTTTTCTGGATCGGGGATTTGGGGTAGAGCGAAAAATTGGGTAATAATGAGGGGAAAAGGGGAATAATCTGTGCTAAAAACGGAGATAAATTCGGTTGTGACGTAGTTACAGACGCTTGTAGTGCTGGTTGAGTAGATCTCGCCGAGGAATTTGTTAAGATGATTTTATAAAAATTGGGAGACTTGGCACAAAAAAAAAACAAAAAAAAAACGCTAAATAAAAATTATTTCGGGTTTATGTGATTATCATTATTAGGATATTCATTAAATATGTAGTTATGAGTATTTAATACATTTTCTCTGGATAGTATTCAAGAATACTGTGATGATGACATTTTTTGATCGATCTATACTATTTTTTGGTTGCAAAAAAAAAACGGTTTTTTTCATCATTTCGAACAAATTCTCAATTTTTTCCGCTCCCTCAGAAAACCAATACCTAGTGTCTCAATTCCAATAACTATTTTTGATTACTACCCCTTAGTTAGCAAGCAATATAGCATATTCCTGAGCATTACTACTCTACTAAAAACAAAACGCAAAAAGCGAAAAGCAGAAACAACCATATGAATTCCCAAACAAACCCAATCATCCTAACAACTCTAATTGATTCATTTAAGCATTCATTTTCCTCAAAATCTGCCTCGGAAACAGCAATCACTGCCTTTACAGCGGGTAAAACTGAGCCTTTGTCAAATTCTGAAAAAATAAGCATTAAAGTAAATTCATTCACAATCTCAGATGGTGGTGAAGGGTTTATTGATGCAATTTCCGCTCCATTAGGACTAAACCCAATTGCTCATATCATTTCTGGCCCGTTAAATACACCACAAGAGGCTTTTTATTTGTTTGACCCAGATCAGGACCTGGTCGTTTTAGAATCAGCACAGGGGGTTGGTATTCAAAACGTCCCACAAGATCGACGTAATCCCCGTGTGGTGTCTAGTTATGGGGTTGGAGAGCAATTAGGGTTTGTTTTGGAGAAATATTTGGAGGAGGGTTTTGAAAAAAAAGGTAAAAAATTTAAAATTATTCTTGGTCTTGGTGGGACAGCTTCTGTGGATTGTGGATTAGGTCTATTGTTTGGTTTACTTGGTAATGGTATTGAATGTCGCAAACAAAGTGAAGGGGATGTCCTTACAAATGGTGGTTATGATGTTTGTTTGGGTGAAATTGATCAGATTGATATTAAATTGAACAAAAAAACGATCAAAATTTTACAAAAGCTCTCAAAAACTCAAATTATACTCGCTTCTGATGTGACTAATCCACTTTTGGGCGAACATGGCGCAACGTATGTTTTTGGGCCACAAAAAGGCCTCAAAATGGACGAATTAACCGATTGGGAAGCTGGAATGGTCAAATTCTCCACAATTTTGCAACAACGTACTCATTCTCCTGTGGATTTAGCTATGCAACCGGGATGCGGTGCCGCTGGTGGGATCGGATTTGCGTTAAATTGTCTTATGAATTTGTCTAGGGCTGTTATTGGGGGGGATGGGGGAAATGATGGGATTGTTGAGAATAATGATGTTTTTTTTGAAAATAGAGTTATTATGCAGCCTGGTTTTGAATTACTGTGTGAATATTCACCAATCCAAGCCACTGCAAAAAAATATGCGACATTTTCTCTGAATAATTCTCTTCAAGTCTTGGATAATGAGGGCTGTGGTAATAAAATAATGACGATCCCTATGAATCAATTTATTATTACCGGTGAAGGTTGTTTGGATTCGCAAAGTTTCGATGGGAAAGCTGTAGAAAGAATCTGTCAGACCATTTCGAAATTTCAAATTGATAAAAATGATATGACAGGACTTGAAGAAAAAAATGGTAAAAAGTTAATTGATTTTCCGATTGGTGTTAATATTCCAGTTATTGTTCTCTGTGGATATACAACTTTGGCTTTTGAAAATCCAACTTTGTCAAATTTCCCTCAAATTGCTTCAAATCCTCCCCAAAATGTCGATCTGATTGACAAAAATGAATCTCAGATCATGATGGATAAATGTGGAGAGATGAATATCGTCAAAATTATTAACATTAATGACGAAAAATTTCATTTTTGTCCGGAAAGTGTTAATAAAAATGGTTTTTTGAAAAGTAATATCCAAAATTTACAGGGCTTAGATTTGAAATTATCCCTTGGTCATTTCAATTGTCAGTTAGTTCTATGTTTTCTCGCTAAGCTATTGCAAAATATCTATGACGAATCCATCGATAAGGATAATAATGGGATTATGATCAAATTTATTGAAAAGTTGAGGGATATTAAATGATACTTTTGCATAATAAAAGGAAACACTTTATAATAAATCAAATTTATTCAGAATAAACGAATACTATATGGTGAGGGGTATTTAACGATATTCCCACATACAAGATGCTCAAATGTAGGACATATACTCAGCCATTACATAACTCACGATTATAAACCAAGAAACTATATGTTAGACTGAGCAAATGAGTTCATTCACGTTCTGAGAGGGAGAGTTTGATTTGAATTCCAACAGTATCATTGAATTTAACTCATTGACCTTCATTGATACTGGTTTGTAACGCGATAAAACTATCTTAGACAGATTTATCGACTGAATCATAAGAAACAGCCGAAAGAGCATAAGTTTCAATCAAGTTAAGCTTTATTGAGGATAAGTTTTACATATGTTAACTGGTTTAAGAGTTCTTAATAGTTGATTTATTTCAAACTATTGTGAATATTATTAATATAAATAAATAAATAATAAATGAGCCCCATAAAGAGCAACGAAAGGTATCTGAGTGAAAAAGAGACAATGAACGAGAGAGATTTTGAAAAATGTTGGAAAAAAAAAAAACAATTTAAACTGTTTGATTTCATTGAGATTTTTTATTAAGTATACATTGTCTATTGGCGCGTTCAATATTATGCAAAAAGTGGTTCCAAAATGCCTCAACATCAACAGAAGTAGCAATGATAATGTTTTCGGTTCGTTTACATAAACCATGGGCATCAACAACAGTAGTCCCTCTACAAATACTATTAGAAGTATCTACTTCGACATATGCATGTAGTGTAGTAAAATGTGGGGGAAGAGGTATGAGTTCTGAATCACAAGGGTCGATTGGGGCAATTTTGGGGTCTTTTGTGATCATAGTATTGTTACTCTTGTTATGTTGAACACAAGAGAGATAAAAAAATGTAACAGGGTCATGGAGAGGTGGGCCAGCACGGAAACCAAAGTAATCACGATACGTATTTGCAAAAAACATCAATAAATCATTTAACAATTTACCAAATACTGATGTTTTATTATCCACATCAAGGCAAATAGCATTAATACGGTTTAAAACATCAGGAGTAACAAGAACAGTATGAGTAACATCTAATGGGATTAAAACAATTGGGACTTTTTTTAATGTTGTTGTTGATGGGGTCGATTGTTCAGTTTGAAGGATAGTGATTTCATCTCTTGAAGCCCCGTAACTAAATACAACATGTGCACCTTCTGGATCAATTTGGATATTAAACTCAGCGGAGCGACCAGTATTGCCCCCTTCTTTATAAGAACCGCCCATAATTGTAATTTGAGCAATATATTTGGTGATGTGTGGGTACATCGTTAATAATAATGCAATGTTTGTTAAACGACCAGTTGCAATAATATGTACCTTTTCATCGTTTTCGAGGGCATATTTAGTGATTTTTTCAGCGAAATAGTTTACCGAGTGAATACCTTCAATTGCTTTGTTGCGTAGAGGAGGCCATACAAATTCTTTATCAGTAGTTTCTAAACCAGATTCACCATGGATTTCCGGACATAATATATTATCATGGAGGAGAGAATGCTCAGCACCAGGAACGACTGGAATCTGGGAAAAATCAACCATTTTAATATCGGTATTATCGTCTTTATTAAAGACGTTTTCATTCGTAAAAATGTTCAAAGTGTTTAAAGCATTAATGGTAACTTTTTCTAAGGATTGATTACCACCAACTGTTGAAATGCCAAGAATGTTATGATATTGACTAAATAATGATGAAATTAATAGCATAAAATCATCATGGCCGGGATCAACGTCCAGGACCAACGGGGTTAATTTAGTGGTCATATAGAGGGTTAAGGAAAAAATAAAATCTGGGGAACAGGGGGAGGGGGGGTTAATAAGGCATTTTTACAGATGTGCGTTTATTTTGGGGTTTTTAAATGGTGTGATAAGCCGAATTTCGCGCCTAAATGCGGAGGTTTCTGCGCAAACATGCGTATACAAACAGTTTCACCTTATGTCACGATATTATGACTCTATAACAAGATCTAGGCAACTATTTTAAACTTGGAAAGAACAAAATCGATAAAAAAACACACAATCGAGCGGGAGAGGGTTATGGAGAGAGAGAAGGAAGACAGAAATCCTGAAACTGGGCACGAATGATCCCAATTACAAAGAAAATCTGTAATCTATCGGGGGAAAATCTGTGAAAAAATCTGCAAAGAAATTAAAAAAAAAATTTAAATTTTTTCCTCAATTAATGAAACCACTTTTTTGGATCAAAAATTATCAAACACTCATAATGGCCCCAAACTTCAATATTCCGTAATTTAAACCGCAGCACTCTCATAAATTCCAATGTCAAGCCATCTCACCCCGTGTCTACCCCAAGCAACGCGGTCACAGTCCTAAATTTGTTTTTTTCCAATTTTGTTTTTGTTCTTTTTAACCTTTTTAATCTTTTTTTGCACATTTTTCTTTTTTCTAGCTACATTTTTCCTATTCTCTTCGACGCCCTGCCCCACCTGGCAAATACCTCTCTCACCGCTCTCCAACTCACATATCAACCCACCTCACCCTCATAGATCTCCATTTTACAGGCATAAACATGTCAGATGTTTGTGAGTGGTATGTTTTTATTTTCGTTTTTTTTCCTTTTTTTATTTTCCAATTTTCGTTCCTCCCCCCTACTAATTCCCTTTCATCATCATCACCACTGAGTTCCTTTATGCCCTCTCACCCTCAAATACCAAACCAACAAAACTAACCCCAAACCGAACTAACGAAATACGATAAAATAAACACGCAAAAAAACAGGTGTAACGGTGACGGTTGCGATGAATGTCAATCCCTCCCACCCCCACAAAGCTCCACGACCTCCCTTCCCAAGGTAGATTGCGATTGGTGCGGTGGTGATGGTTGTGAAGAATGTTCAAAACCATCCGTCCAAACTGACTCAAACCCACCCCAATTAGCCCCAACCCCTCAAATTGATCCATCTACAATCAAAGTAGCTTGTGACTGGTGCGATGGTGAAGGTTGCGATGAATGTGAAGCACAGCGTCAAGCTGCTATTGCTGCAGCCTCTGCAGCTGCGTCTCCCTCGTCAACTACCAAACCCGTTGTTTCCGTACATGTAAACTGTGATTGGTGTGGTGGCGAGGGTTGCGATGAATGCGCTGCTGAACGTGAAGCTGCTATTGCTGCAGCTTCTGCAGTTCCAACTCCACAGCAAGCTACTGTCCCAACCACTGGAGCGACCGTTCAAGTTGACTGTGATTGGTGTGATGGTGCTGGATGTGATGAATGTGCCGCTGAACGCGAAGCTGCGGCTGGGAAGTCACAAGCTGGCGGGAATGCATGGGGTGAAGTTGACCTCCAAGCTCAAGCTATGATGGATCTATATGCAGATGATGATGAATATCATGTCTACGGTGGTGAAGAACAAAAGGTTAGTATTGAAGCCCAGGCTTTGGATATTTATGACACTGCCCAGTATTTACCCCCACAATATCAATTAGACCATTTTGAAAAATTGCAAAATTTTGCTCAAAATGATCTCTTCTCGTTTGAAACATGTACTGGTCTACAATTAACTGCTTATGTACATGGTATTACACGTTTAGTTGTTGTTAGGATGTTATTAAAACATTCTTTGGAGAAAGTTATTGAAACATTTCATCTGGTCATCAAAGTCCATAAAAAATCACATTTTTTTGAACTTTTAACAAATACAGTCTCAAATCTCCTCTCATTATGTGCCCAATATGACCTTGAAGAATTAAATCAATCTAAAAATTCTACTCTAGGGTCTGTGGTTCTTAATAATTGGTCGAATTCATTTATTGAGGTCTTAAATGAATACCGTGATACGTTTCCATTGCTATTTGTCCCAGTTTTGGAAGAAAAAGTACAAAGATTGGCTGCAGAATTTGATAAAATATGTGGTGTATTTACCTCAACTTCAGCTCAATTAGCGCAATGGGAGTTCGATGTGAATAAAATCATTGCTGATTCAGACCTTCTATTATCATTATGTACTCAATCACAACAAGAGGTAATTATTCAAGAAACTATGAATGATTTCGATGATCACCCAGCTGAACCCACAAAATCAACCCGTTTTGGTTTTCAATCGTCAATTTCCTCAACAATGACGCCATCTGAAGATGTCTCTAATGATTCAGTTCGGAATACTAGTGCTGTATATAATTCACTTATTTTGGATATTATGGTTATTAAATGTTTGGCGTTTAAACAACTTGACCATTCATTTCAAGTCAATGAACTCCTACCAACCATCTCACAACTCTCCTCAACAATCCAAATCTCATCTACCTCATCATCTGCACGTTTATTAGAACTGTTCGGTTATTATCATGCCAATTGTGGCTCATGGTCGATTGCATATTCATTATTTTATGATTCATTTTCGAAATATAATGCTTCAAATCTAAAGCAAGCTGCAACATTATCCTTATGCTACGCAACATTAGCAAGTATTTTTTCAACAACTACCAATACCAGTACTGGTGGTGTCAACCCATTACTTACCCATGAAGCCACCCCTTTTCTTTCGCGGGCACATATCGGTCTAAATGGGCTCTCTCAGCTCATCTCTGGGTACTCCAAGGTTGAGCATGGTACTTTTCAACAAGGTTTATCCGAATGGATGGATTATTGTAAGATGTTTGTGAATAAATGCGGGATTAGATGGGGGAAGAAGTTGGGCGAAGTTTTGGTACAGATTTTATTGAAAAAAACGGCGCAAACTAGTGATACTATTTCATTATATAAGTTATTTAATTCATATGAATTATTTACTCAATTTAATACATCCAAACAAGAACTTGTTAAAAATATTAAGAATGATTTTGATCAAATTAATTATGATAATTTTGAAATGTTTTTTGAAGACGAAAATTCGAATTTTGATTCCGAAAAAAATACTTTTTATACCAACAATGCTATTGATTATTTTTCTCCTACATCCCTTTCCAATTCCGTTAAAAATTACTACCTCTCCGAGCTCCATCCGGAATTAGCATTGAATATATATACTTTATTACTTAATGGTACATTCCACGGCATTATTGATGACCTCTCGCACGACCTTTTCTTAATTGCTCGTCGTCCTCCCACAATCCTCTCTACCCAACAACATAACTCTAAAGAGATTGACGCTACTCAAGCTCTTCAATATGAATGTTATGGTAAATCATTACTTGATTTAGGGGTAAAAACAATTGTTACTACTCAGCTTCCAAATGCGCCGATATTATTCCAATCATTATATTGCACCAGTGGGGGTAAAAAATTAAATCATGACGCATATATTAACTCTATTGTTCATACTAAATCATTATTTCAAAGCGATGTTGATATTAAAAAGTATTTATACTCTTTTTGTGGTGATTATTTACATGCGATTAACACTAATTTCTTAACAAATTTCACCTTTTTTGGTGCTACTACAACAACTTCAACTACATTATCCCAAGATGGTTATTTTGTTAGTAATGTTGTTGATAATAGATACCTTTCTCAAAATAATGTTTTGGAAGAAGTTAATAAAAAAATGACATCAAATATGGCTAAGAACTTGGCTGTGAATATTACTATTGATAATAATAATAATAACAATTCAAAACCCATGTCGTTAAAAGGTAAGGAAGGTATGGACAAAGAAAGTGGTGAAAAGGTCAAAGAAAATCGGGAAAAAGAAAAGCCACAGATTCCTAAGCTATTGAGCACTGTTATGGGTGAAAATTATGATGATATAGACGATAATAGTATTTCACCATTTGTTGATGGTGGGATGTACACAAATGAGGATGGGGACGATGGGAAAAAGGCCAAACAGCAGTCTTCTCAACCACAAAAAGTACACTTTATGGGGTTAATCAGTGGTGATTTAAGTTATAATAGATTATTAGAAGCGACTTTATTCTATACGGTTAATTCTAGAGGGGATAGTGGATCTGCTGGGGGTAAAAGTGATAAAAGTGATAAAAGTGAAACGACAGATGGACAACATGGTAAGAAAAATATCGAAAACAAATTTGATATTCCAAGTCTATCATCAATCCCATTCTTTACACAAACTGATTCTATCAATGGGTTATTAAATATGTATCAGAACTCTACTCGTCATATGCAATTTCAAGCGTTATGGCAAAATAATCAACTTTTAGCAAATAGTTACAATTTATACGCAAAACAACGAATTTCTGTACAGACTTTTCCTTATTTTAATTCAAAATTTTTAAAAACAAATTTTTTTACTAATTCGAAATTATTGAATTCTAATAATTTTGATCACCCATTTAAGACAAATTTTAAATTATTGACTATTTGGTTGGATAAAATTGAAAGATATAAAACTCAAGCTATGTTAGCTGGGCCTGGTCAGTCTTTGACATCATCATCTGGACGACCTCAAATGTTTAAACAACTTAGTCGTGGTAGATCCAATTATGGTGATATGTACGGTGGTGATAGACCCGGGAAAGGTGATTTTGATAAAAATGATAAAAATGAAAGAAGTTATCAAAATTATCAACATAACGAAGGAAATAATAGAAATGATAATCAAAAAAAAAGTCTTTTTGATGATGAGGATGATTATCATCCCTTAGGTAATCAACGTATGCGTGATAATAATGGTAGTAGTGACAATGGTGATGATAATTATAACTTTGATCGTTATAATGATGATGATGATGATGAAAATTATCAAAACAATTATCAAAATTATCAAAATGGCAGAGATAATGATCAAAATTTTAACAACTATGATGACGATGATGAACAAAACTATCAAAATAATAATATGAATGATCAAGATGATTATAACGACAATTTTGGCGGCCCCAAAAGACGTCATTATGAACAAATGCATAATAGTGACGAACAAACACAAAAAAAACAAAAAAAAGAATAATTGTTGTTTATTTTTTGTTGTTGTTTTTTGAATCCATTTCTTTTCTTTCTTCTTTCAATATGTTACAATAAACAATTTACGAATCTTGAGGAACTTAGATTTATGGAGATGATTTTGGAGGTCCATTTTGTCAAAAGTAAACCAAAATCCAGAAGCAAATTTGGGCAGGAAAAAAACAAATCAAATCAATGAAAAAAAATTGAAAAAAAATTGAAAAAATTGAAAAAATTAAAAAAATTAAAAAAATTAAAAAAATTAAAAAAATTAAAAAAACCCGCCGAAAGAGAAACTCCAAATTGATTTGAATCATGTTGCAATACTATATCCACTCTCCGATTTCGAATATTCTCACATTTTTACTCCGGATTCCTATTCACACACCGCACTCTCGCAGTTTAATAACAATTCCAATATTTTCATAACAAAAAAAAAACCCGAAAAATATCCAAAAAAATATCCCACAAAAATCGTATTTTTTTCAAAACCAATCCAGACACAATCTCCTCCCACCCATCTCAAAATGCTCAAGTCAACAAGAGCTCGCTCTCCCTCCCACCCTCTCAAATCCCCCCTTAAATCCCCAACTTTTACAAAAACCCCCAAAAAACTCCCAAAATCTAACAAATGCCACAAATCCCAAGCACCCACTCACTCAATTTCACATCGTTTTTCCTCAACTACACCTCAAAACACCAACATTGATACCAATAACCAAATACGTCACAATGATAATTCCATTTTAAACGCTCGAACAACAACAACAACAACAACAATAACCCCACCCACCCCCAAAACAACCCCCGAAAAACGCCTCCTACCAATCTCAGT
>Ga0256901_1000676_pt1 | contig 18649 bp, 14 predicted proteins | sample MC6MC0689MT_FD_190200 | JGI IMG/M metagenome (GOLD analysis project Ga0256901, IMG submission 190200) | Metatranscriptome of enriched soil aggregate microbial communities from Iowa State University, Ames, United States - MC6-MC0689-MT... | ecosystem: Environmental > Terrestrial > Soil >... | reverse complement strand
CTTAACTTTCAGAAGTATCAGCTGAATATAATATATACAAGAAAATACAGGCGACTTATGCCTCCATGTTGCGCGATCATTATCAGTGTGTCTTGCGATTACTGGCCGCTAACAGCTTGCGCGCTGAACCGCTTAAGCAGCCGGGCCCGGTGGTTACCATTCATCGGAGAAAAAGTTCGTCCTATGCCGGCCTTTCAGCGCGACTAATCAAGACCGGCCTTTGGGTGGACAGGCATGATCACCGCCGTTCACGGCGTGCAAAGAAAACCGGTGTTTCGGGCGCCCGACGACCGTCTCTGATATCAAAACGCGTTACACGAGCCCTGAAAAACGCACGGTGGCCCAAAGTGAAACAACGACAGCCACAATTGCCATCACCACGCTTTTGTTCTGCACTGCGGCTGCCACGGCAAGGCAAACAAGCGCGATGAGCGCAATCCCGTCGAGAAAAACAGAATAATCATTGAGAAACTGCATATTCACTCCCCCATTGCCCGATACTGGTAAGGTCCGTTGTTTAACAGCGCCCTGATGGTCAGACAGTCATGCAACCAGATTACGAATAATCCTGGAGCGCGCAATAGGGTTGTTACGAAAATCCCAGACTCCCCTGGGAACTCAGAGTCTGATTTAACATCGTCACAGTGCTCAATGATGGGAATTTTGGCGTGAGTGCGCTGCGCGTTGTGTCGTCGGCGTTCCAGCCTGTCGAAGCTTACATGCGACACAACCAGTCTGCCATCGGAAAACGCCATCGCACTGGCAACGCCCCGGTCGGGACCAGCGGAAGGAATAATATTACCGGTTTCGCAGGCAAAGAATATACACTGCGCGGATGGTGATCGGATACCTGACGTGACCACACACAGTGCGCATATGACGACGTCTGACCCAGGCGATTTCTGGCAGACGTACCCCGAACCAGTTCCGTTCGCGTAAGAGTTTTCAAAGACCCCGGCGCCATCGCCGATGCAAGCGATTCCGGAGTGTATTGTCGGGTCGAACCCGGCAGCTTCACGCCTGAGTGAAGCTGCGCGACAGCAGCGCATTTCAGGCAAGTCCTGCCCGATCCTCTGATGGTACTGGTCTGGGTTGAATTCCGGCCTGTTGCAATGTGCGGTCAAGCAACTGTTCGTATATTGGCTGACCGCCGATCCATTGTGCGGTGAGATTGGCTGCAAGACAGGTCGCCAGCAGAGGCATTGTCAGACCATAGGATCCGGTCAGTTCGAGTGTCAGCACCACGCCGACAATCGGTGCGCGCACGGAGGCCGTAAACAAACCGCCCATTGCGGCAATCGCAAAGGCAAGCGGAACATTATCAGCCTGCGGAAAGAGCAGAGTGATCACCCCGCCAAAAGCCAGACCAACGCAGGTGGCGAGTGCCAGTATGGGCGCAAAAATTCCGCCCGGCACGCCGCTTGAATAGCTGCCAACCATTGTCAGAAACCGGAGGCACCCCAGACCCAGGAGCAGCAGTAAACCCGGACTTTCCGTGACGAGTTTTCGGATAACCAGGTCGCCCCCGGTGACAGCAAGAGGCATGAGGATAGAAAGACCACCAATCGTCAGGCCAATCAGCGCGGGAAAAAGATAGGGGACGTGTACCTGCAACCGCGTTGCCATGCCGCCTGACCAAAGGATGCTTTTATTCAGCCCAACTCCAATGAAACCAAGCAAGCCACCCAGAAGGACAAATCCCGGGAGCATCGAGAGTGACAGATCAACAGAGGGCATGGACAGATCGGGAGCCGTGCCACCGATGATCTGGGTCATCACTGTTGCGAGCAGCGCTGCCGCTGTGACTCCCATATAGGTGCGGAAGGTATAGGGGAATTGCCGGTGCGTTTCTTCAATGATGAACAGAACTGCGGCAAGCGGTGCATTGAATGCGCATGCAAGCCCGGCTGCAGCACCGGCGGCCAGCAAACCGCGGCGTTCGGGCATGCTCATTTTGAAAAATTCATTGACCGCAGCACCAACAGACGCACCGATGTGAATGGTTGGGCCTTCGCGTCCGAGGACCAGACCTGAAGATATCGATAATACCCCCATCGTAAATTTCACCGGAAGAATGCGTCGCCACCGAACGACGCGCAAGCCTTCCATCGCACCCTCGATTTCCTGTACGCCACTGCCCCCTGCCTCCGGCGCGTAACGTCTGACGATGAAGGCGGCCAGTACAGTAGACAGCATCGTGATGAGGGCAACGCTGATCAGTAATGCAATGCCACTGATATACCCGCCTACTCTGTGAGGCCAGGTGATCAGCAAATCGATCAAAAGATGGAAGCAGGATCCGACTGCTCCGGTCAGAACACCTGTCACACAAGCCAGCGTGAGGAACCGTATCTGAGCGGGACGGCTTCCGGCATTGCCGAGAAGCAGTGCCGGATCATCAGTCCGCACAGCTGGTGCAACATTCATCTCAGCACTGACCGAGCCATCGTCTGGTTTCACGCCCGCCCCTTATCCCGGTTTCTTTGCATTCAAAACAGCAAAAACCGTGCAAAATGTCGAGCAAAAAGGTCGGCTACAGCCGTTGACTGGATAAAAATATTCCGTGCTGGCGGCCAGGGTGAGCTGTTTGTGTCGATACGCGACGCCGGTGATTTGCAGGCAGAGAAGGCTGCCCAACACGCCGGCAACGCGAAGGCCTACCTGTTTGTCCCTTCACCATCGGTCTGCGGCGGCGTGTCCTGTGAGGTCTGCTGCATGTAAAGCGTTTCGCTTGTAAAGGCGAAGTCAGCACCCTGAGAATGCACAATCTCAATTATACTCAGATAGATTTCCTGCTGAGCAGCCAGCCATTCAGCCCAGATGGTGGTTTTGGTAAAGCAATAGACCAGAATGTTGAGGGAGGATTCACCGAATGAGTCAAAATTGACAAGCAACGTTTGCTTCTGATCGACGTTCCGGTTGCCTTTCAGCATTTCCCGGATGTGTTCAACGACCGTAGCCAGCTTGTCTGCGTCCTCATAGCGCAAACCAATGGTGGTTGTGATGCGTCTGTTGGTCATGCGGCCGGGATTGACGACACTGATGGTGGAAAAAGCTGCATTCGGAACATAAAGCGGGCGATTTTCGAAGGTTCTGATCTTCGTGAGACGCCAGCCGATTTCGACAACCGTCCCTTCTATGTCCCGATCGGGTGAACTGATCCAGTCACCGATGCTGAATGGCCGGTCGAAATAAAGCATGACGCCGGAGAAAAGATTGCTCAGCACGTCCTTACCCGCGACGCCAATGGCGATGCCGCCGATCCCACCAAAAGCCAGCAGTCCCGAAAGCCCGATGCCAAAATGCTCGCCAAACAGCAGCATGATGATCGCAAAAATAGCCAGCTTCAGAATTCGCGCAACCATTCGGGCGGACGTTGCGTCATTGCCACGGTCAATCTGACTGCGTGTCAGGCGATTGATGAGCTGGAACAATTGCTGCATGGCCAGAAGCGCCATTACAAAGGCTGAAGCCGTCCTGACCATATCAGTGGTAATGTCGGTGATCTGATAATCCCTGAGCAGCATATAGGCGACTTGCCGCACTGTCAGGATGGTGCCAAACATCATTGCGATGAACACAAGATGGACAGATATACTGTGTGACCAACCCTGTCTGCGGCGCATCAGGAACCAGGTTGCAACGGCTGCGATAGCAAATAAAATCGCAATTCCGGCGGCTATCCAGTATTTCGACATTTGATCTCCGCATTCAGAGCATTTGCGCCAAAACAGCATAGTGGCTCTGCATCAACGCGAATCCGTGACGGTTTGTCCGGGGTTTGCTGATTGAATACGAGAACCTCAAAAGTCATGGGTCCCACCCGACACGCTTTTGCCGGAGGTTAATGCACCAGTCAGGAAGGCCACATTGGCGGCAGCGATGCGCACACCCGCCTGCGCGTCGGTTTGAGCCAGTTTCGCATCCAGCAAAGCGTTGTTGGTCTCATTGACGACAGTGATGGTACCAAGACCATTTTTGTAAGAATCGAGCGCGGCATCAAAAGCCGTCGACGAGGTCTGGACGAGAACCCCAGCCGCTTTGTTGGCGGCGAGAGCGGTTTTCAGAGTGCTGGACGCAAGAACAATCTCAGCGACTGCGTCCAGCTGTACACGACGGAATGTCTCGGTCGCAGCATTCTGCGTCGACTGAGCATTTTTCAGCTGTGCAGCGCGGACTCCTCCATCAAAAATCGGCACGGTTGCACCAATGAGAATGCCCGCGCCGGACGCCTGATTACCAATCGAAGGCAGGCTGCCAGCGTTGAAACTGTTTGATGTTGATGCAAGAGCACCTGCAACAAAAACCTTCGGCATAAATTCTGCCTGTGCAACTTTGACGCCCGATTTACTTGCCTGCAATGCCGCATAGCTTGCAATAACGTCCGGACGCCGGGATAAGGCGGTTTCCAGAACGGACTGCGTCACGCCGTCAAAGCTGGCTGGCAGTTGCTGTTTCATCAGGCCGTCGACTCTGATTTTAAGCATGGCATTCACACCCATGGCATTCAGAAGCGCGTGGTAGCTGTTCTGCTGCTGCCCCTGGGCTCTGACAATTCTCAATTCTGACTGGGCCACCTGCTGGCGGGCAAGTGCCAGTTCGACGGTTGTCGCGCGTCCTTCGCTGAGCCGTGCCTGAACGGCAGCCAGAACAGCTTTGCTGTTGTGCAGCGTCTGGTTTGCGATGCGATAGCCAGTGGCCGACGCGCAATATTCATAATATGTGCGTGTGACGTCGAAAATCAGTTTCTGATGCATGCCGTTAAACGCGACATTTGCCGCGAACGAGCCCTGTTTTGCGGCGTCTGCTAAGGCGGCTCTCTGTCCGAAGTCGAAAACCAGCCACTGCAGTGCAACAGAAGGGGTAACGCCTTTCAACGTCGTATCGACGTCGTGTCGCCCGATCAGCGGCACATCAACAGGTGTTGTCGTCTTCTGTACACCGCCAATTACACTGGCGGTGATAATGGGCAGCATTGTTGCTTCAACCATCCCGACCGCAAGGGCTGCCTGACGTGCTTTTTCCCAGGCAGCGCGCGTCGCCGGATTGCTGCGCTGAGCAAGGTCAATCAGTTGCGCCAGATCATATTGCGACTGTGTATTCACGGCGACAGGACTGTCAATCAAAGCCAGTTCCGGATTGGCCGGCACAGCGAAATCTCTTGTTTCGGTGGCCGGACTGGCGGGCATGCCGGGTTTCGCCGCATGCCAGGGCTTGTCGGCTGCTTCAGGAGCAAGTCTGAGCGCGTCGGTTGCACATCCACCAAGCATGAACGGAAGGATGACAGTCAGACCCGCGAAGCGTCTCTTTACACGGTTGATCATCCCTTACCATCCGTCAAAGCCATTTCCAGACGTGTAAGATGCATATCGATCTGCTTCGCCCCCGCACTTTTCAGGCCCACATCCAAGGAAGTCTGATCGTCAGACAGGTTCTCCACTGGCCTTCCGGCGGAGCCCAGCTGCAATGACAGGCTGTTTAATCTCGCTGCAGCACCGGGTATTACCTCAGAAGAGAAGTAAACTTCCTTATTCAGCGAGGCAAGCTGGTCGGCTGCAACACTGAATGTTTTTTCGAGTTCAGGTGATGGCCGCAGGCCGCGGGGCTCGAAAGGCAGAAGGTAAAAACAATAACGCACTTCATCCAGAAGACGCTCCGTCTCGGCGACCGTTGCAATCATCGCCATACGCTGTTCACAGGGTGCTGCGGCAATCTCTGCGATTTTTCTGGCGGCGTCTGACAGGCGTTGACGAATGACCGTTTTAACCGGCACCGGCCATATCAGTGTCGATACGATATAGACTGCAAAGTTGCCCACCAGAATGCCCAGGATGCGGTCGCGTGCTGTGGCGATATCAGTTGTTGGACCAAAACCCTGCAGTGCGGTGAGTGTAAAAGCCAGACCGATCTGCACGCCGCCATACGATATTTTTTCGGTGCCAGCGGTCACCCATGCGGCCAGCAGTGCCACGCCAAACACAAGAACCATGAGACCGCCGACGGATTCCAGCTGCGGCATGAGAAAAATGAGCGATGCAATACCGATCCCCGCGCCGATCAGACAACCGACAATTCGCAGGCTGAGCTTGTGAATTGTATCGCCTGCTGTGCCAAGGGAGGCGACATAGCATGTGACCATCGCCGTGTGGATGCCTTGCCAGTTTATTGCGGCGTAAAACATGTAGCAGACAATTGCAGCGAGTGTCGTCTTGAGCGCAAAGCGCTGATAAACTGGGTTGGTAAAGGCATCGGCGGCAAAGAAACTGTCGCTGGATCCCTTGCTGTATGCAGTCTTCTCGCTCCCGGCAATGTTTCGCAGCGCCTGGAGCAGTCCTGCTTCACAGTTGCTGCGGGAGGGCGGCAGCTCAAAGTCTGGCGGCGGGATCGCCACACCTTTATCGAGCGCTTCAACCATCATATCGATGTGATCAGAATACTCTTTCCTGCGATCACCGGCAGTGTCTGCTGGCAGCGCAGAGACTGCAAAAAGCAACTGATAAGACGCGCAAATGTCTCGCTGGATATTCGCTGTTTTGTCTCCGCACGTCTGATGCAGTATTTTAACCAGCATTGAGCGCTTGTTTTCATCATCATTGGCGGCTGCGAGCTTCCGCGCAAGCAAGGAACCGGCTACCGCGTTATTCACAGAGAGGGCATTGCGCGCTACCCGCAACCGTTCCCGCATTTCATCCCGTAGCAAGCGCAAACTCCAGCGCCCGAAATACAGACTGAAAACAGCAATCACCACCATTGGCAGAATGGCCATTTCCCAGGCATAACGCAATGCGAATGAAATCACGCCATTGATCGGGACCTGGTTCACCAGACTCAGGATGAACGCTATAATGAGCGCAACGATACTGCCGCCCTCACCCAGTTTGGTGGCAGCGCCAAGGAAAATGAATACCAGCGACACCGCAATCATGACCAGAATGCGAAGCAAAGCCGATTCAACGGTCCATTGCAGTACGGGGATCATCAATGCAACCAGCAGGGTAATCGCCAGAATGGCAGCGGTTGCAACCACGGTATTCTCGGCGCCATCCGCTTTCATCAGGAATATGACCAGGTAACAGCTGATCGCTGACTCCGGGATGTGGAACATCATTGCGATGCCCGCAACAAGTGCACACACAGCTGCAACGCGCCATGACGCTGCCAGTCTTCCGGGAAAGGGTTTCAGATCCGCTAAGGTTTCGCGGATCGAGCCCCGGAGTGTCTGTTCAGCACCTGTTGTCATTTAACACGGTCACAACTGCTGACGCTCCTGATCGCGCAAGCGCTTCCGGCGGATCAATGAGTTTTATCCGGACCGGAAAACGCTGAGCAATCCGGACCCAGTTAAGGTTCTTGGGCACATAGGGCAGGTTGCGTGGAATGCTGATCAGATCTTCCGAAGAAACACCCCAGCCAATCCCCTCGACCGTGCCTTTGACAACAACCGAGCTATCGGCAAGAATCCGCACATGCGCACAGCTGCCCACTTTAATTCCGTGGAGTTCAGTTTCCGGAAAGGTTGCTGAAGCAAACCAGCTCGCCGTGTCGATGAGTGTGAAAACCGACTGGCCCGGCGCTATAATCTGTCCGGTCCCATTAAGCACGCCGACGATACGTCCATCGTGCGGCGCATACACGCTGCTGTTATCGAGATTGTGTTGTGCCAGAGCCAGAGCCGCCTGTCTTGCCCGTACAAGAGCCTGTGCGCTGTCAAGCGTGCCAACCAGCGTATCTGCGGCCTCGGCTTGTTTGATTGCCTGGGTCAGGCTGATCTGGGCGTCGTTGCGTAAAGTCTTTGCGTCATCGACCTGCTGGCGGGTTACATAACCTTTGGGGCTCAGGGCCTCGAGACGTTTCAGTGTTGTCTCTGCAAGGTCAAGATTTGTACGCGCGCGCGCAATTTGCTGGCCCGCTATCAGCGCATTCTGCGATTCAGCATTGACGGTACGGCGTTGTGTGTCAAGCGCTGCCTCTGCGATAGCAAGGTCAGCACTGGTCTGCTCCACCAGAAGCCGCAGCGGTTCAGGGTCGATCGAGAAAAGCAAATCGCCTTTTTTAACAGACTGATTTTCCTGAACATTGATAGCGACGATCCTGCCTGGAACGGTTGCAGCAATATTGACAATACTGGCGCCGATGACAGCATCGTCAGACAATGGATTATCGTGTGCTTCACCCAGATAGAGCCAGGCCATCACAAAGGCGACGATGACGAGGATACCCGTCAGGACCACACCGATAATGCTGCCTTTTTTCCTGCTATACGCGTTATCCGTCATGTCACCGCCCATAAACAAAAAGCGCGAGGCCGCAGGCGATCGCGACGACAATTGCAGTATAGGCTGTCAGGCGGAACGCCAGCAGGTCATCAATTCCGATACGAATGAACAAAACCCGAAGCAACAGGGTGATGACGATCGAGACCAGAAGACAAAGCATCCAGGATGGAAAAAATGCCCCAAATAAAGAGAATGACGGACCTGACAATCGCTACGGTCTCCGCTGCCTGTTCTGCCCACAGCGGATGAACCGCCGATTCTTATGCCCACTGCAAAGCTACGGGAAGCATGAAGCGGCTGCAAGCGGTATGATATTTGCGAAGCGTCACTGAGAACATGCCGAAGTAAGGGACTGTTGTCGCCCGCTGTGACCGTTATGCTGATGTCAAACATCCTCCTCATCTCGTGACGGACACCAGGTTAAGCATAAAGATTGAAAACAGGTTCGCTAAGCTGGCAGCGGATAGACTTTTCAACCCGAACCGAACCTTTCGCAAACGCGTCAGCGGGCGACGACGGCACGGCGGTTTGGCTATTTCGGAGTACTGAAAATGGGGACATCAACCAATGCGCAGTTGTTGAAACTGAGCGGCGAACGCGGTCCGCACAAGGGGTCGCAGGGTATTTGACAGCCAAACGCCTGTGCTGACATTCTGCTGGCAGACGGATATCGACGGATTCACATTTTTGATTGGCGGCGCGTGGCAATTGTGTTGCCTCCCCTTGCCTGCCAGATTAGCAGGACAGGGCCCACTTCTCGCCAGTAAACTCATGAATTGCTTCCCAAAGGCGACACCACATGGATATCAATCTGCTTGAAGACTTTATTACCCTTGCGGATGAACTGAATTTTTCAGCAGCAGCGACCCGGCGCAACGTCACGCAACCGGCATTCAGCAGACGTATCCGGACACTTGAGCACTGGGTCGGAGCCCCTTTACTGCGCAGAACCAGTCGTTCAGTCACGCTGACGAGCGCCGGAAGGATCTTCTATGTGCGGGCGGAAAGTATTATTCGCGATCTCAAGCGTGCACGCGAGGAGGCACGCGAAGCGGCCGGGAAAGCCGAACGAAGTCTGTCGATCGCGTCCACCCATGCACTGTCCTTCACATTTGTACCGCGATGGATGCTGCAGACCATCGGTCATTCCAGCATCAGCTCTGCAAGTCTGATCACCGACAGCTATGCTGAATGCGAAGCGCTGATCCTGAGCGGAGATGCGGTTTTCCTGATATGTCATCGCCGTCCCGAGACAAAAAACAAGCTGACGACCCGCCAGTTTATGTCCCAGACGATCGGTCAGGATGTGCTTGTCCCTCTCTCGGTTCCTGATGAAAATGGGGAGCCGCGCTGGAGGTTTGATCCGGCAACAGCAGGCAGACCTATACCACAACTCAGCTATGCTTCGGCCTCTGGTCTTGGTCGTATTCTGGAAGACTACTGGTCGGAAAACAGATCGCGACCGGCACTTCAAACACAGTTTCGCTCTGACCTTGCTGCGACATTGCTTGAGATGGTCAAGGAGGGACAGGGTGTCGCCTGGATACCACTTTCATTGGCGGAGCGAGATATAAAAGCCGGTCAGCTGGCGCGCGCTGGCGGCCATGAATTTGATGTTCCGGTGGACATTACACTTATTCGCCCAACCACACGTCTCAGCCTTCATGCAGAACAGTTCTGGCAAAAGGCTGTGAACGCCAAATCGAAAGTCTGAGACAGATATCGCCAATCCATCTATGCAGGATATGCATTGATCATGCGATAGTTGGCATTGGTCATTCTCAGTTATCCGACGTTATGAATTTCCTCACCTGAGAGACTTGCTGCCGGGAGGACGAAGGTAGCAGCTCTCCGTTATTGGGAGGAAAGAATGAGAAGACTGCTAAGTCAGCTCTATATTCAGGTTTTGATCGGAATTGTCATTGGCGGCCTGATCGGCTTCTTCTGGCCTGACGTGGCGACCTCACTGCAACCATTTGCAACCGGTTTTATCAAACTCATCAAGATGCTGCTCGCACCGATTATTTTCGGAACGGTGGTACTGGGCATCGCAAAGATGGGCAATGTCCACGAAGTGGGCCGCATTGGAACTGTTGCGCTCATCTATTTCGAGATCGCATCCACCATTGCTCTGGTGCTTGGCCTGGTTGTCGTCAATCTGATGCAGCCGGGTGCGGGCATGAACATTGATGCCAGTCAGATCGATACATCGTCAATTGCCGGGTATCAGAAGACAGCAGCCGAACATGGCGGCGTCATTGATTTCTTTCTGGATATCATTCCGCAGACCATTGTCGGTGCTTTCGCTTCCGGTGCAATGTTGCAAGTCATTCTGATCGCGCTTCTGTTTGGTATCGCCCTGGTACAGATCGGCGAGCGCGCAAAGCCATTTGTCGATGTGATCGATGTGTCGCTACAGGCGCTTTTCCGTATCGTTGCAATGGTTATGAAGCTTGCGCCACTGGGCGCTGGCGCTGGCGTTGCTTACACGATTGGCAAGCACGGTATCGGGACAATCTGGTCACTCGGCCACCTGATGCTCGCGGTTTATCTGACATCGATCCTTTTCGTGGTCCTCGTCATTGGTACTGTCGCACGCTGGTCCGGCTTTCCGCTTCTTCAGTTCTTCCGATACTTCAAAGATGAGATTTTCATCACACTGGCGACCTGCTCCACAGAAGCTGTACTTCCGAGGATGATGGCCAAGCTGGAACGCCTTGGCGTCAGCAAGCCGGTCGTCGGACTGGTGCTGCCAACGGGCTACGCATTCAATGCTGATGGCACCTGTATCTATCTGACGATGGCTGCAATCTTTATCGCGCAGGCCACCAATACCGATCTTAGCCTCTGGGGTCAGTTAGGTATACTCGGCGTCCTGTTGCTCACTTCCAAAGGATCAGCAGGCGTTGCCGGCGCAGGCTTTGTCACGCTCGCCGCGACCCTTTCCACCTTCCACACCGTACCGGTAGCCGGGCTGGTTCTGCTGCTTGGTGTTGATCGCTTCATGAACGAAGCACGCGCTGTCGTGAACCTGATCGGAAATGGCGTTGCAACGATTGCGGTCGCCAAATGGGAAGGTGAGCTCGACATGGACACCGTACGACAGGTCATCGCCGAACAAAAAGGCCAGACGCCGCGGAGAATAACGGCTCAGGCACTGCCAGACGCTGCTCATCAGCACGCTTAGCATAGAGAATTCAGCAGAACAGGAGATATATATCATGCGCATCATCGAAGTCCGTGAAGTGACCAAACCGATCTCTTCGCCGATCCGTAACGCGTATATCGACTTCAGCAAAATGACGGCAAGCCTCGTGGCCGTCGTTACTGATGTCGTCCGTGATGGCCGGCGGGTGGTGGGTTACGGCTTTAATTCGAATGGACGCTATGGACAGGGCGGCCTCATCCGTGAACGGTTCCGGGATCGTATTCTGCAGGCTGACCCCGAAAGCCTGGTTAACGAAGCCGGTGATAATCTCGACCCACACAAGATCTGGGCGGCTATGATGGCCAATGAAAAGCCAGGCGGCCATGGCGAACGCTCGGTTGCAGTTGGTACAATCGACATGGCTGTGTGGGATGCGGTTGCAAAAATTGCGGGAAAGCCGCTTTTCCGTCTGCTCGCAGAAACCAGGGACGTCGAGGCTAACCCGCGCGTGTTCGTTTATGCGGCTGGCGGATATTACTATCCGGGCAAAGACGATACCGCTCTGCGCAAGGAAATGCGCAGCTATCTCGACCGCGGATATAATGTCGTCAAAATGAAAATTGGCGGTGCATCCATTGACGAAGACAAGCGTCGTATCGAAGCTGTTCTCGAAGAAATCGGAACAGAAGCCCGGCTGGCTGTTGATGCGAATGGTCGCTTCGATCTTGAAACCGGCATAGCCTATGCAAAGATGCTGCGCGACTACCCGCTGTTCTGGTATGAAGAAGTTGGCGATCCGCTCGATTATCAGCTTCAGGCCGCCCTCTCTGAATTTTATCCCGGAGCGATGGCAACCGGTGAAAACCTGTTTTCCCATCAGGATGCGCGGAACCTGATCCGTTACGGCGGCATGCGCCCGGATCGCGACTGGCTACAGTTTGACTGCGCGCTTTCTTATGGCCTTGTCGAATATCTTCGGACGCTTGACGTGCTTGATCAGCTGGGCTGGTCTCCTTCGCGCTGCATCCCTCATGGTGGCCATCAGATGTCTCTCAACATTGCAGCTGGACTCGGGCTTGGCGGCAATGAGAGTTATCCGGACCTCTTTCAGCCGTATGGTGGCTTCCCGGACGGAGTCAAAGTCGAAGATGGCCACATCGTCATGCCTGACCTTCCAGGCATCGGCTTTGAAGGAAAATCAGACTTGATCAGGGTCATGCGAGAACTTGCGGAATAAGACTGAATGGCGGGGTTTTGCCCCGCCATTTTTCGTTTGGCATTCTCAAACACTTTCGGGAGCCTGTTTCAGACAGGGAGGGTTGGAGAACACAATTTTACTGTTTATTGGAGGAGGAACTGCACATGATGCGATATGTAAGGCGTGGGGCTGTGCTGCTCACAGCAATTCTTCTGATCGCTTCTCAAGCGTCAGACCAAGCAATCGCTGAAAACTATCCAAAGCCGATGGAACACGATTACACGATCAGAAATTTTCATTTCCATGATGGCAGCACGATGGATCTGAAAACGCATTATCTGACCATTGGCAACCCTCAGGGAGAACCTGTACTGATTTTGCATGGGACCAATGGATCGGCCAGGAAGATGCTGAACAAGGGATTTGCAGAGGCGCTTTTTGGTCCCGGACAACCGCTTGATGCCCAAAAATACTTTCTGATATTGCCAGACTCAATCGGTGCGGGCGGTTCGCAAAAGCCCTCCGATGGGTTGCGCATGCAATTTCCGCATTACAATTATGACGACATGGTTGACGCGCAATATCGACTGGTCAAAGAAGGCCTCGGACTTGATCACCTGCGCCTCATTCTGGGCCATTCAATGGGCGGGATGCATGTTTGGAACTGGGGTATCCGCTATCCGGATTTTGCGGACGCACTGGTCCCTATGGCGTCCCTTCCCGCACCGATGGCCGGACGAAACTGGATGATTCGCAGGATGCTTATTGATGCGATCACTAACGATCCCGCCTGGCAAAGCGGCAATTACGAGACGCAGCCGGAAAATCTCCGCATCGCTTCTGTCTGGTATGATCTTGCAACGAATGGCGGAAATACCCGGCTCTGGCAGGCGGCCCCCACAAATGCGGAGGCCAATACCTATGTCGACGCCAGGCTGGCTGAGGCAAAAATCGCAGATGCCAATGACACACTCTATCAGTGGAGCGCCTCGCAGGACTTCGATCCATCAAAGCATCTTGAGAAAATCACTGCACATCTCTTTGCGATCAACGCAGCTGATGATGAGCGCAATCCGGAAGAGCTCGGCCATCTGCAATCCGCAGTTGATGGGATGCCACATGGTCGTTATCTCATCATTCCTGCGAGCAGCAAGACACGCGGACACGCGACAACCAGCAATGTAGCGGAGCTTTACGCAGAGGAGCTGGGCGAGTTTCTGAGCCACGTTCCTGCAAAATAGGACTATATCGCCCGGTCCACAATGCCGGAACATTGTGGACTGGTTTCATAAAAGTTTAAATTTCCCTGATCAGCGTATCCGCAATGCGCACGCTGAGTGCTGCACCTGTCAGCGTTGGGTTTACGCAAGACGATGACGGCATAACGCTGGTGCCCGCAATGAACATGTTATGATGGTCATGCGTGCGGCAATCGCGATCAACAACAGAGTTTTTCGGATCGTCGCCCATAATCGTTGTACCCATGATATGCTGCCGGTTTTGCCATTTGACATCGGTGCTCAGAATTTCACCATCGAGAAGCCTGGCAATCTGATCGAAATCCTGCAACGCGCGGTCGCGGCCTGCATTCCAGTAGTCAGTCACACTGTAATAGATCGACGGAACCGGAATACCAAGCGCATCGACTTTGTCCGTGCTTGGGAGGACACGGTTTTCAGGTAGTGGCAGCGTCTCAAAATCGACTGCCCAGTTAAGCGATCGTGCCGACTGACGACGAATTTCGGCATCCAGCTTCGAGCCAAGGACACCCTTTTTCAAAAGGCTCGCGGTCGTCTGACCAGTCGGAACGGTGTTACGAACCTTGATCTTGTAACTTGGATAATGTTTGCGGAATTCGCCATCACGCTGATTGAGATAAACAAGAAGCTGGGTTGGGCCTTCACCTGGCCAGAAATCCTCTTTCGCCATCACATTCATGCTGATGCCGGTATGATCCATCAGGTTGCGACCGACCTGATCGGATGAATTGGCGATACCGTTCGGAAAACGATCAGACTTTGAAAGAAGCATGATCTTCGGCGATTCAATGCCGTAAGCAGCCATCACAAAATAGCGCGCAGTGAGCTTATGTTCGGAGCCATCCGGACGCTTGTACCAGATCGCAGTGATCTTGCCGGTATCATCTGCATCGATCTTACAGACAACCGAATTGTCCTGAATGATTGCTCCGTAGCGCTCGGCTTCATCGATGTGCATTGAGCCGTCATACTTCGCGGCAATCGGGCAGACCGGGTTGCAATTGTTATTACCGCCACAGGCGGGACGCCTGCCGTAAGGGCGCGTCGCACGACCATTCGGTTCAAGGATCGGGTTGAAACCGCCCTCTGAAAGCTTTTCTGAAAGCTGATTGAACATGTAGCTCGGCTTGAGCCCACGCATCGGATAGGGAATGGAGCGCGGCGGGAAGGCGGCGCCGCCCTGACCGCTTTCGTCCTGCCCATCTACGCCGCTCACTCCGAGTTCTGTTTCGGCGCGTGCGTAAAACGGCTCGAGCTCGTCATAGCTCACCGGCCAGTCGCGACCATGGCCATAAAGCGACTTCAGGCGGAAGTCATTCGGGATCATACGCCAGAGCGACGAACCGAAGTGCCATGTTGTGCCGCCGACAACACGCAGGTATGAGGTGTTGTACTTAACCGGGCCAACCTGCTGGAGATAATCACCATAGGTGGATGGTGCGTGCGGCAGGCTCGGAAACGGCGAACCTGCGCCCTGCAACTTTGCATTGGCAAGTGAAAGCTTTACAGGGGCATTGCGAAACGTCTCGACAATCTCGCGGCGATCTACGCGCGGCCCTGCTTCCAGCACGATTACTTTCTTGCCAGCTTTTGCAAGGCTGCTGGCAATGATCCCGCCCATTACGCCCGAACCGATAACGATCAGGTCCGCATCATATGCGTCGTTTGCCATTGTTCTCTTCCTGTCAGATTTTTGTATCAGGTTTTGGGCCCCACGCATCCGGGCCAGGTCCATAGGTCGGGATCGCCAGGATGCCGCGCGTCGGGCGGTACATCAGCGCTTCTCCGTAGGCGATAAGCTCTGCATCTTCCGGCTCACCGACCACCCCAAGATACCAGGCCGACACAATCCTGGTTGCGGTTTCCATCAGCTTTGGATCAATTGAAGGCAGCTCAAGAAATGCATCCATATTGGCAACGTTACTCTGCCTGATGCGTGATGCGAGCGCGTTCATCTGCGCTACGAGATCGGGATTCCGCTTCTGCAAGGCCGTAAAATAACGGCTGCCCAGAACAGGGTCGAGATCGTGGCCGGTCAGAAAGACAGAAAGCTGCATGAAGTCCTGCTGGGTCGCATCGGCAGCAGCTGCGGGCAGTGGACCTGCGAGAACGGCTATGGCACCGAGCGCTGCAAGAGCGACAGTTCCGCGTAACACGGACCGGCGGGAGATTTGACGACCGAAAGCGGTGTCGGGAAAATTATCGACTGGCATTACTGGTCTCCTGCGGGAGTGCTCAATGCTATGGGCAAATAAAGAAACAAGCTGATCAGGCGCGCACTGCACGCAAGCGGCGGCGGCGAACCAGCCAGACAATCAGCGCTGTCAGGATCAGAAAGCCGATCACGATTGCTGGTGCTGCAAATGGTGCGAGCCTGGCAATCAGCGGCTTCGGTCCACCTTCGCGGATCAGTTTCACGTCCGCGGGCGTCACTTTGACATCCGGATTGCCGTATTGCGCCAGCACATAGTTGCTGACATCGGCAATATCCTGATCGGAAAGATGATCAGTGTAGAAGGCATCTGGTCCGAAGCCGGGCATGAATGCCGTTTCCCCGCCGACCGTGCGATTAACACCAAATACGATGGCGGAAAGCAGATTGTCTGAACGGTCAGCACCCGTAACCGTGTTGTGGTACAGCGACGGATAATGCTTGTTGCCTTCACCATTCATCTGATGGCAGTTCGCACAAACGCCACTGAAAATACGGAAGCCGCGTTCATTCGGTGCTTCCCCCGGAAGACCACGCAACGCATATTCAGTTACTGATGGCACGCCGAACCTGTCGCGCGGAGCTTTGTCCCCGGACGACACCGGGGTCACATCCCTGACGTAAACTGCAATCGCTTTGAGATCTTCATCGGTCAGATGCTGGAGGCTGTGTTCGATGGCTTCTGCCATGGGACCCGCGGCCTGCGCCTTGCCGGCAATGTGACCGGTGCGAAGATATTGCACCAGTTCGTCCTGTGTCCAGTCGCCGATTCCGCTGATCGGATCGGATGTGATGTTGGGCGCGTACCATGAACCAAGTGAACCACCAGACAATGCTTTGCTGCTCTGCTCAGCCATCAGCGCATTACGAGGTGTGTGACAGGTGCTGCAATGGGCCAGCGCTTCGGATAGATAAGCGCCGCGGTTCCATGCCTGCGATTTGCTGGCATCGGGCGTGAAGCGGGTTTTATCGAGGAAAAGAAAGTTCCATGCTGCCATCGATGTACGGATGCTGAACGGAAATGGCAGTTCGGTTTTTTGTGGCTGATGGTCGACCGGCTTCACCTCATGCATGAAATAAGCATAAAGTGCTTTCACGTCATCGTCTGTCATCTTTGCATAGGCTGTGTAAGGCATAGCCGGATACAGATGCGAACCGTCTTTAGCCGCACCGTCGCGAACCGCGTGCGCGAATTCTTCTTCGGTGTAAGTGCCGATGCCGTCTGTCATCGATGGTGTGATATTTGTGGAAACAATCGTACCCAGTGGTGAGACTATGCCATAGCCGCCTGCGAAGGGCTGACCACCATTCGGTGCAGTATGGCACGCAGCACAGTCCGAGGCAGCAGCGATATAACGGCCTCTGGAAATCAGTTCTGCAGAAGGCGCACCGGCCATTGCGACGGGCCCGGCTGCCAGAATGAAGACGGCTGTGGCGCCAAGAATTACTTTCCATGAAGGACGGGGTGCAACGGGTAATTGCCTGAAGCTGCCTGATTGCGACATTCTGAAAGAGCTTTCATGAAGCATGAATAATTCAATGCGGGAAGAAGGCCGTAATCCTTACGAAAACAACCAGTCCACCTCGCTCGAAACGAAACAAGCATACCAATCCAAGAATCGAATTTTCTTGAATATTCCTATTCTCTTCAGGGATTCAGTGGGTTGCATATGCGTTGTGCCGCGACTTGGTTTTTGGAATAGCTCTAAGTGGCTGGATAAGAAAATCAGTCTTTGCTAAAGTCTGACTTCATATTTAGTGAAAGCACGACTGATGAAATTCGATCTTACTGACCTGCGCATCTTTGTGTCCGCTGTTGAGGGCGGCAGCCTGACAGCAGCAGCAGGGCAGAACAACATTGTGGTGGCTGCGGTCAGTGCACGCCTCAAGCGTCTGGAAGAATCCTTTAATCTCAAACTGTTCGAAAGAACCGGACGCGGTATCCGGCCAACGCTGGCAGGGGAAATCTTTGCCCGAGATGCGCGCAGACTGATTGATGATGCAAGGCGGACTCAGGCAACACTGGATGAGTTTGCCGACGGACGCAGCGGTCATGTGCGGCTGCTGTCGAACACGAACATGTTAGCAGAGCATATTCCGCATGCACTTGGCACCTTTCTGGCGACACACCCTGATATTTCCGTCTCGGTGGAGGACAAGCCAAGCCTCGAAGTTGTGAGTCTGCTCAGGAATGGTGACGCCGATATCGGCATTGTAGCGTCTTCCGCAGACATGAGTGACCTGGAAAGCTGGCGTTTCGTCCCTGACAGACTGGTTCTTGTAACTTCTCCTGGTCATCTGCTTGCGGCATCGGGAGTCAGTTATACGCGAATACTCGATTTCAAACTGATCGGACTGCCCCCGCAGACCGCGCTTATGCAGTTTCTGGGACGGCTCGCCAGGGAACTTGGTCGCAGCGTTGATTACCGGGTACGGGCAGAAAACTTTGAAAGCGCGTGTCGGATGGTCGCGTATGGTGCCGGTATCGCGATCGTGCCGCAAAATGCGGCACTTCGTTATGCGCGCTATATGGCATTGCACATAACAGAAATCGAT
>Ga0256901_1000675_pt1 | contig 18660 bp, 18 predicted proteins | sample MC6MC0689MT_FD_190200 | JGI IMG/M metagenome (GOLD analysis project Ga0256901, IMG submission 190200) | Metatranscriptome of enriched soil aggregate microbial communities from Iowa State University, Ames, United States - MC6-MC0689-MT... | ecosystem: Environmental > Terrestrial > Soil >... | reverse complement strand
TCGGGAAATCGGGACCACGCACCTTGCACTTCAAAAGTGCTGCCGGATCGGTTTCCGCTTCCTTCTTCAGCTCTTCCCATTGTTCCGGCGAAGTGACGAGTTCTTCAACTGTCGCTTCGGGATGATTGATGAGATAGAGCGCCGACGAGCACAGCTCCGCCACATTATGCGGCGGAATATTGGTGGCCATGCCGACCGCAATACCGGCCGAGCCATTGGCAAGCAGGTTCGGGAACGCGCCCGGAAGGACGATGGGTTCCTCGTCCTCTTCATTATAGGTCGGGCGGAAGTCGATGGCGTTTTCGGTGATGCCTTCAAGAAGCAGCGTCGCGACCTCGGTCATCCGCGCTTCGGTATAACGCATCGCAGCCGCATTATCGCCGTCGATGTTCCCGAAGTTGCCCTGCCCGTCCACGAGCGGATAACGCACGGCAAAATCCTGCGCCAGACGCACAAGCGCGTCGTAAATCGAGGCGTCGCCGTGTGGGTGGAATTTACCCATAACGTCACCGACGATACGCGCGCATTTTGCATAGGCCTGATCGGGATTGAGTCGCAACAGGCGCATTGCATGCATGATGCGGCGATGAACCGGCTTCAAACCGTCGCGCACATCCGGCAGCGCACGATGCATGATCGTGGACAGCGCATAAGCGAGGTAGCGTTCCTCGAGGGCCGATTTAAGATCAACCCGTTCGATGTGTTCGTCGCCGTCGTCCGGCGGAATCAGACTTTTACCCATAGTTCTCAGTACCAATTGCGCGATTCGTCAGCAAGTGGGGATGAGAACCAATCCAGTACATTCGTCGCAATGTTGCCGTCATTTAGCTCCTATACGGGAATTGTAGAGGTTTTCTCCACAACTTATACGTAACGAATGAAACAGGCTGTTTTTCCTTGCGTAAAGGCTTATGAAGGCTATCTAAAATTTACCAAATGATCAGGAGCCAATAAATGAAGGTTTTCGTTGTTAGCAAGCAGGCCGTGCGCGTCTTCGCAGCAAGCACCGCGCTCTCGCTTGTTCTTGGCAGTGCGGCAATGGCTGCAGATGCAAATGCAGTCGCAGAGCGCGTTAAAGCCCTCTATACAAAGCAGGGCGGAGAGCTGAACTTCGCCGAAGTTAAGGCTGACGGCGACAACATTTTGCTCAAAGGCACAACAATCAAGCTGCCTACCATTTCTGACCGCGCGACCCCTGTCGGCGATATAACGCTTGAAAACGTGCAGGACACGCCAGAAGGCGGCTATAGCATCGAAAAAGTTTCGGTTGCAGATCTGGACTTCGCTCCTGAAGGTGCGGACAAGAACGATAAAGCCACGATCAAAGGCATCTCGATGGAGAACGTTATTCTCCCATCCGAGAAAGCCGAAGGCCCGCTCGCCAAGATGGTCTTCTACGACAAGATGAAGATCGACGAGTTCTCGGTTGGCACTCCAGGCAAAGATGGCGCTCTGATCAAGGGCATGGAAGTGACTCTGAATTCGGCCAACAAAGCCGAAAAAATCGACTACAATCTCACCATTGCCGATATTGATGCGACTTTCGACAAGAACGGCAAGAACCCGCTCGCTCCACTCGATATGAGCGCTCTTAAGGGTTCGATCAACTCGAAGGGTACATGGCTGCCGACTTCGGGCAATGCAACGCTGGATCAGTTTGAAATCAATGCTGAAGAACTCGGCAAGATCAATCTGACCGCTGCTATCGACGGCTACGATCTGTCTTTCGTAGAAGCTCTGCAGAAGACACAGGAAAACATGGCCAAGGCTGATGCCGAAAAAGATGCAGCTGGCCTCGCTCTTCTCGGCCTTGCTGAACAGCTGAGCCTCAAGAACCTGTCGATCCGCTTTGACAACGAAGAACTCACACAGAAGCTGCTCGAATATTATGGCAAGCAGCAGGGTGCCGATGGCAAGCAGCTCGGCGAACAGCTGAAGATGATGGTTCCGCTGATGGCAACACAGCTTAAGAACCCTGAATTTGCCCAGCAGCTCAAGGCCGCAGCTGAAAAGTACTTCGACGATCCAAAGTCGCTGACCGTTTCGGCTTCGCCTGACCAGTCGGTAAGCTTCGCGTCCATCGTTGCGACCGCTTCGCTCGACCCGACAAAGCTGATCCAGCTTTTGAAAGTTGGCGTTGAAGCCAACAACTGATCGAACTTAGGTTCATCAAGCAAAACCCGGTGAGTTCTGCTCACCGGGTTTTGTTTTGCCGTATTTACACAGTCAAAGAAAAAGCCCGGTCTCACGACCGGGCTTTTGATTTCAAACCGGAGAAGATCAGCTCTTCTGGGTTGGCGCTAAGCGAATGTGCAGATCGCGCAGCTGCGCTGGCGACACTTCCGAAGGTGCATTCATCAAAAGATCAAGCGCCTGCTGGTTCATCGGGAACAGCGAGATTTCGCGCAGGTTCTTTGCACCAACGAGCAGCATGATAACGCGGTCAACACCGGCAGCCATGCCGCCATGTGGCGGCGCGCCATACTGGAACGCACGATAGAGACCGCCGAAGCGCTCTTCCACATCCTGCTGGCTGAGGCCAACCTTTTCAAACGCCTTGACCATCACATCCGGCAGCTGGTTACGGATCGAACCGGAAGCGATTTCAAAGCCGTTACAGACCAGATCGTACTGGTAAGCCTTGAGCGTCAGCGGGTCCTGCGTTTCCAGTGCTTCCATGCCACCCTGCGGCATCGAGAACGGGTTGTGCGCGAAGTCGAGCTTCTTGTTGTCTTCGTCCCATTCGTAGAACGGGAAGTCGATGATCCAGGCCAGTTCGAAACGGTCGCGATCAACGAGGTTCAGCTCTTCACCAGCCCGCGTACGGGCATCGCCTGCGAATTTGTAGAACTTCGATGGCTGACCTGCCACGAAGAAGCAGGCATCGCCGTCGCCGAGACCCAGCTGGTTGCGGAGCGCTTCGGTGCGTTCTTCACCAATGTTCTTGGCAATCGGGCCAGCGCCTTCAAGCTTGTCGCCTTCCTTGCGCCAGAAGATGTAGCCGAGACCCGGCTGACCTTCGCCCTGCGCCCATGAATTCATGCGGTCACAGAATGCACGGCTGCCGCCGGTCTTTGCGGGGATTGCCCAGACTTCAACCTTTGGATCGTTGGCGATCATGTTCGCGAAGACCTTGAAACCGGAACCTGCGAAATGCTCAGTCACAGCCTGCATTTCAATCGGGTTGCGCAGATCTGGCTTGTCCGAACCATAGGTGCGGATCGCGTCGTCATAAGCGATACGGCGGAACTGCTGCGTGACAGGCTTGCCTTCGGCAAACTCTTCAAAGATGCCGCGCATGACAGGTTCCATCGTTTCCCAGATTTCTTCCTGGGTTACGAAGCTCATTTCGAGATCGAGCTGATAGAATTCGCCCGGCAGACGGTCTGCACGCGGATCTTCATCGCGGAAGCAAGGTGCAATCTGGAAGTAGCGGTCGAAACCGGCAACCATCAGAAGCTGCTTATACTGCTGGGGAGCCTGCGGCAGCGCGTAGAACTTGCCTTCATGAATACGGCTTGGCACGAGGAAGTCGCGCGCGCCTTCCGGCGAAGAAGCCGTCAGGATTGGCGTCGAAAACTCATTGAAGCCGATTTCGGTCATGCGGCGACGCATCGCTGCAATGATCTTCGTGCGGCTCATAATGTTCTTGTGCAGCGTTTCGCGACGCAGATCGAGGAAGCGGTACTTGAGGCGAATGTCTTCCGGATAGTCCGGCTCGCCAAACACTGGCAGCGGCAGTTCCTTGGCCGCGGCCAGAACTTCGATCTCGGTTGCGAAGATTTCAACATCGCCGGTCGGCAAGTTGGCATTCACAGCCTCATCTGCGCGGGCCTTCACTTCACCGTCAACACGGATGACCCATTCGCCACGAACGGTTTCGGCAATCTTGAACGCTGGCGAATCAGGATCTGCAACAACCTGAGTGAGGCCATAATGATCGCGAATGTCGATGAAGAGGATGCCACCATGGTCACGGACGCGATGAACCCAGCCAGACAGACGGACTTTTGAACCAACATCCGATTTGCGAAGGGCTGCGCAGGTATGGCTGCGATAACGGTGCATGATTTCTGCCTTTTGGAACTTTATAAATCTTGTGCAGGCAAAGCGCTGCAATTCCGGCGGAAAAGCGCATTTTGATCACGCTTTGTCAAGCCGATACTGCCTGTATCCGGGCACGTATCCGGCCTTGTTAAACCAGCTTGACGGATTATGTCGACAAAAATCACTATTTACGTGTTATTCCATCGCTATATGCTTGTTGCGACGCGGCCGACAGTCCAAAGCAGCCCACCATTATCCAGTGTTCGTTTCAATCTGACTGAATCATATCGAAGCGCGCGCTAATCCTCTGTTAAACGTGCATCTTGTCCGAAAATCGCTTCACAGTTTTCGGGATGCGCTCTAAAAGAAAAACATGCAGCTCATCACGACCACAGAGGCCCTTGAAGAGGCCGTATCCGCCCTAGCCAAATCCGACTTCGTAACGGTCGATACCGAATTCATTCGGGAAACCACCTTCTGGCCGGAACTCTGTCTTATTCAGATGGCTTCGCCCGATCATACCGCTCTGGTCGATGCACTGGCGCCCGGTCTGGATCTTGCGCCCTTCTTCCGCCTGATGGCCGATGAAAAAGTGGTCAAGGTGTTCCACGCCGCACGTCAGGACATTGAAATTGTCTTCCACTTGGGCAACCTGATCCCTGCCCCGATTTTTGACAGCCAGGTTGCTGCCATGGTCTGCGGCTTTGGCGATGCCATTTCCTATGACGCTCTGGTTCAGAAAGTCACTGGGAAACACATCGACAAGTCATCGCGCTTCACCGACTGGCGCCGCCGTCCGCTGTCTGAAAAGCAGCTCGACTATGCGCTGGCCGATGTCACCTATCTGCGCGACATCTACCTTTATCTGAAAGATGAGCTTCAGAAAGAAGGCCGTAGCGAGTGGGTCAACGAGGAAATGGCTGTTCTCAGCGCGCGTGAGACCTATGACCTTCATCCAGATGATGCCTGGAAGCGTGTGAAGACGCGTATGCGCAAACCAATCGAGCTTGCTATCGTTCAATCTGTTGCTGCATGGCGCGAACGTGAAGCGCGCGAACGCAATGTTCCGCGTGGCCGCGTCATCAAGGATGACACGATCGCTGAAATCGCCCAGCAGCAGCCAAAAGATGCGGAAGCGCTCGGACGTCTTCGTTCGATCCCGAAGGGCTGGGAACGTTCGGCTCAGGCGGCAGGTTTGGTGAATGCCATTCAGGCGGCACTGGCTATTCCAAAAGAAGACCTGCCAAAGTTGCCAAAACAGTCTCATTCGCCAGAAGGCAGTGCTGCAGCTGCAGATATTCTTAAAGTGCTGCTCAAGCTTGTGACCGAAGAACACGGCGTTGCAGCCAAAATCGTCGCAAGCTCCGATGATATCGACAAGATTGCAGCCGAAGGCGAGAATGCCAATGTGCCCGCACTTCAGGGCTGGCGCCGCGAAGTCTTCGGCCAGAAAGCGCTCGATCTCATTGAAGGCAAAATCGGCATTAAATTTGAGAACCGGCGTATTCAAGCTGTCGAATTGAACTAAGTAAAAAGGCCGGCGGAGAAAACTCTCGCCGGCCTTTCGATTTATCAATCATACTCTTTTCAATGATGCTCGTTCGCGTCAATCGCACTGTCGCCGATGGCAAAGAAGAGGTTCTTTCCCGTCAGCTTTGAAAGCTGCTGTAAGCGTCCTTCTGGGCGGTCAGAAATCAGATCGGCGATATCTCCCGGTACGACCAGAGCAATGCCGTTATCTTCCTCACGCCAGTAAAGACGCGGGATTACGCCCGGCATAGATGCCGATAGCAGATAGATGACGCGAAGCAGCGCACCCAGAAGCTTTGCCCGCTCACGCAGGCGCGGTGAGGCAAGCTGCAGGATTTCCGGCGCAATTTCGTCTTCGACCAATCCTTCATGGCGATAGTAATTCGCAAGAGCCATGAAAGAACGGCCCGGATGATCGATGCCGCCGAACGATCCATGCGCAATGATGTTCAACGCCTGCGAGCCCCGATAGTCGGGATGCGCGCGCCAGCTGATATCAGCCACCAGACACGCCGCCTGACGATAGCGGCTCTCATCTTCAGTTTCATCGAAACCAAGAACGGGAAGTGAAAGCGTTGTCCATGTTGCGAGCTCGCGTGCATGACGCGGCGAACGCGAACGCAGGATTGCCAGCTCTTCTGCCGAAGACAAAAGCGGATCAAGCCGCTGTTCGTTCTTGGGCAGCAGCGAATACAAATAACCTTCACGAACTCCCAGCGCCGAGAATACGATCTTGGAGGGTTTCATGCGCCGAATGGTTTCGAGCAGAACCGTCGCGCCATAAGCAAGAAGCTGGCGACGATTTTTGGATACTGCTTCGATGCCGCGCATCGTGTCGATATTGCCTCTGGCAACCCGCGTGAGGAAGCTTTTTGCTTCTACCGGGTCCATCTCATAGCCATGCATGACGTGCAGCGGGTAATGCTTGGCCGTCATATGCAGCTTGGCGAGATTTCGCCACGTACCACCCACAGCGTAGAAAACTTCTCCCTGATGCTCTTCAAGAAGTGTCGCGCGTGCAAGCTCGGTGCGGGTGATTTTGGCGGCTTCGGGCAGTTGTTCGTTCGACATATCCTGCAGACGTAGGCCACCGAGCGGAAGGGTAATCCCCTCACCGACCTCATGGTCATTGACGCCAACCAGTTCCAAACTACCACCGCCAAGGTCGCCAGTTACGCCCTGCGGTTTGTAGAAACCGGAAATGATACCCAAAGCGGAGTAATAGGCTTCTTCCTTGCCCGACAACACTTCAATGTGCCGTCCAAGAATAGCCTCGGCCTGAGAAATGAAATCCGGACCGTTCTTGGCCTCGCGTGCTGCGGCTGTTGCCAGCGCATGAATGGAAATCGCACCCGCCTGTTCGGCCAGAACGCGGAAACGCTTCAATGCGCGCAGGGCGATATCGACGGATTTCTCATTGAGCTTTCCGGTCTTGGCCAATCCTTTGCCAAGACCGCAGAGAAGCTTTTCATTGAAAAGCACTGTCGGAGACCGGACAATGCCTTCGTAAACAACGACACGGATCGAGTTGGAACCAATATCGATTACCGCGACGGGCTTGAGGCCTTTCAACCGGCCTTGTGCTACTGCTGGACTCATGAAGTCGTGTTTCTTTCCGCCTGCGCACGTTTACGATGCGCAATCAGACGGGGGGCAGATGACTTCAGCGACTTTCCGCGACCCGACAAGCTTGGATTTGTCATGAAATATTCCTGCGCGTTGAAAGCTTCCTCTCCATCTTCTTTTTCTATCCGGCGAGAGGTGCCGTCCGCAAGTAGCTGATAGCTCTGCTGGTTATCAATTATGTTGGCAAACATGATTTGCGACAGGATTTGCTGATGCACGGTGGCATTGGTAATAGGCACCAGTGTCTCTACGCGACGGTCGAGATTGCGCGGCATCATATCGGCAGAACCGATATAGACAATTGCCTTGTCTGAAGGCAGATCATGCCCGTTTCCGAAGCAGAAAATGCGGCTATGCTCGAGAAAACGCCCAACAATCGACTTTGCGCGAATGTTGTCTGAGAGGCCTGGAACACCCGGCCGCAGACAGCAGATGCCACGCACGACGAGGTCCACATGCACGCCCGCCTGACTGGCCTTGTAAAGCGCGTCAATAATCTGTGGATCAACGAGCGAGTTCATCTTCATCCAGATGGCTGCAGGCTTATGAGCCTTCGCATTGGTGATCTCGTCATCGATATGCTTCAAGATTCGCGTGCGCAAAGTAAGCGGTGAAATCCCGATCTTCATTTCTTCGGCAGGCTGCGCATAGCCGGTGATGAAGTTGAAGATGTGCGCCACATCGCGTGCGATGTCGGCATCGGAAGTAAAGAATGAAAGGTCGGTGTAAATACGCGCGGTGATCGGGTGGTAGTTGCCCGTGCCAAGGTGAACATAGGAACGCAGCTTCTGGTCTTCACGGCGAACAACCAGCGACATCTTTGCGTGCGTCTTCAATTCGATAAAGCCGAAGACCACCTGAACGCCTGCGCGCTCCAAATCGCGTGCCCAGCGAATATTGGCTTCTTCATCGAAGCGGGCCTTCAGCTCAACAAGGGCTGTGACCGACTTGCCAGCTTCTGCCGCATCGACGAGCGCACGCACGATTGGGCTATCGTTGGAGGTACGGTAAAGCGTCTGCTTGATTGCCAGCACATCCGGATCAGCTGCGGCCTGACGCAGAAACTGAACCACCACGTCAAATGATTCATATGGATGGTGGACCACGATGTCCTTTTCACGAATCGCGGCGAAGCAATCGCCGCCGTGCTCGCGAATGCGCTCAGGAAAACGCGGATTGTAAGACACGAATTTCAGGTCATCGCGCGGGATCGAAACGACTTCCGAAATCATGTTGAGCGCCAGAAGACCTTCCAGAACGCTTATGCGGTTTTCCGAGACACCCAGTTCGGTGGCAACGAAAACACGCAGCGCTTCCGGGATTTCAGCATCGAACTCGATGCGGATCACCTGACCGCGGCGACGGCGCTTCAGAGCTGTTTCAAAAAGGCGGACCAGATCTTCCGCTTCTTCTTCGACTTCGATATCGCTGTCGCGAATGATGCGGAATGTACCGGCACCGCGCACCTCATAGCCCGGGAACAGACGACCGATAAAAAGGCTGACTGCATCTTCAATGGTGATAAAGCGGAACGCGTTCTGCTGCTCGGTCGGCAATTGGATGAAGCGCTTCAGGGCAACGGGAATACGCAACAGCGCGGTCATTGGATGACCATCAAGACGACGCGCAAGCTGCAATGCAATCGAGAAGCCCAGATTTGGAATGAACGGGAACGGGTGCGCAGGATCGATTGAAAGCGGCGTCAGAACCGGGAAAATTGTTTCCAGGAAGTGCCCTTCCAGCCAATCTTTTTCGGTCTTCGACAAGGTCGATGCGCGTACGATCTCGATATTCTCTTTTTCAAGTTCTTCGCGCAGCGTACGCAGACGTTCCTGCTGGCCTTCCTGCAGGCGGCCAACTTCTTCCAGAACGAAATCAAGCTGTTCCTGCGGCGTGCGACCATCGGCGCTGCGCATGGCAACACCTGCACGCACCTGTGCAGCAAGCCCTGCAATACGCACCATGAAAAATTCATCGAGGTTGGCTGCCGAAATCGACAGGAAGCGCAGACGCTCCAGCAGTGGCTGACGCGTATTGCCTGCTTCTTCGAGAACACGACGGTTAAACTGAAGCCAGGAAAACTCGCGATTGACGAAGCGTTCAGGGCTTTGCATCAGCTCTGCTGTCTTGTCAGTGTTCAAAGCTTCGTGAGCGTTTTGAACTTTGCTGGCATTCTGGGTTGCAGAATGGTCATTTGCCGCCTGCGCGGTCAAATCGGCGGTCGGGGTTGCCACAACGCTGTTTTCGTTCATTTTTCCTGTCCCGGTTACTACCGGCAAATCCCGGCGCGACGATAAGCCTATGGCTGTCATATGACAGTTTGATAGCAAACCGCTTGAAATGTCCCCAGAATTGATGAAAACGCTTCCAGAAACAAGCCGTTCGCGGTAAACGCTTGAAAAATAGCCATCCCAATTTGAATGCCGCGATCCAAAAGCTCCGGAGCCTATTATGTCCGATCACATCATCCCGCACTTCCAGAATGACGCTGGACACAATTCCATTGAAATCGGCGTGAAGGAATTCATGTGCGTCGGCGCAAACCCGCCCTTCGATCATCCCCATGTCTTCCTCGACATGGGTGACGAAAGCGAAGTGGTTTGCCCATATTGCTCGACGCTCTATCGCTACAATCCGCAGCTTCACGCTGACGAGACTGTTCCTGCAGGCTGCGTTTACGAAGCACCTGCTGACAAAGCTGCCTGAACATAAATGGCGGTATTCGTGCCGCTGATATTATGAGCAGCTTGGTCAAGGGACGCATATTGATTGCAGGGGCCGGTGTTGCCGGTCTCAGTGCAGCACTTGAATGTGCGGCACGCGGATGGATTGTCCAGCTGTTTGAAAAGGCGCAAGCCCTGTCGGAAGTCGGCGCGGGCTTGCAGCTGGCTCCCAATGCGATGCGCCATCTCCAGCGCCTTGGCGTGGCCGAACGCCTTTCCTCCCAAGCCGTTACGCCAGAAGCGCTTTATCTCATGGATGGGAGCAAGGCTCGCCCCCTGCTCGCCATGCAACTTGGCGACAAGGCATTCAAACGTTGGCATCATCCCTATGTCGTTTGCCATCGCGCTGATTTGCAAACAGCACTGTTAGATGCCTGCCAAGACAATCCAAATATCGAGATTAATCTCGGTGCTGAGATTATTGGCCATAAGGCAGATCAAAACGGAATCACCGCAACGGTTAGACGTGGCGGAGCAGATGAAGATATTGCTGCCAGCTATCTCATTGCCTGCGATGGCGTCTGGTCTGCACAACGCACTAAGGCGGGATATGATAAGGCGCGTTTCAGCAGCCATATCGCGTGGCGTACGACACTTGCAGCGGATGCCCTGCCCGCTACCTTCAAGGCAGCAATCCCAGAACAGAAATCCGTTTCTGCATGGCTTGGCAAGAAGGCGCATTTTATCGCCTATCCGGTAAAGGGTGGCGACTTCTTCAATTTCGTCGCCATCACGACGGGCGATAACCCTGGTGAAGTCTGGTCTAAGACGGGTGACAATGCGCGGCTGCAGTCAATCTATAACGATTGGAGCGCCCCGGTACGTGATGTGCTGACCCTGGCAAGCGAGTGGACCTACTGGCCGCTTTTTGAAATGGCTGATGCTCAGTTTGTCGGCCCAGACAGAATGATATTTCTCGGTGACGCCTCTCACGCTGTCACACCCTTTGCAGCGCAGGGGGCTGCCATGGCAATTGAAGATGCGGCAGCACTTGCCGAAGCATTGGATGACCAAGAGCCACAATCAGCGCTGAAGCGATTTGATTCTGTTCGCAAAGAACGGATTGCAGCAGTTGCCAAACGCGGCCAGCTGAACCGCTTTGCCTATCACGCGACAGGTGTGTTTGCGCTTGGACGCAACATGCTCTTTGCCATGCGCAGCCCAGATACTTTCCTGAAAGATCTGGACTGGCTTTATGGCTATGATGCCGTTGCAGCGGTAAGAAGTTAACCTGTGTCGCGCGCGGCTTCCAGCGCGGCAATATCAATCTTGACCATCGTCATCATGGCATTTGCCACGCGCTGCCTGACCTCTGGCTCGCCGTTCTGTAGAATATCGAGCAGGAACTCCGGCACAATCTGCCAAGCAAACCCATATTTGTCGGTCAGCCAGCTGCATTCCATCGCAGAGCCGCCTTCCAGCAACCGGTTCCAGAATGCATCAAGCTCTGCCTGATCCTTGCATTTCAGAATAAGCGATGTTGCCGGGTTGAACTTGAATTGTGGACCACCGTTCAAGGCAGTCATCGCCTGTCCGTCCAGTGTAAAGTTTGCAGTGACGACATCGGTGCCGCCGGATTGATGACCGTGCTGGAAGCGAATGAAGCCATCCAGAGAAGCTGGTTTTCCCAATTCTTTGAAGAGCGATACGTAATAATTGGCCGCCTCTTCAGCCTTGTTATCGAACCAGAGGCATACTGTTAAGCCAGACATTGATTGTTCCTCCCATATGTCTCAGTCCCCCGACTTGTTGAGCATTTCCAGTTTGGTTGTATGGCTGGAAATGCTCGATCTGTTAGTTTCAAACGTTTCTCGCCCGAAAACCGTTTCATATTTTTTGGGATATGCTTGAATTTAGCCCATCGCTTTTGCGGCTGCTTCCATATCCATCCACATCAGCTCCCAGATGTGACCATCGAGATCTTCAAAGCTGCGACCATACATGAAACCGTAATCCTGTTTGGGAGCAGGATCGGCGCGACCACCAGCCTTAGTTGCATTTTCAACCGTTGCATCCACATCCGCTTTGCTGTCCGCCGAAAGACAGATCAAAACTTCACTTGTGGCATTGGCGTCGGAAATCTTTTTAGGCGTGAACTGGCTGAATTTCTCATGGCTGAGAATCATCGCATGGATCGTGTCGGAAAAGACCATGCAGGACGCCGTTTCGTCCGAAAACATCGGGTTCTTCGTTGCTCCGATTGCTTCATAGAAACTGGTTGAGCGAGCGACGTCTTTTACAGGAAGGTTTACGAAAATCATTTTAGGCATGGCAATTCCTCCAATTGCGGGCATGAACTGCCCATTTTCATTTGGCTTGTCTTTACGGCAGCTTTTCTATCGCCTGCTCGATCCCCCCGGGCGATAAAGTCGGCATTTTATGTGTTGTTTGAAACCGACTATCATAAGATTGCTTGAACATAATGACAGCTAAGTTATAATTAGCAACCATGAAGTTAGAAAAAATAACTAATCGAGAAACACCAAGACGCAGCTATGACGATGCTTGCGCTGCAGCACATGCCCTTGATTTAATTGGGGAACGCTGGGCCTTGCTTGTTATTCGCGAACTGATGTTCGGACCAAAGCGTTTCAGCGATTTACGATCAGACTTGCCAGGAATAAGCGCCAATGTTCTCACGCAGCGGCTTGAAGGACTGGAAGAAGCAGGCATTTTACGGAAGTCGAAATTGCCGCCCCCTGCATCCGTTCAGGTCTATGAATTGACTGAATGGGGCTATGAAGCAGAGCCGATCCTGCAAACACTTGGTCGCTGGGCTGCACGTTCGCCGAGCCATGATCCCAATTTGCCGATTTCGACCACGTCGTTCCTGCTATCACTAAGAACGATGATCAATCCCGAACGCTCGCAATGCATGAATGCTGTGATTGGGCTTAAACTCGATGATGAAGATTTCACCGCGCACCTGCACAACGGCAGATTGGAAGTAAAGCGCGGTAAAGCTGAGCAATATGATATCGCTTTTGAGAGTTCTCCCCGCATGATGGCTGCAGCTATCTATGGTGGACAGCCCTTGATCGCCCTTGAAGAGGCAATCCTGCTCACACTGAATGGGGATCATGCTCTGGCAGAAAAATTCATCACACTGTTTCCACTTCCAGAAAAAGCACCGCTACAAAAATGAATTAAGCAACCATATGGTTGCGTATATGTAAAACTCGTGTAAATTGGCAACCATATAGTTGCCAATCAAGGAGAATGCATATCATGACAACGACATCATCGACTGATCGTATTGAGAAGACCGTGAACCTTCGCGCCGGCATTGATCGGGTGTGGCGCGCACTCACGGATCATGAGGAATTCGGCGAATGGTTCCGGGTCAAAATTGACGGACCATTTATTGTCGGCAGCGCATCGACTGGCCGCTTTACATTTGATGGATGTGGCGACACCAGATGGACGTCCTTCATCAAGGATATGAAAGCGCCGCACTATTTTTCCTTCACCTGGCATCCTTATGCTGTTGAAGCTGCAACAGATTATGCGAAAGAGCCGCAGACACTGGTAGAATTCAAACTTGAAGAAATCGAGTCGGGCACAAAACTCACGGTTATCGAAACAGGCTTTGATGCCCTGCCTGCGGAGCGTCAGCCAATCGCCCTTCGAATGAACACGGGTGGTTGGGAAGAGCAGATGCGAAATATCAAGGAATACCTCGAAAGCAAATGACCGAAGCCTCGCTCACGCAATCAGCAAACATGTCTGCCATTTTTGCAGCACTGGCCGACCCAACCCGGCTGGCCCTGATCGAAACATTGAGCGACGGTGAAAGCCGCTCAATTGTCACGCTTTCACAAAATGGCAGCATTAGCAGGCAGGGAATGACCAAGCATCTTTCCGTGCTTGAGCAAGCGGGATTGGTTGAGCGCGATAAGGTTGGGCGTGAAAGCCGTTTCAGGCTTTGCCCGACCCCGCTTGTCGATGCGAGGGCCTATCTCAGCACTGTCTCTGCACAATGGGATGATGCACTGCAGCGTTTGCGTCGTTTCGTCGAAGACTGATCAAAGTCGCCGATCGCAGGATTCGAAATGGCTTTAGAGCGCGTTTGGATTTGATTGAATTAGATCGGCGCTCTAAGCCTTTTATGAAGCATAATCTTGTCAACGCTGATTAAACAACATTGAAGACGTGCCCTTCACGAAGCCAAGTTTCTCGTAGAAGGGCACGAGCTTATCAGGACAGTAGAGCTCAAAGCTTTTAACACGCTGCAGTTTTTCGTGGGTGACTATACGATCCACAAGAGCTTTACCGAGGCCCTGCCCGCTAAACTGAACCGCAACAATCACATCAAAAATCATCGCCTTGAAGGTGAAGTCGCTTAGCACACGCGCAAAACCGATTATCGATCCGTGCGCATCGCGACAGAAAAGCGTCAGATCGCAATGTGAAAGCATATGCGTCACATCCTCAAATGAACGCGCCGAAGTCCACCACTCTTTACAATAAAACGCATGAAACTCGCGAAATTGCGCTGGCGCTAATTCTTCCGACCAATAATACTCAGCCATGACTACCTCTTTAGAGCGCATTTGAATTGCTTGAAGCAGATCGGCGCCCAAAATATTTGTTTTGACGCGAATCTTGGTCCGAAAACCGTTTCTCACTTTTCGGAATGCGCTCTAATGGTGAACAATACACCGGTCGCAAAGGCAAGCCAGAATGACAATCCAGTTTGAACAGACCTGCCCAATCTTCCGAATTTTCGATATCGAGAAAGCTAAAGATTTCTATATCGGTTTTCTGGGTTTCACACTTGATTGGGAACATCGCTTTGCCGACGGAATGCCGCTTTATATGCAGGTTTCCCGTGCTGGTCTGACCTTGCATCTGAGCGAACATCACGGTGATGGCAGTCCGGGCGCAAATATTTTCGTCCGTATGCAGGGTGTCGAAGAATTCCACAGGGAAGTTAATGCGCGTGGCTATCGCTATATGCGGCCCGGCATCGAGGACGCGCCATGGGGCCGTGTCATGGCGGTGATTGATCCATTCGGCAATCGCATTCAGTTCTGCCAGGGACCGAACGACGAATAGCATTTCCAGCAAACGTGCGAAGTGCCTCCGTAAAAAATTCAGTTCGTCAGACTGATTTCTTTTCCTGCTGCGATGCGTCGGATAAGGCATAAAAACAAACAGTTAAAGCGGTTCCAACGATTCAGTCTTCACTTGAGCCACTGCAAAGAAAAACACCCGCCGGATCGCTCTGGCGGGTGTTTTATATTTCGACAAACCAAATGATTAGTGCAGGATCTGGCTCAGGAACAGCTTGGTGCGTTCATGCTGCGGGTTGTCGAAGAACTCGGCTGGCGAATTCTGCTCAACGATCTGGCCCTGATCCATAAAGATCACGCGGTTTGCGACCTGACGGGCAAAGCCCATTTCGTGCGTTACGCAGATCATCGTCATGCCTTCGGCAGCAAGGCTCACCATCGTATCCAGCACTTCCTTGACCATTTCCGGATCAAGTGCCGAAGTTGGCTCATCGAACAGCATGACCTTCGGGCTCATGCAGAGCGCGCGCGCAATCGCCACACGCTGCTGCTGACCACCTGAAAGCTGGCCCGGATACTTGTTGGCCTGCTCTGGAATTTTCACGCGTGCCAGATAGTGCATCGCGATTTCTTCCGCCTGCTTCTTTGGCATTTTGCGAACCCAGATCGGTGCGAGTGTACAGTTCTCCAAAATGGTCAGATGCGGGAAGAGGTTGAAGTGCTGGAACACCATTCCGACTTCGCGGCGCACTTCGTCGATCTTCTTGAGATCATTGGTGAGCTCAATACCATCAACAATGATCTGGCCCTTCTGGTGTTCTTCGAGACGATTGACGCAACGGATCATGGTTGACTTGCCGGAACCCGAAGGACCAGCAACGACGATGCGTTCGCCACGCATAACCTTCAAGTTGATGTCACGCAGAACGTGGAACTCGCCATACCACTTGTGCATGTTCTTGATCTCGATGGCCACATCGGTCTTCGAGACTTCCAGCTTTGAACGGTCGAGTTCGACACCGAGTTCGGATTGCGGGAGGGCGCTTTGTGCACTCATTTGTATTATTCCCTTGATTCTTATCGTTTATGACCCGTGTCGAGCCTTCGTTCCATGAATATAGAGTATCGCGACATGGCGAAACAGAAAATCCAGAAAACAAAGCCCGCAAAGATCAAACCTGTTGCAGGTGTCTGTGGAGAAGCCCAGTTCGCATCGGAGAAATTCTGACGGACAATGCCGAGCAGATCGAACATGCCGATGATGTAGACAAGGCTGGTGTCTTTAAAGAGGCCGATGAAGGTATTCACGATACCTGGGATCACCAGCTTGAGCGCCTGTGGCAACACGATGAGGTTGGTCTTCTGCCAGTAGCTGAGACCCAGTGCATCGGCACCTTCATACTGCCCACGCGGGATAGCCTGAAGGCCACCGCGCACCACTTCTGCCATATAAGCCGACGCGAAGAGTGCCACGCCGATAAGCGCACGCAACAGCTTGTCGAAGGTCACGCCCGGCGGCAGAAACAGCGGAAGCATCACGCTCGCCATGAACAACACTGTCACCAGCGGAACACCGCGAACCATTTCGATGAAGATAATACTGAAGGTCTTGATAACCGGCAGCTTTGAACGTCGTCCGAGAGCCAGCACAACACCCAATGGCAATGATACTGCAATACCCACGAAGGACAGAACCAGCGTTACCAGCAGGCCGCCCCAAAGCGGTGTTTCTACGAATGGCAGGCCAAACCAGCCGCCGACGAGCAGGAAGAAGGCGATAATCGGGAACACGAAGAAAAAGAGGATCGCATTCAAGACTTTATGCGGCGCCCTTGGGATGAGAAGCGGCACGAGTAGCACCACGAACATCAGCGCAGTCAGATTGACACGCCAGCGTTCGGAGATCGGGTAACGTCCGTAAATGAACTGCTCGTATTTCGCATTTACAAAGGCCCAGCAGGCACCGGACCAGCCTTCTGGCTGAGTGCCGCCCTGTGCGATCGTCAGACAGGCTGTGCGATCTGTTCCTGTCCAGGCTGCATTGACGAACAACCACTGGATGATCGGCGGAAGAAACCACGCCACAAGCAACAGACCGAGAATGGTCATAGCTGCATCAATTGGCGTGGCGAAAAGATTGACCCGCAACCAATGCGAAAGCCCCTGCACAGAACGCGGAGGTGCTTCGCCTTCGACCATTTGCGGGCGGACATATTGGAGATTTGCGTTTTCCATTGTCATCTCTCCACCAGCGCCATCTTGGCATTGAACCAGTTCATCAGAACAGAAACGATCAAACTGATACCGAGATAGATCACCATCCAGACAGCCACGACTTCAACAGCCTGACCGGTCTGATTAAGGATTGTACCGCCAACGGCGACCAGATCGGGATAGCCGATTGCGATGGCCAGCGAAGAGTTCTTGATCAGATTGAGATACTGACTGGAGAGCGGAGGAATGATGATACGCAGCGCCTGCGGCACGATGATCAAACGCATCGTCTGACCTGGACGCAAACCCACCGCATAAGACGCTTCGGTCTGGCCTTTATTGACGCCCAGAACACCTGCACGAACGGTTTCAGCGATGAAGGATGCCGTATAAAACGACAGGGCCAAAAGCAGCGCGAGAAATTCTGGCTTAACCTGCGCACCACCTGTCAGATTGAAGGTTCCGAGTTTCGGAAAATCAAACGAGATAGGAAATCCGGTCACAATCAGCGCCAGTATCGGCAGGCCGATGATAAGTGCCGCGGAAACGCGAACCGTATGAAATGGCTGGCCCGTCGCCATCTGCCGGCGCTTCGCCCAGCGCGCAACGAAAAATGAAACGACGATGCCAAGCAACAAGGCAACCGGCAACAGCCACGCACCCTCACCCCATACGGGCGACGGCATGAAGAAACCGCGATTATTCAGGTAGCTGCCAAGCGGCAGAGAAAGGCTTTCTCGCGCCTGCGGCAAAACGGAAAGCACGCCGAAATACCAGAAGAAGATAACCAGAAGCGGCGGGATGTTTCGGAAGATCTCGACATAAACCATGCAGATCTTGCGGATCAGCCAGTTGCGCGAGAGCCGCCCAATACCCACCAGAAAGCCGATGATCGACGCCAGAACAACACCAAGTCCAGCGACGTATAGTGTATTCATCAGGCCAACCAGAATGGCCCGGCCATAGGTGGAATCGCTTGAATAGGAAATCAGCGTCTGACTGATATCGAAGCCAGCACGACCATTCAGGAATCCGAAGCCGGAAGCGATGTTGGCGCGTTGAAGATTGGTGATCGTGTTACCCACGATCCAGTAGATCAAGCCAATAACGGCAGCAAAAACCACGACCTGATAGAAGATGCCGCGAAGCCGCGGATCGTAGAGGAGTGATGTGCCGCCGCCGCTTTGGCGTCGTTCGGTTGCAGAATAGGAAGCCATATGTTCCCTGTTTTCTTTCGGCCTTTCGCATCAGCTTTGAAAATAGCTGTGGCTCCCGACCCCCACCGGGAAAATCTTTTCAAAGCAGTTACGTATAAATGCCGAACCTTGCAGCCTTGCTCATAAGATACAAAGCGCGAGTTAAATTGCTTGGTGCAGTCGTAAGACCTGAGTGCCGAACCCTGAATGCGCTGCGGATTCTGAGGTCAGCTGCAAAATCATACAGCCGACAAATCCGGCGGGTGCATTGCTGCCCCCGCCCGATATTTATCCAATAAAAGCGCGTTC
>Ga0256901_1000674_pt1 | contig 18671 bp, 12 predicted proteins | sample MC6MC0689MT_FD_190200 | JGI IMG/M metagenome (GOLD analysis project Ga0256901, IMG submission 190200) | Metatranscriptome of enriched soil aggregate microbial communities from Iowa State University, Ames, United States - MC6-MC0689-MT... | ecosystem: Environmental > Terrestrial > Soil >... | reverse complement strand
CCCGGGCGAGTGCAAGATCGGCATCATGCCGGGCCACACCCACATGCCGGGCAAGATCGGCATCGTGTCGCGTTCGGGCACCCTGACCTATGAAGCGGTCAAGCAGACCACGGAAGTGGGTCTGGGCCAGTCGACCTGCATCGGTATCGGCGGTGACCCGATCAACGGCCTGAACTTCGTTGACTGCCTGAAGCTGTTCAACGAAGACCCGCAGACCGAAGGCATCATCATGGTTGGCGAAATCGGCGGCGACGCTGAAGAAGCCGGTGCCGAGTACATCAAGCAGTTCGTGAAGAAGCCGGTTGTCGGTTTCATCGCAGGCGCCTCGGCTCCGGCCGGCAAGCGCATGGGCCACGCTGGTGCGATCGCATCGGGCGGCAAGGGCACGGCTGAGGGCAAGTTCGCAGCGATGGAAGCTGCTGGCGTTGTCACCGTCCGTTCGCCGGGCGACCTGGGCGCCGCCATCGCGAAGCTGGTCAAGTAAGGCTTTGTTTCAGTGATGTTTGAAAGGCCACCTTCGGGTGGCCTTTCTTGTTTTCAGGGTTGGTTGGGAGGGCAGGGTGAGGCCACGCTCTAGAGCAAGACCAAAGCTGGAGCAAGAACAAGAACCCAAGAGCTTGCCCTCACCCCTACCCCTCTCCCGCAGGCGGGAGAGGGGACGGCCAGAGCCACAGCCAGAGCCACAGCCAAAACCCAAACCAAAACCAAAACCAAAACCAAAACCAAAACCAAAACCAAAACCAGAGCCCTAGGCGGGGGCGGAGGCATGGCAAAGTGCGCTCCCAACCGAGGCCCGAGTTGCCGAAATCGGTCGATAAGCATGGGCAATCTCAGTGCACGGGTGTAGGCGAGGATTCAGGGGTAATACTGGGTTCTATGCAGAGGCTTTGTCTTTGCTTTTGCCTTTGCTTTTGCTTTTGCTTCTGGGTCTGGCTCTGGCTTTGGCTTTGGCTGTGGCTGTGGCTCTGGCATTGCTGCTACTGCTCTGGCCGTCCCCTCTCCCGCTTGCGGGAGAGGGGTAGGGGTGAGGGCAAGCTTCTGCCTTGCCCCTGGGTTTTCCTTTGCTCCCGCTCCTGCTTCTCCCGGGAAGGAAATCTCCCAGCAAGGCCAAGCACTTCCCCTGATCCCAAGCCTCCTCAAGATAAGTCAACGTCTCCAGACAAGGAGGCGCTCGTGCGCAAAGGCAGCAAAACCAGCACTGCCCGTGCCTTGCGCCGGCGTATGACAGATGCCGAGCAGCGCATCTGGTACTTCCTCAGGGGCCGCCATCTGGTCGGCTTCAAGTTCCGACGCCAGCACCCCATCGGTCCCTATGTCGTGGATTTCGTCTGTCTGGCGCACAAGCTGGTCGTCGAACTGGATGGCGGCCAGCACGCATCCGACCCCAATGACCTCCGCCGCGACGCTTTCCTGCAGCGCAACGGCTACCGCGTGCTGCGCTTCTGGAATAATGAGGCCCTGAGCAACACCTCCGTGGTCTGCGAAAGCATCCTGCGTGCCGTGTTGGTAGAACCAAGCCCCCGCAGGGTGCGGGGCCAAGCAGAAGGTTGTTGATATGTCCGAATCGCTACGCATCGCCCTGGCCCAGTTCGATTTCCCGGTCGGCGACGTGACCGGCAACGCCAGCCGCATCATCGAGTTGATGCATGAGGCGCGCGACGAGTACGGCGCCGATGTGGTGCTGTTCCCGGAGCTGGCAGTCAGTGGCTACCCGCCGGAAGATCTGTTGATGCGCCCCGGATTTCTGCACGATTGCGAGCAGGCTGTCGCCCGCATCGCTGCCCAGGCGCAGGGCATCGTGGCTGTGGTCGGCTGGCCGCAAAGTGCCGGCGCGGTGGTCTACAACGCTGCCAGCGTGCTGCGCGATGGCACCATCGCCACCACTTACCGCAAGCGCGAGTTGCCGAACTACGCGGTGTTCGATGAGCGCCGCTACTTCGACGTGGACCCGGACGGCGACAACTGTGTGTTCGAGGTAAACGGTACCCAGATCGGCCTGGTGATCTGCGAGGACCTGTGGTTCCCCGAGCCGCTCGCGGCCACCGTCAAGGCCGGCGCCGAGCTGGTACTGGTGCCCAATGCCTCGCCGTATGAGCGCGGCAAGCATGCCCAGCGCGATGCGCTGCTGGCGGAGCGCAGCCGCGAGTCTGGTGTGGCCATTGCCTACGTCAACACCGTAGGCGGGCAGGATGCAGTGGTGTTCGACGGAGCTTCCGTTGTCGCCGATGGCGACGGTACTGTCCACCCGGCGGCGGTCGCATTTGCCGAAGAAATGCTGGTGGTCGAGTACAACCCGGCAGCGCGCAGCTTCATGCCGCTGCGCTGGATCGATGATGGCGACGAAAGCATGGACGCCTTGGCTTGGCGCTCGGTTACGCGTGGCATTCAGGACTATTGCGGCAAGAACGGCTTCAGCAAGGTCTGGCTGGGCCTGTCCGGTGGCATCGACTCGGCGCTGGTACTGGCCATGGCCGTGGATGCACTGGGTGCGGACAATGTCACTGCGGTCAGCATGCCCTCGCGCTATACCGCTGATCTGTCCAACGACCTGGCCGTGGAGCAATGCCGCGCGCTGGGAGTAAAACTGGAAACGGTGCCGATCGAACCTGCCTTCCAGGGCCTGATGCAGTCGTTGTCGGCGATGTTCGAGGGCCAGGCCAGCGACGTCACCGAGGAAAACCTGCAATCACGCAGCCGTGGCGTGATCCTGATGGCCTTGTCCAACAAGTTCGGTGGCTTGTTGCTTACCACGGGCAACAAGAGCGAGTACGCGGTGGGCTACGCCACCATCTACGGGGATATGTGCGGTGGCTATGCGCCCTTGAAGGACCTGTACAAGACCGAGGTCTACGGCCTGTCCAAGTGGCGCAACACGGTCGGTGGGGCGCCGGTGATCCCACCGGCGGTGATCGCCCGCGCGCCGTCGGCAGAGCTGCGCGACAACCAGACCGACCAGGACTCGCTGCCGGCCTATGACGTGTTGGACGGCATCCTCTACCGCTACATCGACCAGGAGCAGTCGCGCGAGGATATCGTCGCTGCCGGCTATGCACCGGAAGTTGTTGATCGGGTGTTGAAGCTGGTGCGCATCAGCGAGTGGAAGCGCCACCAGGCTGCTCCAGGCCCGAAGGTGTCACGGCGCGCTTTTGGTCGCGAGCGTCGCTATCCGATCACCAACGGCTATCGCGGTTGATCCATCGTCAGGTGTGGTTGGTATGAAGGGGCCGAAAGGCCCCTTTTTTGCGCGTAGCTCGCCTGTGGGATGGAAGCGTCGCGCGGCTTGCCGAGCAGCTTCTGAGGCAATTTGTCGATGCGTGTCATTGCAAGTCAGGTGACATTGATCTTATGGCAGTCCGGCAACCATGCGGTTGGATAAGGCTGGCTTTCGACAAATTCCCTACATGTTGTGGGTGCAGGATGGAGCTACAAGAAAACACCGGTTCATCTCTCTCTCCTTGCCACCGCTCTGTCGGTGGCATTTTTTATGCGTGGAGCTGGCTCCTCTGCAGCGCTGATGTGGTGATACATCGGCGCGCGTGGCGTCGTTGGTGCGTGCTGACACGCCATGACAAGAAGCAGGCAGCAAGCTGCAATCCAGCGAAAAACAGCGGCGAAATTCGCTCGTTAATTTTCCGTCAGGCCAATGCGATGTCGTCACACCCATTGCATCGACCCTAACGGTTCTGAGCGATCAGGACGTGTCCTTCTTCATCTGGAACACGAGAATAATGAACAAGAGAATGACGAATCCCGGTCTGCGCCGGGGTGCCCTGGTTGTTGCCATTGGCCTGTCTGTCAGCGGGGCAGCGCTGGCGCAGGATGCCGCAAGCAACAGCAGCGCCACCAACCTGGACCGCATCGAGATCACAGGGTCGCGCATCAAGCGTGCGGATGTGGAAGGTGCATTGCCGATCACGGTGATTGGCCGCGAAGACATTGAAGTGAGTGGCAAGGCTACCGTCGCTGACATCCTGCAGAGTTCCAGTTTCAACTCATTCGGTTCATTCGTTCCGAGTTCCGGCAGTTCGGCGCAATCGTTTGCTGGCCTCAGCCTGCGTGGCCTGGGCGAAGGTCGTACCTTGATCCTGATCGACGGTCGCCGTGCGGCGGTGTCGCCCTTGACCGGTGAAGGGCAGGACCTGAGCTCGATCCCAGCCGCGGCCGTTGAGCGCATCGAGGTGCTGACTGATGGCGCCTCGGCCATCTACGGTGCGGACGCCATTGGTGGCGTGGTGAACGTGATCACCCGCAAGAACTATGAAGGGTTCCAGGTCAGCGCCGGTATCACCGACAATAAGTACGGCGGTGATGCATCGGAGGGTTCGGTGCTGTTTGGTGCCGCGGGCGAACGTGGTTCGGTGATGGGTGGTATCTCCTACACCAACCAGAAGATCAGCTTCGTGCGCGACTATCCCTGGTCCGATACGGTTGCCGGGTCTTCCTACTCCAACAACTACCTCAATGTGCTGACGGCCGCTGATGGCAGCACCATTCCCGGCTCCAACCTGTACACGAACAACAGTTCGGTCGTGCCGGGCGGTTGCTCGGGCACCAACTTCTACGAGAGCACCAGCAGCTCGGGTCGTACCAGCTGCCTGTACAACTATGTCGGCGACATGGCCGATACCGCCAGTATCAAGAACAAGAACCTGTTCCTGCGCAGCGAATACCACATCGACGATATCTGGACCATCAATGCCGATATCTACGTCAACCGCAAGAACAGTGACAGCGTCTACGCGCCGGTGCCGGAAAGTATCTTCGTCAGTGCGGACAGCCCCAACAACACCACCGGTCAGGATGCTTACATCAAGCATCGCTTCGCCGCGCTGGGGAATCGTTTCACTTACACCGACGAGAACAGCCATGACGTCAATCTCAGTCTGCATGGCCAGCTGACCGACAGCACCGCGGTTGATTTCGGCGTACGCAGCAATGAAGCCCGCGCGAACATCACCGGCTACAACTACGTCAACATCCCGGTAGCCGAGAAGTACTTCGAGTCTGGCGAGTACAACGTGTTTGACCCGTACTCCAATTCGGCTGCCGTGCTTGATGCCATCGCTACCACCATCAACCGCAACACCTATTACAAGCAGCAGGAGTTCAACGCGCAGTTGACCACCGATCTGTTCGAGTTGCCGGGTGGCGTGTCGGCGTTGGCGGTGGGTGGCGAATACAGCAAGCACGACTACTCGGATATCTACGACCAGCAGTCGGCTGTCGGCAATGTCGGTGGTTCGTCCGGTAATTCGGCCTGGGGTGATCGCACGCTGAGTTCGGCCTATGCGGAGTGGAGCCTTCCGATCTTCAACAACTTCTCGGCGGACGTTGCACTGCGTTACGACCATTACTCCGACTTTGGCGATGCCACCTCACCCAAGCTGTCGCTGCGCTACCAGCCGCTGCAGAACCTGACCTTCCGCACCTCTTACGGCGAAGGCTTCCGCGCACCTACGTTGCAGGCATTGAACCAGCAGACCGCGTTCTCGGCTGACACCGTGACCGACGAAGCCACGGCCCTCGCGTATGGCCTGGCGGCTTCCAGCTCCATCCAGATCAACGGTTACCACGTCGCCAATCCGGACCTCAAGGCAGAGACCTCCAAGCAGTTCAGCTTCGGCGTGGTGTATGACCCGTTCTCCTGGGCCAACATCACCGTGGACTACTGGAACACCAAGATCGAAAACCAGATCAAGTGGTATTCCGCGCAGACGGTGATCAACCGCACCGAACTTGGCCAGTTCCTGCCGGACAACCTGTCGGTGGTGCGCAACACCGACGGTTCGATCCAGGCGGTGTATGCCGGCTATGGCAATGAGGGCCTGGTCAAGACCGATGGTGTGGACCTGAATATCCGCACCCAGTTCGATCTGGCCGACTGGGGCCGGCTGACGTCCTCGCTGCAGGGCTCCTGGACCCACAGCTACAAGGTCGACAGCCGTTACGGCTCGGACGAGTACGTGGGCACCAGTGGTTATCCGGAATGGCGTGCGAACCTCAACACGCGCTGGGAGCGGGGCGATTGGAGCGTGGCGTGGACCATGAACATGATCGGCTATGAGCCGGGCTATTACGTGGACTACTACCAAGGTGACTACAGCTGCTCGGAGTTGAAGTCCGAGGGCTATGTGAAGCGTTGCGGCGGGGCGTACATCACCCATGACCTGCAGTTTGCTTACAACACCCCGTGGAAGGCGAGCATCTCGCTGGGCGTGCGTAACCTGACCAACAAGGCGCCGGTATACGACGTGGCTTATTCGCCGACCAACTTCAACAACTATCTGTACAACGGCTACGGCCGCCAGCTGTACATGCGTTACACGCAGAGCTTCTGAGTTTGAGGTTGTTTGTTTGATTTCGGGCGGCCCTGGAGACGGGGCCGCTTTTTGTTTTGGCGTACTGCCAGTGCGCGCATTGCTAGCCCCTCTCCCGCAAGCGGGAGAGGGGTTGGGGTGAGGGCAGGGCGAAGCCGGGATCGTGAAACGAGGCGACGATCGCCGAGGTTCCAAAGCTCAAAGCTCAAAGCTCCCCCCATCCGCCCTACGGGCACCTTCCCCCGCAAGCGGGAGAAGGGAATGCCCAAGCCCAAGCCAAAGCCGAAGCCGAAGCCGAAGCCGAAGCCGAAGCCGAAGCCTCCAATTCCCTGCTACCGAACCCCAGAAACAAGAAAGGGGCCCTGGGGCCCCTTTCTGATACCACTACCGAAGCAGCTTACTTGCCGCGGCTCATCGTGGCGTTGCGCTGGCCAGTGGCCACCGACTTCTCGCCCGCGAACGGGTTGAGCTTGCGGATCATCCACGGGTACTTCGGCCAATCGCCGGTCATCCACGGGTGGTCAGGCTGGTTCAGCTGCAGCACGCGGCGGGCGTCGTCAGCCAGGGTCTTGTTGCCCAGGTGGGTGTAAGCCTCACCCAGCACCGCTACGGCGTCGTACTGGAACGCGCTCTGCGGGTAGGTTTCCAGCAGGTAGTTGGCACGGCCGGCGGCCGAGACCCAGGCGCCACGGCGGGCGTAATACAGCGCGTTGTCCAGTTCGTGCTGGGCGAACACGTCGCGCAGCTCGATCATGCGCTGGCGCGCATCGGCGGCGTAACGGCTGTTCGGGTAGCGCTCGGTGACGATGTTGAAATCGGCATAGGCCTGACGAGGGGTCGACAGATCGCGGCGGCTCGGGTCCAGCGACCATACGCGGCGCAGGAAAACCGTATCGCGGTTGCCGTTGGCCAGGCCTCGCAGGTAATACAGGTAGGCGATGTTGCGATGGGTCGGGTAGGTGCGGATGAAGCGGTCGATGCTCGACACGGCGTCATCGTTCTTGCCGGCCTTGTACTGGGCATAGGCGGTTTCGATCATCGCCTGCTCGGTGTAAGGACCGTAGGGGTACTGCGCGATCAGGCGTCGGAAGCTGGCTTCGGCACCGGACCAGTTGCCGCCTTCCATCAGCTTGTGGCTCTTTTCAAAGAGCTGTTCGACAGGGGCGCCTTCGTCGGCATCCTTCTTGGCGCCGCGGTGGCAGCCAGTGGCGACGAAGACCAGAACCAGCAACAGGGCGGTGAGGCGGACGGGCGCGGACAGCAGCGAGGAGCGTCGGATCATGGGTTCAGGGCAGGACGCGGCAGGAATACGAAGGGGCGATGATAGCCTAGTGGCCTGTCCTGCGACTGACTGTCGCCGTCAGGACCCTATAATTTTGTCTTCAGCCGGTCTTTTTGCCCATGTCCGATAACACTTCCAGCACCAGCCAGCGCCAGGCGCAGGTCCCCGATTCCGCAGCAGGCCGTCGTTTCGACGCCGTGGTCGCGGAACTGTTCCCCGAGTTTTCACGCTCCCGCCTCACCGAATGGATCAAGACCGGTGCCGTGCTGATGGACGGCGAGCCGGCGCGGCCGCGTGATCCGGTGCGCGGCGGCGAGCAGGTCAGCCTGAATGCGGTGCTGGAAACCGAGACCCACGCGCTGCCTGAGGACATCGCCCTGTCCGTGCTGTACGAGGACGAGCATGTGCTGGTGATCGACAAGCCTGCCGGGTTGGTGGTCCACCCGGGCGCGGGCAATCCCACGGGTACGCTGGTCAACGCGCTGCTGTTCCGCGATCCGGCGCTGGCCATGGTGCCGCGCGCTGGCGTGGTGCACCGCTTGGACAAGGACACCAGCGGGGTAATGGTGGTGGCCCGTACCCTGCAGGCGCAGACCGCATTGGTCGAGCAGCTGTCGGCACGCGAGGTGCACCGCCAATACCTCGCGGTGGTGGTCGGGGCGCTGGTATCCGGTGGCAGTGTGGATGCGGCGATCGACCGCCACCCGCGCGACCGAGTACGCATGGGCGTGCGCGAGGATGGCAAGGAGGCCGTGACCCACTACCGCCTGCGTGAGCGATTCCGTGCCCATACCGCGCTGGAGTGCCGCCTGGAAACCGGCCGTACCCACCAGATCCGCGTGCACATGGCGCACTTGAAGCACGCCATCGTCGGCGATCCGCTGTACGGCGGTGCGCTGAAGCTGCCCAAGGGCGCCAGCGACGAACTGGTAGCCAGGCTGCGTGGCTTCAAGCGCCAGGCGCTGCATGCCGAAACCCTGGAGTTCCAGCATCCGATCACCGGCGAGACGATCAGCAACAGTGCAGCGGTGCCGGCGGACCTGCTGGCCCTGATGAAGGCCCTGCGTGACGATTCCAAGGCCTTTGCGGAGCGTGACCGGGACCGCTGGTGATGGCAGGGGCTGCACCGCTGTGGAAAGCCGATTGGCCTGCACCCCCGAAGGTGCGGGCCTTCACCACGATGCGCCATGGCGCCGGCGGCTCGCAGCCCCCGTTTGACAGTTTCAACCTGGGTAACCGGACCGCCGCCGATGGCGACGATCCGGTCCAGGTGCAGCGCAACCGCGACGAACTGCAGCAGCTGGCGAAGCTGCCTTCGGCAGCGCATTGGCTGCGTCAGGTACACAGCAGCGTGGCCCTGCGCTTCGACGCTCCACCGCAGGCACAGGGGCAGGACGCCGAACCGACCGCCGATGCTTCGGTGACCTCGGTGCCCGGCGTGGTGCTGGCCATCCTCACCGCGGACTGCCTGCCGGTGGTATTCGCCGCCCGCGATGGCAGTGAAGTGGCAGCCGCACATGCTGGCTGGGGCGGATTGGCGCGCGGCATGCTGGAAAACACCCTGGCTGCCATGCACACGCCCGCTGACGCGCTGGTGGCGTGGATAGGCCCCGCGGCCGGTCCCGCCCTGTACGAGGTTGGCGTGGACGTGCGCGAGGCCTTCCTGGCCCATTCCAGCACCGCTGGCAGCCACTTCGTGGCCACCCGGCCCGATCATTGGAAGGTGGACCTGCCGGGCTTGGCGCGGCAGCGCTTGGTCGCGGCAGGCATGGACCCGGCTGCGATCCACGGCGGAGACCTGTGCACGATGGCTGATCCACAGCGCTGGTTCTCGCACCGTCGGGACCGCCGCAGTGGCCGTATCGCCACCCTGGTATGGATGGAACCGTGAGCACGCCGCTGTTCGCGCGGGTGCTGGGGGCTGCGTTCCAGCAGCTGGCCCCGCAGGTGCGGGCGCTGCACTCGATTCCCGTGCGTCAGCGCTGGAGCGGGCAGGGCGAAGTGCTGCGCGGCAGCCATTGGCTGGTAGCGCCATGCGCCTGGCTGGCGCGGCTGCCACCAACCTCGAGCGTGCCGGTGACGGTGGAGTTCCTCGTTGATGCCAGCGGAGAACGCTGGAACCGGCAATTCGGCACAGCGCGCATGGCCTCGCGCCTGTGGCAGCGGGATGGGCAACTGTTCGAGCAGCTTGGCGCGGTGCGCTTCCGCTTCGGATTGCGCCAAGAGGCTGGCCAGATCCTGTGGCGGGCCGAGCGTGTCTGGGCGTTCGGTGTGTTGCCGTTGCCGACGCGCTGGTTCGCGCAGGTGCATTGCCGCGAGCGTGAGCACGCCGGGCGTTATGAATTCCTGGTGGATGTGTCGATGCCGCTGATCGGCCGGCTGATCCGTTACGAAGGCTGGCTGTTGCCGGAGGACGCGCATGGCTGAGCCGGCGGTGATCGTGTTTGATGGCGTCTGCGCGCTGTGCAGCCGCTGGGTGCGCTTCCTGCTGCGCTTCGACCGGGCCGGCCGCTACCGGTTCGCGGCGATGCAGGGCGGGCAGGGGCGTGCTTTATTGGCCGTGCATGGGCTGGATCCGGACGATCCTTTGTCGTTCCTGTTGGTCGCCGAGGGTGTGGCGTATACCGACACCGACGCGATTCTGCGGGTGGTGACCGGATTGGGCGGGGCTTGGCGCTTGGCTGGGCTTGCGCGGGTGTTGCCGGCTGCCGTGCGCGATCCGGCGTACCGCTGGTTGGCACGGAACCGGTATCGCTGGTTTGGGCGGCATGACAGCTGTTTCCTGCCTACGGCGGAGCAGCGGGGGCGGTTTTTGGATTGAGTGGGTTTGATCAGGGGCTGCTCGCTGGAAGCTTCCCCTCACCCCAACCCCTCTCCCGTAAACTGGAGAGGGGCTAGTGCACTACGAGTGCCAGCAATACGAGCCCCTCTCCCGCCTGCGGGAGAGGGGTTGGGGTGAGGGCAAGCTCTTGCCTCCGCTCCAGCCCTAAGCCCCCTCCAACGCCATCAGATAATCCCGCCGCCAGCGATGGATATCATGCGCGCGCAGCTGCTCCATCATCGCCCGCCAACGCTCGATCCGTTCTGAGCGTGGCATGTTCGCCGCCGTCGCAATCGCATCGGCCACGCCATCCAGGTCATGCGGATTGACCAGCAGCGTCTGCTTCAGTTCATCCGCCGCCCCTGCCAACAGTGACAGCACCAGCACCCCCGGATTTTCAGGGTCCTGCGCAGCGATGTACTCCTTGGCCACCAGGTTCATGCCATCGCGTAGAGGCGTCACCAAGCCCACTGCCGCCTGCCGGTAGAAACCGGTCAGCGTGCTGTGCGCGTAGTTCTGGTTGACGTAGCGCAGTGGTGTCCAATCGGCTTCCGCATGGCCGCCGTTGATATGTCCGGCGAGGCGTTCCAGCTCGCCGCGCAGCTTGCGGTACTCGTTGACGCTGCCGCGTGATACCGGTGCGATCTGCAGGAAGGTCATGTCACCTTTTTCGCGTGGATACCGCTGCAGGTAACGCTCGAAGCCGTGGAAGCGCTCTGGCAGGCCCTTGGAGTAATCCAGCCGGTCCACGCCGATCGCCAGCTTGCGATGCTGCAGGCTTTGCCGCAGGTCGCGCACGGGCTTGTTGCTGGCCGCGCTGCGGGCCTGCCGGGCGATGTGCTCGGTGTCGATGCCGATCGGGAATGCCGAGGTCCGCACGCGCCGGCCCTCCGGTGTCAGGATCCACTCGCTGTCGATCAGTTGGCCGCCACCAAACAGACGCACATAGGACTGGAAACGATCCACGTCGCGGCGGGTCTGGAAGCCAAGCAGATCATACGAATACAGCGCGGAGAACAGCGAGCGGTGGTCGGGCAATGCCTGCAGCAGGTCGGCCGAAGGCACGGGTACGTGCAGGAAGAAGCCAATCCGGCAGCCCACGCCGCGCTCGCGCAACAGCGCGGCCAGTGGAATCAGGTGGTAGTCGTGGATCCAGACCGTGTCGTCATCGCGCAGCAGCGGTGCCAGTGTCTCGGCGAACAACGTGTTGACCTTCCAGTAGCCTTCGCGCTTGCGCCGGTCGTAATCCACCAGGTCCAGGCGGAAGTGCAGCAGCGGCCACAGGGCCCGATTGGAAAAGCCGTTGTAGTAGTTGTCCAGGTCGCTCTTGGACAGGTCCATCGTCAGGTAGCGGATCGGCCCTTCCTGCGCTTCATGCAAGGCACCGCTGTCGACGTTGACGCTGCGGCCACTCCAGCCGAACCACAGTCCACCGCGTTCGCTCAGCGCCGCCAACAGGCCGGTGGCCAACCCGCCTGCACGGGTCTCGCCCGGCAGCGCCACCCGGTTGGAGACGACAACCAGACGGCTCACGAAGCCTCCTGCCAGCTGCGTGACAGGCGCATGGCCGCGGTGACCAACCCAACATGCGAATAGGTCTGCGGGAAGTTGCCCCATGCCTGCCCGTCAAAAGCGAGGTCCTCGGACAGCAGGCCCAAGTGGTTGCGCTGCTGCAGCAGCAGCTCGAACATCTCGCGCGCTTCATCCATGCGCCCGATCGCGGCCAGTGCATCGATGTACCAGAACGTGCAGATGGTGAAGCTGGTCTCGGGTTCGCCGAAGTCATCCGGGGCGATATAGCGGTAGAGCGAATTGCCATGTTTGAGATCGCGTCCGATAGCCTCGACGGTTGCGATGAAGCGCGCATCCTTGGCGTCGATGAAGCCGATATCGGCCAGCAGCAACAAGGACGCATCCAGTCGATGACCCGCGAAGGTATCGGTGAAATGGCCTAGCTGCTCGCTCCAGGATTCATGCATGATCCGCGTGTGGATCTGGTTGGCGCGCTCACGCCAGTAAACCGCGCGGCCGTCCAGCTTCAGGCGGGTGGCGATCTTGGACAGCCGGTCGCATGCCGCCCAGCACATTGCGCTGGTATAGGTGTGCACTTCGGTGCGGCCACGGAACTCCCACAGGCCGGCATCGGGGACGTCATGCAGCGCAAACGCCTGTTCGCCGAGGGGCTCGAGGCGCGCGAAGGTATGCGCATCGCCCGGGTCCTGCAGGCGCTGGTCGAAGAACAGCTGGGTGGAGGCAAGCACCACGCTGCCGTAGACGTCGTGCTGGCGCTGCACCCAGGCCAGGTTGCCGCGACGCACCGGCCCCATGTTTCGGTAGCCGGACAGGGACGCCACCTCTTCCTCATCGAGCTTGGCCTCGAAGCCGATGCCGTACAGCGGCTGCAGGCTGCCGTCGGTGGTGGCCAGATTGAAGATGTAGCCGAGGAACTGCTCCATGGTGCGGGTGGCACCGAGCCGGTTGAGCGCGCGTACCACGAAGGCGGCATCACGCAGCCAACAATAGCGGTAGTCCCAGTTGCGGATGCTGCCCGGCGCCTCCGGGATCGAGGTGGTCATGGCCGCGATGATCGCGCCGCTGTCCTCGTATTGGCACAGCTTCAAGGTGATGGCGCTGCGGATGACCGCGTCCTGCCACTCCAGTGGCACCGACAGGTAACGCACCCATTCGCGCCAGTAGTCGCGGGTGCGCTGCATGGCTTCCTGCACGTAGCCGTTGAGCGAGCGATTGAGTGACTCGTCCACGCCGAGCACCAGGTGCACGCGATGATTCAGCACGAAGGGCAGGGCATCGCGGACGAAGCGCACCGGTACATCGGTGGTCAGGCGCAGCACCAGATCCGGCAGCAACCAACGGATGTGATTGCTGCCCCAGGTGGTTTCCGGCTGGCGCGCACCCCAGTCGGCCAGCGGCCGCGCGCGTACGGTGATGCGCGGGTTGCCGGAAAGCGGCGTGACCTGGCGGATCAGGCTTACCGGCCGATAGAAGCGATCGTTCTGGCGCCAGCGCGGGGCGAAATCGATGATTTCCACCGCGCCGCCATGTGTGTCGCGCAGCACGGTGCGCAGGATCGCGGTATTGGTGAGGTAGGACTGCTCGCTGTCGAGAAAGTCTTCCAGCTCGACGCCGAAGTCACCGCCGGGGTGCTGGTTGGGGTTGAGCAGGGCGCAGAAGGCGGGGTCGCCATCGAAGCTGGGCAGGCAGCTCCAGACCACGCGCGCCCGCTTGTCTATCAGTGCACCAAAACTGCCGTTGCCAACTACGCCAAGATCGAGGGTGGCGTCTTGCATTGCATTCTCCTTGTCGCGCGAGCGCCACTGGCGCCGCTGTTTCCTCCGGGTGGGTCAGGTAATGGCTGCGCGCAGCCAAGCGTGTACGGCGGTGATGTCGGGCAGTGCTGCAACGGCCACGCTCTCGTTGCGTTGGCCGACAAGTACACCAATGCCTTTGAGTTGCTGAGCGGCCCGGAAGCCGTGTTCGTCGGTGTGATCGTCGCCGATGAAAAGCGGGCGCCGGCCCTGGAAAAGCGGCTGCTGCATCAGTTGCTGCAGTGCGCGGCCCTTGTCATGGCCGCTACCGACGAACTCGATGACGTGGTTGCCTGGTTGCAGGCGCACGTCGCGTAACTCCGGCAGTTGTGCGTTGGCGAATGCAATGACAGCCGCACCAGCGTCCGGCGCATTGCGCCAGTGCAGGGCCAATGCCTGGCCCTTGTTTTCGATCATGACGCCGGGATGGGCGTGTGCCAGCTGCATCGCGCGCTGGTGCAGTGTGTGCAACCAAGCTGCAGTGTCTGTCTGGGCGAGCTCTGCATCGACGGAAGTGAGTAATTGCGCGCCGTGCAGGCCTGCCATAGGAAGGCGCAATGGCGCGAACATCGTCTGTAGTTGGCTGACGGGACGGCCACTGAGCAGCGCCAGCGCGCCACCCAGACGTTGCTGCACGCTGGCCAGCAGCGCGAGCAGGGACGGGTCGGGCGCTACCTTGTCCGGATGGTCGGCAAAGGCGAGCAGGGTGCCATCTACGTCGAGAAACAGTGCGTCGTCGTCTGCCAGCGCCGGAGGGGGCGGTCGCTGTAGGTCATCAAGCATGCGGTCACTATGCCGCAGGGTTTGTTACAGGAAAGTCATTTGGGGTGAATGGGGCTTGCTCTACGTGCTTCAAGAGCGCCCTCACCCCAACCCCTCTCCCGTAAACGGGAGAGGGACTAGTGCACTACGAGTGCTAGCAATGTGAGCCCCTCTCCCGCCCGCGGGAGAGGGGTTGGGGTGAGGGCAAGCTTCTGCTCTTCACCCAATCCAGAGCATCACTTGCTAACCGCAAATTCAATCCGGCGGTTCTGCGCACGGCCTTCTTCGGTGTCATTGCTGGCACGCGGCTTTTCCTGGCCATAGCCCTTGGCGGTGAGCGTATCGGCAGCAACACCGAGCTCGGCCAACTTGGCAACCACCGCATCTGCACGCTGTTGGCTCAAGGTGACGTTGGCCGCGGCATCACCGGTGTTGTCGGTGTGCCCACCCACCTCGATCTTCGTGCCGGCAGGTGCCTGCTTGATGGCGTTGGCCGCACTGGTCAGTGTTTCCAGGCTGTCGCGGGTGATGGTGGCTGAACCTGTGTCGAAGTAGATGTTCATCAGGTTCAAGGCTTTGATCAGGTCATCGCCAGTGAAACCGGCTTTCAGCCCTGACAATGCCGCCGCCGCGCGATCCCACAGCCCACTGATCTCAAAGCCGCCGAACAGGCTGCGAAGCTTGTCGCTAACGGTGAAACGATCCGCTTCGGACAGTCCGCTGGTATCGATGTTCAATTTGTCGCCATCGAAACCGAACTTCAGGCCCTTGGCTTTCAGCTCCGGCAACGCGGCGATCAGCTTGTCCAACCAACCGGCTGGCAAGGTTGCCGGATCGACGCTGATATTGCCGGCCAGATTGCCTTCACCGAAGTTGGCTTTCAGCGCATCCCACAAACGGGTCTTGTCGGCCTCGCTGGCGACCTGGCCACTTACCGTGACCTTGCCGTCGGTGTTGTCGAAACTGAAGCGTGGGTTGGCCTGGACCGCAGGTGCAGCGGGCTGTGCGCTTGCAGCCGGTTCGACGGGTGCCGGGGCAACCACCTCTTCCTTCTTGCAGCTGCGGAACAGCAGGAACGCTGCAAGCAACAGGATCAGCGGGATCAACCATTTCCAGAAGCCGCCCGATGCCTTGGCGGGTACCGTGCCGCCACCGCTGTAGCCAGCCGCAGGTGTGGTGGTGCCGAACCAGCGGTCGTAGTCTGCAGGGCGAGTGCCAGGGATGCTGCCGCCCGGGGTCAACTGGCCGACGATCTTGGGCAGCAGCCATGCGCCGGCCATGTTGACCGCAGCGGCCGGGATGCCGAGCTTGCTGGCAATGCCACCGGCAAGGTTCTGGCCGAAGCCGGCACTGAACTGGTCCGGTTGCAGGACATTATCGCCGGGCGTGGTGCCTATCCACGATGAAAACAGGCCATCGAGGCCTGCGTCGGTAAATCGTTTCTGCAGCCCGGCAAAACCGCCGTTGGCTGGATCGAAAATGACATCGACAAGCTGGCGCACGAGGCGCCCTGCGTTGTCACCGAGATGAAAGCGGCTGGCCGCTTCGCGAATCAACGACTCGAACATATACGCCTCCGCAAGGGATTGACCGGGCTGGAAGGAGCCGGCAGGCGTAAGGAGCGCCCAGCGCTGTTAAAGCTGGATGAATTCGGGGAGGTTTGGGTCCTGGCGCTAGAAGCTTCCCCTCACCCCAACCCCTCTCCCGCAGGCGGGAGAGGGGCTAGTGCACTACGAGCTCAAGCATTCTGAGCCCCTCTCCCGCGCGCGGGAGAGGGGTTGGGGTGAGGGCAAGCTTCTAGCAAGCAATCCCTCACCCCTCGCACCCAATCAGAACGTAAACCGCACCCGCCCATACCAATACGCGCCATTGCTGCCGATCGGCGACAGCACGTCGTACGGCAGGTTGCCGAAGTAGTAGATGTCTTCGTTTGACTTGTCCGGGTAGTTGTCGGTCAGGTTCTGCCCGCCGATTGCCACGCTCCACTGCGGCGTGATGCGGTACTCGACTTCCGCATCCAACTGCCACTCGGCCTGGTAGGTCTGGGTTGGAATATAACCACCGCCAAAATCGAACACGCGCTTGGCGCTGCCATGACGGCTCACGCGGCTGCTCAACGACCAGCTGTCATTGGCCCAGCTGGCTGCCAACTGGGCGCGGGTACGCGGGGCGGCATCGGTCAGCGTGTTGCTTTCCTCCACGCCGAACAGCACGTAATCCGGATTCAGCGCCAGCAGCTGCGACGGCGTGGCGACGACGTTCTTCAGCTCGGTCTTGGCGTAGCTCCAGGTACCGGTCAACAGCAGCTCGCCGTCACCCAGCGTCTGCCGCCAGTTACCGACGAACTCGGCGCCGCGGGTGCGGGTATCGGCAGCGTTGACGAAGTAATGCGCGCTTTCCAGTCCGCCGATGCCGAACTGCTGCTGGACGAAATCGGTCAGTGCATCGCCAGTGATGCTTTCCGACAAAGCGATGCGGTCATCGATGTCGATCTGGAACAGGTCCAGCGACAGGTCGAAGTGGCTGCCGATCTGGCTGGTGAAGCCCAGGCTGTAGTTGACCGACTTTTCCGGCTTCAGGTCGGTGGCACCCAGGGCCCGTGCGATCGGATTGTTGACCGAGAGCAGGCGGCCCTGCACCAGCTGACCACCGGCGGTGTAACCGGTCGAGGTGGACTCGTAGCCGATCTGGCTCAGCGACGGCGCGTGGAAGTTGTTGGAGACTGACCCGCGCAGCGCGAATGCCGGTGCGAAGGCATAGCGCGCGCCGATCTTGCCGGTCAGCTCACCGCCGAAGTCCTGGTAGTGCTCGTAGCGTGCGGCGATATCGGTAGAGAATTTCTCGCCGAACGTGGACGACAGGCTGGTGTACGCGCTGATCACGTCACGTGACAGATCGGCTTCGTCCTGCGGGGTCAGGCCGCCGCCGGCCTGCGAGCCGGTTGGGCGGTCGGTATACGGACCGGCTGCGTAGCTGGCCGGGTCGCCGGCGCCGGTTTCATAGCGCTCGTGGCGACCTTCGATGCCGAAGCCAAGGCTGTGGGTGTCATTGCTGCGTACGAAGAGGCGGCCGAAATCGAGGTTGGCCACGGTCTGCGCGAAGCTGAAATCGGCGGTCTTGAAGCTTGTCGGGCTGGTCGGTCCGAGCGAGGCGTTGAGTGAGTTGCGCAGGCGATAGGTGAACTCGTTGCGACCGTGGTCAAGGCTGGCGTCGTAGTTCCATTCGCCCAGCTCGCCGCGTGCACCGGCCACCAGCTGCACATCCAGGTTCTCGCCTTCGGAGATCGGGCGGTAGCCGTTCGGGTACAGCTCCTTCCAGTTGGCCTCGCCATCCGGGTAACGGAAGTAGTTGGCGCCTTCGGTATCGCGCTGGTTGTAGGTACCGAAGGCGTAGGCCTTTGAAGCGCTGCCGAACGGGATTTCGGCGTTGAACCAGGCATTGAGGTCCTTGCTGGCGCCATCGCCCAGCGAGTAGTTGCGCTTGCCGGCCAGTGCCAGGTTGTCAGCGGTCTGTGCTTCCCACGGCGGGATCTGGTCGAAGCCGGCACGGTTGGTGGCTTCGCGGTTCTTCAATTCCAGGCCGACGCGCAGGAAGCCGCCGTCGTCGGTGAGCGCGGTGCCGACCTTGGCGCTGAAGAAGCTGGTCTGGCCGTCGGTCAGGGTGCGGTCGATTGGCTTGAGGTCGGTATGGTGCGCGCCGAAGCTGGCTTCGATGGCGCCGCCTTCCGGGGCATCGTCAAGGATCACGTTGATCACGCCGGCCACTGCATCGGAGCCGTACAACGCGCCGGCGCCGTCACGCAGCACCTCGATGCGCTTGATCGCGCTGACCGGGATCGCATTGAAATCGACCGGCGTGGTGCCCTTGCCGATTTTGCTGTCGGTGTTGACCAGCGCGCTGTTGTGGCGGCGCTTGCCGTTGATCAGCACCAGCACATGGTCGGGCGACAGGCCGCGCAGCTGTGCGGCGCGGACGTGGTCGGCACCGCCCGAATTGGACTGGCGCGGGAAATTGAAGGAGGGCAGCAGCGCCTGCAATGCGCTGCCCAGCTCGCCGTTGACCACGCCGGCCTTACGGATGTCCTCGGCGCTGAGCACGTCCACCGGCGAGGTGGATTCCAGCACGGTACGGTCGACCGCGCGGGTACCGGTGACGATCACCGT
>Ga0256901_1000668_pt1 | contig 18737 bp, 15 predicted proteins | sample MC6MC0689MT_FD_190200 | JGI IMG/M metagenome (GOLD analysis project Ga0256901, IMG submission 190200) | Metatranscriptome of enriched soil aggregate microbial communities from Iowa State University, Ames, United States - MC6-MC0689-MT... | ecosystem: Environmental > Terrestrial > Soil >... | reverse complement strand
AGTAACGGCCTTTTAGGGCAGAAAATTACCGAGCAAATTATAGCAGATAAAAGCGTGAATTTAATTGCTACGAATCGAGAAGAAAACAAATATCCCATTAGGGAAGGTTACGTTTACGAAACGATGGATATATTAGACGAGGTTCAGGTGAGATTGGTGCTTGAAAAATACCAGCCAAATGCGCTGATCCATACTGCTGCGATGACCAATGTAGATATCTGCCACAAAAATAGCGAAGCTTGTTGGCAATTAAATGTGGAGGCCACAAAACACTTGGCATCACTTTGTGATAAAATGGGCATACACTTTATATATGTATCTACAGATTTTGTTTTCGATGGTTTAAATGGGCCATATCAAGAAGAGGACGAGCCTAAGCCTGTAAGTTTTTATGGCGAAAGTAAGTTAGCTGGCGAACTTGCCACGAAACAAATGCAGGGCGATTGGGCAATTATTAGAACGATTTTAGTGTATGGTATATTGAAGGATATGAGCCGCAGTAATATTGTACTGTGGGCAAAAGGAGCGTTAGAAAAGGGAAATCCAATTAATGTGGTAAATGACCAGTGGCGAATGCCTACGCTAGCCGAAGATTTAGCAAAAGCTTGTTTGTTGGCTGTAAAGCATCGAGCAAAAGGAATTTACCATGTCTCCGGAAAAGATATGTTGCGCATTGTGGATATCGTAAGAGCTGTAGCGAATTTCTGGAATTTAGACCATTCACGAATTAATGAAGTGAGCTCGGACAGTTTAGGGCAAGAAGCTAAGCGACCCAAAAAGACAGGTTTCATTTTAGACAAAGCAATGACGGATTTGAACTACCAACCACATAGTTTTGAAGAAGGATTGGAAATCGTAAATAGTCAGCTGTCAGGTATCAGTTGAGAATAGGTAGTTTTCATTTAACAGTAGTCAGTGGCCTGTTGATAGTATGCAGGTTTCAGTTAACCGATAAACAATTCAAACAATTAATTAATTTATGACAAATTCACTCATTTAATCATTCACTCATTCAAAATTATAATATGTCATTACAAGTAGGAGATAAAGCTCCAGATTTTAAATTGAAAAGTACAGAACTTAAAGAAGTTTCGTTAAGCGATTTTACAGGTAAGAAAGTAGTATTACACTTTTTTCCTTTAGCATTTACAGGTGTTTGCACCACGCAACTTTGCACCATGAGAGATAGCTTCGGTTTTTACGAAGGACAAAATGCACAAGTTTTAGGTGTATCAGTAGATTCTCCATTTACGTTGGCCAAATTTAAGGAAGACCAGTCTTATCAGTTCCCATTATTATCGGATTTTAATAAAGAAGCTGCTGCAGCTTATGGCGCTTTGTACGAAGATTTTTTAGGGTTAAAAGGTATTGCTAAGCGTTCAGCATTTGTAATTGACGAAGAAGGTAAAATTATTTATGCTGAGGTGTTAGAAGATGCAGGTAATTTGCCAGATTTTGAAGCTATTAATAAAGTGGTAGCGGGGTAAACCCTCTCTGCCCATTGGTCATCTCTCCCTATTAGGGAGAGAAAGCATTTTGCAAATGCAGCTGCTTTATTTATCATCATAAATTCCCTCTCCTTTAAAAGGAGAGGGTTAGGGAGCGAGAAACTCTTTGTCTCCTCGAACCGTCATTTCAAAACGTAGCAGAGAATTGAAAATCTACGGAGTAAAATCTTGAATGATGACTTATGTTAGTCTGATAATCTTATCAGCTGAAGACGGTTTGTTCCAAGTTCGAAGATTTTTCTTCACTACGCTGCTTGCGAAATCAGGTCTTTGCTGGTTTGATTTTCAATATATTATAGAATTTCTCAGTACTTGTTGTAAATATTTCTCATAAAAAATTGTGAATTTAAAATTGAAACATTACTTTTGCAGTCCGTTAGCGATACGGAAATGCTTTCGTAGCTCAACTGGATAGAGCATCTCACTACGGATGAGAAGGTTTGGGGTTCGAATCCCTACGAGAGCACAAACAATTAGGTAAAGCCTTGCCGCCCAAGCGGGAAGGCTTTTAACTTTTAAAGACAAACTTAAATGCTCAATTTAGTTCTCTTTGGCCCTCCGGGTGCAGGCAAAGGCACCCAATCTCAGAAATTAATTGATAAATATCAGTTAATCCACATCTCAACAGGTGATCTTTTTAGAGGTCATATCAAAAACCAAACATCTTTAGGACAACAAGTAAGTAAATTAATTGCAGATGGCGAATTAGTGCCGGACAGCATCACCATTGCTATGTTGGAAGAAGAGGTGGATAAAAACCCTGATGCAAAAGGATTTATCTTCGACGGTTTTCCACGTACGGTGCCTCAAGCAGAAGAACTGGATAAATTTCTAGAAGGAAAAGGTGCTAAAATTGATGGAGTAATTGCTTTAGATGTAGATCAAGATGAATTAACTCGTCGTATTGCTGAGCGTCATAAGATTAGTGGCCGACCAGATGATGATGCGGAGAAATTGAAAAAACGTATCGATGAGTATTTTAACAAAACCATTCACGTTTTACCTTATTATGAAGGCCAAGATAAATTGGTTAAAGTTAACGGTATCGGCGAAATTGAAGTCATTTTCGGCGACCTTTGCGAGGTAATCGATAAATATTAAAATATATTAATTAGCTAATTTGATGATTAGCTGATGACTAGCATCCGTATAAAATACATTAGTTATTTTTGCGGATGTTTGTTTTTATAAAGCTTTGATAAAAGCAATAAACAAAATAGATATTTGCTGGTTAAAAACATCAACTAATTACATTTACTAATTATCATATTCATTAATTCCCATGTCACAAGGTTCCAATTTCGTTGATTATGTAAAAATCTGTTGTCGTTCTGGCAAAGGAGGGGCAGGTTCTGCACATTTACATCGTGATAAACACACGGCAACAGGTGGTCCTGACGGTGGCGACGGTGGTAGAGGTGGACATATCATTTTAAGAGGCAATACCCAGTTTTGGACTTTATTACACTTGAAATACCGCAAGCATATCATTGCCGAAGATGGTTTGGCTGGCGGCAGTGGTCAGAAATCTGGTAAAACTGGAAAGGATGAGATTTTGGAAGTGCCATTGGGCACTATAGCTCGTGATGCTGAAACTGGTGAAGTACTTTTTGAGATTACAGAAGATGGCGAAACAAAAATCTTAACCGCTGGTGGTCGCGGAGGCTTAGGCAACTGGCATTTTAAAACATCTACACAGCAAACGCCTCGTTTTGCACAACCAGGAGAACAAGGTAAAGAAGAATGGATGGTGTTGGAGTTGAAAGTTTTGGCAGATGTTGGACTAGTTGGCTTTCCAAATGCAGGTAAATCTACACTACTTTCGGTATTGTCTGCGGCTAAGCCAGAGATTGCGGATTATCCTTTTACTACCTTGGTGCCTAACTTAGGTATTGTTTCTTACCGTGATTCTAAATCTTTCATCATGGCAGATATCCCTGGTATTATAGAGGGTGCATCAAAAGGAAAGGGTTTAGGATTTAGATTTTTAAGGCATATTGAACGTAACTCTGTGCTATTGTTCATGGTTCCTGCGGATACGAGTAGAACAATTACCGAAGAATACGAGATCTTAAAGAACGAATTGCAGGAGTTTAATCCAGAGTTGATGCAGAAACCACATTTATTGGCGGTAACTAAATCGGATATGTTAGACGAGGAGCTGAAAGCAGAAATGGCAAAAGAACTGCCTAATGTGCCTCACTTGTTCATCTCATCTGTAGCGCAGTTGGGATTGGTAGAGTTGAAAGATATGTTGTGGAAAGCGATAAACAGTTAACGGTTTTCAGTTGGCAGTTTTACAGCTAGCTAAGCAATTTTGAACCACAAAGACACAAAAGAACCATAAAGGTTTTAGGGCGGTAAAAGGCAGTTTTTCAATTAACCGATTTAAACAATTAACCAGCAATCAATCTCTCCTTCACTTTAACTGCTGGATTTCCCTGATAAATACTGTAAGCTTCTAAATCCTTCGTAGCGGTGGAACCTACAGTGAGTACGGCATGAGATTTCACTGTTAACCCTGGGCAAACTGTAGCGTTTGCGCCTACCCATGCACCCTCTTCTAAAACAATTGGCTTAGTAATCAGATCAAAATTTACCGATTTGTAATCATGATTGCCTGTAAGCAACATCGCCTGTTGTGAAACACACACATTGTCCCCAATAATTACTTCAGCTAGATTTTCTATTCTACATTCGGCTAGCCAAGAATGATTACCGATGTTTAATTTCCAAGGATAATGAACGTAAATTCCCGGTTTAATGCGTACGTCCTTTCCAATCCTTGCTCCGAAAAGTCTTAATATAAAAACGATAATACTACTGAAGGGAATAATTCCAGAACGGATAAACACCACGCTGGTAAAATACCATAACAATAGCTTAAAAGACGATGCGCCTCGCTGATAGTCCTTTTTATCGAAGTTTTTTTTAAGCTGCGTTTTGAGCATTTTTAATCTTTGAAGAATGTCTAATCCAAAGGTAGCATCCTATGATTAGGATAGTGTATATAAAAATGTTAAAAATGTCATGGTGATCCATTCCGAATAATGGTGCGCTTCTATTCCAATATAAAACTAGCAAGATGAATCTCCATATATTTAAGAACTGTATTACAATTAATCCAGCCAGCATAAATAAAAATCTATGTTTAAAGGGGCTTGGGAAAGTTAAGCAAAACGAAGTAAAGACACTCATAATACCGTATCCCAAACATTCGTAAACTAAACTAATGCCATATCTGCCAACTACTCTTAGTTGAGTTTCATTTAGAAGAACACTATAATCTAACCACTTTAAAATTTTCGCAGAGGCCCCGAGTGAAAATGTTCTCCACCAATCAATATAGTTAAGGTATTTATCTAAAAATGGAACGTACATACCGCCTTTTGCAGTTATACCTATATACAAAATATTGAAATAATAAAGGAAAAAATAAAGGCCAATGAATGAGACTACGAATCTGACGTATGGATCTGGTAAAAAGCGTTTTAAAATGCTATTCATTATTTACTTGAATCTGTATATCTGTTTTCGAAAATCTTTGCATCAATTAAAAATCTAAACCAAAAACATTGAAGAAAATGAAATATTAGGCCCCTTCTTCCATCTAAAAAACCTAACCTAAAAAAGTATCGAACAATAAAATAAATTAATGGTCTTACAAATAAAGGAAATTTTTCATATATATTCTTAACGTACCTCCTCGCCTGAATAGGGTTGCCTGTTAAGGACCCTTTTATAGTGCTATCATTATGCTCTGGACTAATTTGTTGCTGGGCTTCTAAACTAGACCATTTATTGTGTCTGTCAGTAAAAGTTGTTAGAGATTCTGTAATTAGGTCAATAATATCTCCTTTTAGTTTTAGCGTTTTTCCTGTCACTAAGAAATGCTGATCATATAGTTTTTCTTCACATTTTCCAAATCCCGTTCTGAACATGACAGCATGATACGTAGGGTAATGCCCTCCATATTTTATCCATTTTCCCATGAACATGGTACGTCTACTGGCTAAGAAACCATTAATATCATTTGGAACTCCCTTCTCCAAATGTAATTGAATGTTTTCTTTTAATTCGGCGGTTAGTCTGTGGTCAGCATCTATATTTAATACCCAATCTGTAGTTATCGGAAGGTTCTGTAATGCCCAGTTTCTTTGTTTCGCGTAGTTTTCAAATGGATGATAGGTAACATTTACACCAAATGATCGAGCAATCTGTAGAGTTTTATCCGTTGAACCAGAGTCTACAATAAATATATTATCTGTAAATCCTACAATACTTTTTAGACAGTTACTCAGATTGTTTTCTTCATTGTATGTCAGAACGATAACCGCGACGGAAGCTTTCATGTTAATAATTATAGGGTTTGAGCATTAAAATCTTAACAAGATAGAAAAAACAACTTTAGTTACCTTTTAATAAATCACTATTTCGTAGATAATTTACTATGCTTATATCCATATGAAAAATAGACAATCAGGCCAACTAACAGCCAAATTCCAAAGCCAATCCAATTACTCAACTCTAATTCGCACATCATGTAAAGGCAGCTAATTAACCCTAAAACTGGAATTAGCGAAAGGTTTTTCTTTACACATAGAAAGGTCACAATCACACAGATGATCATGAAAATCCACATGGGAATTTTATGTTTAAACAAATGCCATCCACTTTCATATTTCTTGTCGTAGCTGATCGATGATTTGTTGATGAAACTTTCGTATTGTGCTTCTTTTAAATTACTTAAATAGGCTTCAGCATCAATTTGTTTGCCTTGCAATACTACTGGGCTTGCACTAATTTCGTTTTTTACGGTTTGTAGTTCGGTTGCGTCTAAAGAAGTCACAAAATTTACTGGGCTTACTACTTTTGCTTCGTTGGTAATAAAACCAATGGTTTCTTCCTTGAACTGTGTAAAAGCAATAACAAAGCCGCCGATTAAAAGTAGAGGGGCAATGTATTTCGCATTTGCGTAAGGGATCTTAAACTTTCCACGTTGTACATCTGGTCTGTTTTGCAACACCAAAACTCCTGCACAAACCAATACAAAAGCAAACAAAGTACCGATAGAACAAAGATCCGTAACGGTAGTTAAGTTTAAAAATAGGGAGGGAATAGCTACCACGAAACCTACTACGATGGTAGAAAAAGAGGGCGTTTTGTACTTCGGGTGTATCTTCGAAAATTTCTTTGGTAATAGACCATCACGGCTCATGCTCATCCAAATACGAGGTTGTCCCATTTGGAAAACCAATAGTACAGAAGCCATGGCAAACACCGCACTCACGGCAATAATACCACTCATCAGCTTAAGGTCTATCTGATCAAATACATAAGCCAAAGGATCGCCTACGGCAAGCGTATTATATTTTACAATTCCCGTTAATACCAAAGCGATGGCGATGTATAAAGTGGTACAGATAATAATGGCCCACATCATCCCTCTGGGTAAGTCGCGTTGCGGATTTTTACATTCTTCGGCAGTAGTAGAAATAGCATCGAAGCCGATGTAGGCAAAGAAAACCGCAGACACACCTTTCAATACACCAGATATGCCGTTAGGCGCAAAAGGATTCCAGTTGTCAGTATCTACATAAAAAACACCCACGGCTAATACCAATAAAATAACCGCAAGTTTTACCACTACCATAGCATTACTGGCATTTCTAGATTCTTTCATACCTCGGTAAACCAACCAAGTGATAAAAATAATGATCCCTAAAGCCGGTAAATCAGCCACTAAATGAAAGCCCCCAATTTGTGGCGCTGTATTCCAAGCGTTGGCTGCAATCCGAGTAGCATCATCTAAATTGGCCATGCTTTTACCAGCGTTCACCAAAGCTTCGGCGTGTTGATGGCCGTTATAAGCACTCAAGTAATCCATACTGGCCCAATCTGGCACATGAATGCCGTTGATGCCTAAAGCGGGTATTTTGATGGAAGAGAGTAGTCCAGTAAAGTAATCGGACCAGGATATGGCCACGGTGATATTGCCAATGGCATATTCCATAATGAGCGACCAGCCGATGATCCATGCAACCAATTCTCCAAAAGCCACGTAAGAGTAAGTGTAAGCACTACCCGAAACTGGCACCATTGATGCAAACTCGGCATAGGCAAAGGCCGCAAAACTACAGGCAATTGCCGTAAACATAAAAAGAAAAATCACCGCAGGACCGCCATCAGCACTGGCTTTACCAATGGTACTGAAAATTCCAGCACCTATAATGGCAGCGATACCAAAAGCGGTAAGATCTCTTACGCCTAAGGTTTTATGCAATGCGCCACCTTCATGGTCGCCATAACCTTTTGCCGCATCGGCTAATATTTTGCTAACGGATTTTTTTCTGAATAGGTCTTTTAGCATGCGCTATCGTTTGTTTGATGCTTCAAACTTAAAAAAATAAAAGCAATTCTTTGTCATTCTGAGTTTATCGAAGAATTTTGAGCTCAACGCATCATGCCCAACTCCACCGGCAGAGAAGAACTATTGTATTAATTCCTCCCTCTTTCATTCTCCTCCAATATTCGGAGCAGGCTCTTCAAGGGAGATACGTGTTGCCTATTGACAGTAAGCGTATCCCCACCTTCGAAAGGTAGGGTGAGGAATTGAAATTTATGCCTCGTAACTTTCAACTCGTAACCCTTAACTCATTTACTCTAACTTCTCCATCTCTTCTTTCACGAAACTTGCTAACTCTTTAATGTAGTCGGCACTGAAATCGAATTTGATGCCAGCTGTCTCGTAGATTTCGTTCATTGGTTTGGTGTAGCCTAAAGCTAAAGCATCCAAATACTGTTGTAAACCTTGTTGCGGGTTTTCCTTGTAGTTTTTCCAAACTGCAATGGCTCCTAATTGTGCGATGGCATATTCAATGTAATAAAAAGGCACTTCGAATAAATGCAACTGCTTTTGCCAAACGTTACCAAACTGCGCTTCAAAACCTGTCCAATCTACAAAACCAGCGCCAAAGCGACTGTAAATTTGTTTGAATGCGGTTTCTCTATCGGCAGCATTATGTTCTGGGTTAGTATAAATCCAATGTTGAAACTGGTCGATCACGGCTACCCAAGGTAAAGTCTTCAATACGTCTACCAGTTGCTCTTTCTTTGCTCTAACTAAATCTTCTTCCTTGTCGAAATACACTTCCCACTGATCCATAGAAATTAACTCCATACTCATTGAAGCTAATTCTGCTACTTCAGAAGGACAATGCTTAAAATCGTTAAGCTCTAAGTTGGCCGTTAAAAAAGTATGGATCGCATGGCCGCCTTCGTGCACCATGGTAGTCAAGTCACGAAGCGAGTTTGCCGAGTTCATGAAAATGAAAGGCGCTCCAGTTTCTGCTAATGGATAGTTATAGCCTCCTGGCGCTTTTCCCATTCTGCTTTCTACATCGAATAGGTTATTGGCCTTCATGATCGCTAATTTTTCACCCAAAGATGGGTCAATCTTGTCAAAGCAAGCTATCGATTTATCAATTAGTTCTTCTCCATTTTGGAAAGGCTTTAAAGCAGGCTTACCAGTAGTGCTAACTTCTAAGTCCCAAGGTTTTAATTCTGCTAAGTTTAATGCTTCCTTACGTTTTTCGGCCTGTTCCTTTAAAATTGGCACAATTTCCTGCTCAATAGCCTCTGCAAATTTATAGCAGTCTTTAGCGGTATAGTCAAAACGGCCTAAAGCTTGGAACATGTAATCGCGGTAATTTTCGAAGCCAGCATTTAAGGCTACTTGATGACGAAGTTTAACCAATTCATCAAACAAAATGTTTAAATCGTCTTTATCTATCAATCTACGTTGTTGGATGGTTTCCCAAGCATTTTGACGAATAGTTCTATCAGTGTCTTTTAAGAAATTACCGGCCTGCTCTAAGGTATATTCTTGTCCATTAAGCGTTACGCTCATAGCTCCCGTAATGCCTTGATATTGCTGTTGCTTTACCTGTAAATCTGTAAACAGCGGAATGTTTTCTTCCCTAAAAAGCTCCAAAGCTTTGCGTACAGCACGTAGGTAAACGAAATATTTTTGTTTGTCCAGCTCGTCAACGTAAGGGCTTTCGACCAATTTTTTGTTCAATTCGTTGGCAATCGGCGAGATTTTTGGTTCTATTTCTGTGGCAAAATATTGGAAATCTTTTACCAATTGCTCGTTAGCCGTATCGCAGCTCATTTTAATGTATCGCCAAGCGAAATCTTCCTCTAAAGCTGCCTCTAGCTCGCTTTTATCTTTCAGCCAGGTTTCTAGTTCAGTAGCACTTTTAATTACTCTATGTTGTAATTCTTCTAAAATTGGGAATAGGGTTTCCCATTTAATTTCAAGGTTTTGTGGAATGTATGTGCGTTGCTTTTTGGTGATGTTCATGTGTGTATGGTATGATCTTAGATTGTTAGTTATTGATTATTTTTGCGACTTGCAATTTTCCATTCAATAGCGCAAAAACTCTTCCAAACTTTGTCTCTAATAAGTAAACTGTTCCCAATAGGATGGTTAACGCAAATATTGGGAAAAAGATATATAATGGTGCTGGATTAAATTTCAATATCGCGAAACATTTAATCATTATTTTAAAAACCAATACATGGTAGAGATAAATAAATAAGGCATAGCGTTTGCCCATGGTACTAAAAATGTTTTCTCTGATGCTAAAAGCCTGACTAATGATAAACAAACTTACAGCTAGCATAGCGATGCCGACACTCATTTCTAAATCGCTATTCACCTTATTGCCAAGGTGTTATCCATACACCTCAGCAAAAATGCAGGCGATGGATAACAAAACGAAACTTAGAATGAAAGACTTATTGATACGGAATATATTTACTTTACTTAGGAGCATTCCCAATACCATAAAGGCGAAGCCACTCATGAACCTAGGGAGCTCGTCGTAATTAATTTTTACAGGTAGATGTGTTGTACCGATGGCGACAATGATGCAGCTCATTAATGTCGTTATACCACAGGCATATAGCGTAGCTCTTCCTAGAACTTCATCTATAAACCAAATGAGTAGGTAGGCAAAAATCATTGAACCCAAAAACCATAAATGCCAAAATGTGCCGACAAACAGGTATTTGACATCGTTTGTAAACCAGATATAGCCTGAACCCAAGGAAAGAATGAGGTAAGTAATGTTGGCCACTACAAAAATGCCAATGAGATTGACCAAGTTAGCAGTAATGGACGATAAAGAGATTTTCGAAGTCTGATGCTTCTGACCCAAATAGTAGCCGGCGCTGATGAAGAAAAAAGGAACTGCCCATCTACAGGCCAAGCGGATAACAGTACTCCACTCTTCCCCAACATTGCCTAGGGTAGTGTGTAAGTGCATTACGGCAAAGGCTGCTAGAAACTTGAAAGCATCTAAGAGTTGGTTGTGTGTTTTGGACTTGTGTATGATATTCAATAATTGGAAAGAGTTTAAAAAAAAATCGAGTAGGTATTATCGAATTTCCTGTTTCATAGACCTGCTATATAGTAAAGTTTCATATTGTGAAACATAAGTTTTAGCTAAAGTAACGCTGTTGAAATTTGTACTCACCAAGTTCAGTCCGTTTTCTTTAGTGTTGATTTTAACAGTTGTATCCTCATAGGCTATTTGCAATTTTTGCATGAGATCGATTTCAGTTCCATCGTAAATCCATCCCAATTGATGCTGAGCTACAAAATAGCTTAATCCTACTTTATTACTAATTAAAACTGGAGTGCCAGCAGCAATAGCCTCGAGTACCACCACGGCAAAATTTTCATTGTGAGAAGGCAGGATAAATAAGTCGGCTTTAGCTAGAAAATTGAATTTCTCCTCATTCAACCAACCTATCCAATTCACTTTATCGGAAACTAAGAGAGATTGCACTTTATTTCTTAATTGAGCCACATAATTTACTTCTCCATCGCCAGCAATAGTTAACTGATAATCAAAAGATAATTTTGGCAAGACGTGGAAAAATGTTTCTAATCCTTTTTTTTGTTCAATGCGTGATAAGAACGCTATTGAAAATACTTTATTTGTAGGTTTTATTCCAATATCTTTTTGAGGCAAATTAATAAGGTTTGGAATAGTGAAGCCTTTCCATTTCGGTATAATTTTCAATCCTTCTTCAAATTCTTGTGGTGTGCAGGCGTGCATTGTGCTTTTTCCTAACAAACGTTTTCCTAAAGTAGAATGTAGTATTTGTTTTAGCTTCGCATTTTGATTTTGTAAAGTGTAGGTGCTCAACATACCGTGGGCCGAAATGATGTATTCCTTACTTAAACATGCTAGTAGGGTCGCTGCAGAAATATTAAATAAATTCCACCAAGAATGTAGATGAATGATATCGAATTGCCTTGCTGTCTTAAACAAGGTTTTAAGCATAGCTGGCGAAAAATGTGTATGATCTCCTGTAATACGCTTGAAATAAGTTACGCGGACGTGATTAAGTACTTTTGTTTCATTTGGCTTAATGTCAGGTAATTCGTTTTTTCCATTGGCGGTAGTAGTGTAAACATCTACTTCGTGATTTAGCTTGGCCAGTTCCTCAGCAAGTAAGGATACAACTACAGTCGTACCACCATAACATATAGCTGGTTGGTAAGATGGAATAATGAATAGTATCTTCATCAGTTATATTAAAGAATCATATAGCTGAACATATTGCTTCGCGATATTTTCTTTTCTATATTGAGCAGCATTTTGATAGCCTTTTTTTACTAGTATAGCTCTCAGTTCGTCGTTGTTGATCATTGTCATTATACCTTTACGAATAGCGTCTACATCGAAGGGGTCAACTAAGAGCGCTGCATCGGCAGCGACTTCGGGCATTGCTGAAATGTTGCTGGTAATAACTGGTAATCCGCTAGCCTGAGCTTCAATAATCGGCATTCCAAATCCTTCAATGGTAGAAACGAATGCTAATAGGTCAGCCTGCTGATACTCCTGGAACAGCTGATCCCATGATAAATTCAGCTTGTTTTCGTACTGGATGTTATTTGCATGGAGCTTAATTTTTTGTTGTTGATCTAAAGCGCCCATAATTATCAAGGTGCACTCAATTCCAGATAAAGCCTCCGCTAATCGATCGAGATTTTTGTTAAACGCGGTTCCGATATGCAGAATTCGAGGATTACTTGAATTAAAAAAGCGCACAGTTGGTTTAAAAATGTCATCAATAAAATTAGGGATGACAGTTATTTTTTGAGCCGTATTTGGGATGATTTTTAAAATATCTTGTTTAGTAGATTCTGAAACTGTGGTAATCTGATGTGCAAATTTTACAGGTAAACTCACCCAAAATAGTTTTAAAATCGCATTTTTTAGACCTTTCGTTCTTTCTAGAAAGCTTAAATCGTGTATCGTAAGTACACGTTTACTAAACCAAGCACCTAAAATAGCATAATGTACATCTCCAGTAACATGAACAATTTTATTTCTGTAGGTTAAAACGTACAAAGCGTTAAAAATGCGATTAAATAAGCCTTTGCTGTAATAGGGGAGTTGCTTAGCTTTTACATTTAATCTTAAAGTTTGGAACTCTTGGTATAGCTCTTTAAACAAATACTCAATACTTTGTGAACCAGGAAAGGTTTTGCGGGAAAGGAGAATGATTTTTTTTTTCATGGCAAAGCCAAATTCAGTCTATGTGATAATTTCCTTCACGGACTGAATTGTAGAATCATAACTATACTGACTAATTAAATTTTTAATTTTGTCTTTATTGGGAGCTTCGTTTAGCAAATGTGACATAGCTCTACTTAAGTCTGATATATTACCTGTTTCGAATACTAAGTTTTTATCAATAGGCTTGACTAAGTCCTCTGAGGAACCACATTGATTAGATACAATGCATGGTAGCTCACAAGCCATAGCTTCATTGACTACCAATCCCCAAGTTTCACCGAAATCTGAGGGTAAGATGAGGGCATCTGCTACAACGTAAGCATGTACTATCTCTGTTTGATTTAGAAAACCAGCAATAGATATATTAACCAGTCCATTTTTAAATGTATTGGTAATACCATTTTCCTTATCGTAAATAACATTTGATAAACCTTTTATTTCATCGTATAATTCTCCATCTCCTACAAAAAGTAAGTGGATGTTTTTTCCTTGTTCAACGATTAATTTTGCAGCTTTAATGATATCTAGAGGACGCTTTTTATTAATAAATTTGCCCGAAAATATAAAACAAAAAGACTTGTCAGCAATTCCCCATTTTTTTCTTAACGTTATTCTTTCAGAAAAAGATAATTGTTTGCTGTGACTAAACCTATTATTATCTACACAATAGAGGCCGGGAAATAGTTTTCTATTAGTAACTCCATGTTTTTCATAAAGTCTTTTATTTGCCGTTCCTATATACAGAAAATAATCAATTCTGTTAAAAAATTGATGAAGCAATAACTTTTTGAAGGGCCATTTCCATTTATTTTCTGGTTTTAAATCATTGCTCTCTCCTTTAAAAAAGGTTTTTAAACCAATAGATTTTGCAGCCCACAATACCTGCCAGTAAGCCAATACTTGCCATCCATTTATGTATACATGGGTAATATTGGAATCTTTTAGTATTTTTTTTATATTTTCTTTTAAAATAATTCCTTTGAAGCCTCCATTGGGAGAAGCATTTTTATTTACATTTAAAAAGCGATAGTTATAGCCGTCTAGCATAGGTAAATCCCAAGCGAAAGTTTTGTTGAACTCAATATCATAAGTTGATTTAGTTCCAAAATCAGTAAAAAACCAAACCTCCAAATCAATTCCTTCGCTAGCCATTTTTTGCCATAAGGGAACTTGATATTGAATTGGGTGCGTAGATATGATAGCTATTTTTTTCAAATTTCGAGTAGTATTTCTTCAAAAATCACTTTTATGCGTTCATTGTAATTTCCCCATGTCATCTGCTCGGCTTTTTTTAAAGCGGCCATGGATAAATTAACTTTACATTCATCGCTTAAATTGATGTATTCATAAATAAATTTCGTTAATTCATCTGCGCTAAGTGTATTCATTACATACCCATCAATGCCATGCTGTAGCATTTCACCTGCACCTACATAGGGCGAAACAATATTTGGAATGCCTAAAGCCATGGTTTCTGGAACTACCATGCCGAACGAATCAAATCTGCTAGGTAGTATATGTAATGAGATGTGTTCTTTTAACAAGTATTCTTTTAAGTCCTGTTGAGCTTTTGGACCAGTTAAAATAATATTATCCAGTGAAAGATTATTTTCATTGCAATAATTAGCTACCCAGCTTGGACTAATGTTTCCGATTAAATGTAACCTTATGTCACCTTTATTAATTCTATTAAATGACTCCAATAAAATATCAATTCCCTTACGCTGTTCCGTATTGGCCAAGCAACATATATTCACAGAGCCTTTTTTTAAGGGCGCTATATTATTTATATCACTTCTAAAATCTGTACCTAGCCAAATTGAAAAATGTTTCTTGGCAGAAGTGATATTATTATAACTCTCCTTTGCGAAATTTGAGCAACTTATCGCGTAGTCAATTTGTTGTCTTTCTAAAGATTTTATTTTTTTTCCGTAATCCGTTTCTCCAATGCCTAAACTTTCAGCTAATTCATGACTGATAGAGGGAAAATCCATAATGACTGGGATTTTCCATTTCTTCGCATATTTAACTAATGGCCAACCACAAGTTTCAAAGGTGACCAAAACTGAAGATTTTTTATTGAAATAAAGTACTGGCAATAAAAACCAACCAAAAATTATTTGCCAAAAGTAATAAGGGTTGTTGGATTGAATGTTTAATATAGAGTTTATTTTAAGATGTATTAACAAAAAAACTTCAAATAGTAAAAAGTTTTTGATGATGACACCTTTATTAATGGGTTTGATTCGTTTGCGAAAAAAATTGAAATTCGCTAGAATATGATTTTTTGGTAGTGTAAGCCAAGAAAAAAATAAAATCATGTTATCCGTTCTCTCAACTGATACAGCATTTGCTAAACGAAATGCGTGTTGTGTTCCAGGATGTACAATGATAATTTTTCTCATTACTAAACTAAACGTCGATCTCTTGATATATAAGCTTGGTTTAGAATTATTAATCCCAATGCGAAATAGATAGCATTATAGATATGGAAAACATTTTGGCTAAAAACACAAAAAAATAAAAATAAGCAGATTTTCATAAGAATTGGGATATCAAGAAAACTGAATATAATAATGACGAATATCCATCTAAAAAAGACAAGAAATAGTCCACCTTCAACTAATAATCTAAAAAGTTCTCCTTCTATCGGCGTGTTTTTTACAATATCTGAAGTTCCGAATAGGGTATTGGCTCCTTGATAAGTAGCTCCTAGGCCCACTCCAGAATATCTATAGTCAAAATCTCTATAAAATACTTCTATTAAATCTCCTGTCAAACGGCCTTTACCTTCTTCTTCATTTGTTTCTACTCTCTCCATGAAATTATCATATGCTGTATTTACCTTTTCTATAATACCGAGTTTGTCATCTAATAAGAAATTGAATAGATTTAGTAAAACAATAATTGTTAAGCCAGTTAATATAGACCTAGGGTTTTTAAAAAATAAATTCCGCTCTGTAATTATAAAAACCATTAGCAGAATTAGTGCAAAGCCAACCGTACTTCTGGAGCCACTTATAAGAGATAAATAAATAATGATCGGAGAAAAAAATAAGAAGTACGCACTGCCGCGTACTTTTGCTAAGTAAAAATTGAAAAATAATAAAAAGAAAACGAAAGCCGTGTAACCTCCTAAATAACTAAAAGTGCCACTTACTCTAACGGCTTCGCCTACGAACGCCGAAGCTTCAACAAACTCCTCCCCATCGATTTCTGTATCATCTTGGCGATTATCTGCATAGCGGTTAATTACACTGTCTGACGAAGAACTGTATTGTATAGAGCCTACAATTAATTGAATCGTAAGAATAACAAAAAATATTTTTATAATTTTTTGTTCGTTAAAACTACTTTTGTTTTTAAGGTAACTTAAAATAGTTGCAATAAATATTAAATGAATAAGAATTCCGAGTATACCATGAAAATAAGTGAAATTTAGAGGGTGTAATGCAAATGCAACCAATGTAAAACAAAATACATTAAAAATTGGTGTTATGGTTTTATTAAGAGTCTTCGTGTCCTTACTTTTAAAAATAAAGACCAAATAAGTGGGTATAAGCATTAATATTAATAGTAGTAAATTATTAGCCAAACTAGGTAATCCAGCCCATTTTCTTAAAGCACCAGAAAATGTAGTAATCAGCAATAATGCTATAATTAAGTTAGTATAGTCTGAAATAAAATATTTAATTCTGTTAAGCAATTTTTCGCTAATTAAGACCGTGAAAATATTTTTTAATTGTAGACAAATAGATTTTTGAAATTTGTTTAGCCGAATGATTAGTTAAAAACTCTTTAACTTCCGCTGCATTATTTTCACTACTACACTGAAGATTAGTCTCTATTTTTTCAGCGAGGCTATAGAAGTTTTGTCTTTCGAACAATTCACCATACTTACCTATAGCTTCTGGTAATCCTCCAACATCAGCCACGATCATTTTACAGCCACAAGCCAGACCTTCTAACGCTACTATTCCAAACGGTTCTTCCCAAATAGATGGAACAATCATAATTTTATGTTCATTTATTAAACCTGCAAGTTCCAATCCTCTTTTAGCGCCAGCAAATACCACTTGTTTTTTTAAATCATAGTGATCGACTAATAATTTTAATGCCGACTCTTCGGGGCCTAGTCCAACTATTGTTAAATTCGGCTGTATTTTTTTATTTTTTAAATCCGCTAAGGCCTTAATAATTAAATCACAACCTTTATCCGAAACTAAACGACCTACAAAGATTAAATCTTTATTTCTCACTTTGTGTAGATTCTTAAAAATATCTACATCATAGCAATTAGGTATTACAGTAGTGCTACTTGGCAATAATTGTGCAATGTATGATGAACAGCAAATATTAACCGCAAAACGAGATACAAACTGTTTTATTCGGCCGGCGAGTGTAATAGAACCATCACTATTATAATTATGAGTTTGATGTGATACAACGTACAATCTTTTGTAGAAAAATAGAGGCCAAATTCCCTTTAGACTAATGTTAGGTTGAAAAAATATGTCGCACCACTTAATCAAATTTATCAATGTGCCAACGCTCGGTTTTCGATATACTTGATAAGGAAAATTAGCCTCAGTTTCATCATTTTCAGTGTGGGTAGCTACTACTACTAATTGACCGTTTAAATGAAATTCCTTTGCTAACATAGCTGCCATATTCTCTAGACCACCAATTTTTGGCAGGAAAAAGGGGGAGTATATTAATATTTTCAAAATATTTACGTAATATTAATTATAGTCTTAATTACCTCTATTGTGTTTTTCCAAGCTAGTTTATTTTCATAAAGCTCAAGAGCATTAAATTCTACTTTCTTTCGAAGAGTTTCATTTTTTGAAAAAGCTATAATTTTTTTGGCACTTGCCGTTAGATTTTCCATGTCAATAAAAAGGCAAGTTTCTAAATCTTTAAATATATCTTCCGTCATATCTCCTTTCGTTGTTATTAGTGTTTTGCCTAACATAAACGCGGTCGCAGTTGATCCGCTTTTACTGCTTAAACCACCCATTTGGTTATTTGCTAGCAACTGTTCTGGCAGTAGATAGAAATCAGAATTTTTTATCATCTGTGCAATTTTAGAAGATGATACAATTCCAGATATATGAGTTATCGCTTTGAGAGAAATGTAATTCTGTTCTAAATTATAATTCAATAATGGGTCTGTTTTGCCTATAAAATGTACAATTATATCGTTTTTCTGACTATAAATTTCTTGCAAAAGAGCTAGTATCGTTTCTAAACTTCGGTTTCCAAAAATAGAGAAGACAGTTGCACTGTTATTTTCTATTTTTTGCATTAGAGATCCACCTTCAAAGTTGCTTGGAATTCTAGCTATTCTAAGTTTATGTCTAAAACGAGATAACTGCTTCAAGTATAAAATATTAGTAGTTATTATGTTGGAAGAGTTAGAGCAGATTTTGAACAATATAAATTTTTGAAGATATTCTAAAACGACATGTTTGAATTTTAATCTTCTCCTTTCAAATGTCTCATGTACAAATAAAATAACTTTATAATTTTCTGATCCAATCTTATTGAATAGTTGTATTAGCCAGAACCCTAGACCTTTAATGTGGAAACTAAAAGGTACGTATTGGAACAGTATTGTGTCTGGTTT
>Ga0256901_1000667_pt1 | contig 18743 bp, 18 predicted proteins | sample MC6MC0689MT_FD_190200 | JGI IMG/M metagenome (GOLD analysis project Ga0256901, IMG submission 190200) | Metatranscriptome of enriched soil aggregate microbial communities from Iowa State University, Ames, United States - MC6-MC0689-MT... | ecosystem: Environmental > Terrestrial > Soil >... | reverse complement strand
TTAAATGCCACCAAAATATCGCGCGCACCTATAATAGTAGCGCCAGTTGTAGCAATAGAAGTATTTGCATCATAAGCAGTTGGTCCATAATCTGCTTGCCATTCGGGCAAGGCCATCTTAGTTGGCAAACCCTCATACTGTCCCTTCCTAATATCGGGCAAAGCCTTTCTATACGTCGCCTTAGCCGAATGTTCGTATAGATAAACAGGTATGTTCAGTTCATTACCCACCTTGCGCGCCAACACATCGGTCCAATGCACGGCCTCCTCCATAGTCATGCCCTGCAATGGAATTAAAGGACAAACATCGGTAGCGCCAAGTCTGGGATGCGTACCTTTTTGCTGGCGCATATCTATAAGCTCAGCCGCGGTTTTGATGGCGCTATAGGCTGCGGCTATTACCGCATCAGGTTTTCCAGCAAAAGTAAATACCGTTCTATTAGCTGCCGGACTAGGGTCTATATGCAATAATTTTTGTTCCGGTATTTGGCTAATAGCATTGGCTATGGCGTTTATTACGTCTTTATCAAGGCCTTCGCTAAAGTTGGGCACACATTCTAATATTGGTAGCAGCTTATCCATAAATTGGTAATCCCTTCAAAATAGGGGCGTTAAATTTAAGGCTTATATTGTTACTATTCGTAAATTACCATATATTAATTGTACCTTCGCGCCTTGTTTTAAAAAAGGACATTTAGAGAAGTATGACAACATTCCAAGAATTTGGATTGAAAGACGAGCTTGTGCAGGCAGTGCAGGCTTTAGGGTTTACAACGCCGAGCCCGATTCAGCAACAAGCTATACCATTATTGGTACAAGAGACTACAGACATTATTGCTTTAGCACAAACCGGAACTGGTAAAACAGCCGCATTCGGTTTGCCTTTGTTGCACAAAATAGATCCAAAAGAAAGTGGCGTTCAAGCATTGGTATTAAGTCCAACGCGCGAGTTATGTATGCAAATTCAAGAAGAATTTGTAAAGTACACCAAATTTACCCGTGGTATTCAAACATTGGCTGTATACGGTGGCACGCCCATCGGTACGCAAATACGCGATTTAAGACGTGGTAATATACAAGTAATAGTAGCTACCCCAGGTCGTTTAATCGATTTGTTGGAGCGTGGCGCTATTAACCTTGACGAGGTGAAAGTATTGGTATTGGATGAAGCAGATGAAATGTTGAACATGGGTTTCCGTGACGATATCGATTTCATCTTGAAAAATACCCCGGTACGCGAAAGTACGTGGTTGTTCTCTGCCACTATGAATAACGATGTACGTCGTATTTCTAAGCGCTACATGAAAGACCCTAAAGAGGTAGCGGTAGCTAAAGAGAACGTAGGTAACGAAAATATTGACCACCAATATTTCGTAACCAATGCGCACCAACGTTTTGACGCTTTGCGTCGCATCCTGGATTTTGCTCCGGATGTATATGGTATCATCTTTACCCGTACCAAACAAGATTGCCAGGACATCTCTGAGAAGTTGATGCGCGAAGGTTATCATGTAAGCCCATTGCATGGCGATATGGACCAAAAGATGCGTACCAAAGTAATGGATCGTTTCAAACGCAAACAATTCCAGTGCATCGTAGCTACCGACGTAGCGGCGCGTGGTATTGACGTTAGCGACATTACACACGTTATCAATTACGAATTACCTGAAGATCCTGAAGTATATACCCACCGTAGCGGTCGTACTGGCCGTGCTGGTAAGTCAGGTATTTGTATGTCTTTAGTTACCAACCGCGAAATTGGCCGTATTCGTCAAGTAGAGCGTATAGCTAAAACGCGTTTCAACAAGAGCGATATTCCTGATGGTGCTGATGTAGTGCGCAAGCGCTTATTCCACTTCCTGGATAAAATTGAGCAAGCAGACCCTAACAGTGGTTTCGGTGAAATTTACCAAAAGAGCATTCATGAGAAATTCGAAGCTATGGATAAAGACGAGTTGATTAACCGTCTTATCTGGTTGCAATTGAAAGATACCATGAAGGATTACGAAAACGCTCCAGACCTTAACGCAGGATTTAACGAGCGTCGTGATAGAGGTGATAGAAATGATAGTGGTCCAAGAGAAAGACAAGTAGACAGCAATGGTTCTGTACGTTTGTTTATGAACATTGGTACCAAAGATGGTGCAGACCCAAGTACCTTAGCTCGCTTCATTACCGAAATGACCGACCTTGATCCTAATGCAGTTTCACGTATTACGGTAAGAGAGTTGAGCAGTTTCTTCAACGTTCCAGCCGATGCGGTAGACTTCATTTCTGAATCTTTGGCTTCCCGCAAATTCAACAACAGAAAAGTAAGGGTGGAAGAAGCAGATAAGAAACCAGGCTTTGGCGGCGGAAGCGGCGGTGGTGGCAACTTTGGCGGTAAACCAAGAGGAGATAGAGATAATTACCGTAAAGGTGGTTACGAACGTAGAGAGCATGGTGGTGGCGAACGTAGCGAACAACAAAAGTCAACGCGCGCACGTAAACCAAATACACGTTACTAGACCATAATTATTGATTCTATAAAATAATGGCTGTGCATCGAAAGATACACAGCCATTGTTTTTTAATTTTGTATTAGTTGTTGATTAATAAATATTTATGAAATTAAAAACCGACAAAAGGTAAACATTAACATTATATGGGGAGCATTCTCCCCAAAATGTTTTACTTTTGCCCCGTACCAAACGTTAATGTGTAATGGGATTTGATTTCGTACTTTGGTCTTGGTTGACATTTATGGCACCAATACAACAGCAAAATTTGCCAAAAGCAAGTGTAGCACCCAAAAAAGAAATTACCGCAGAAGCAGGAAAAACTGGTGTAGCAAGTTTTTACCACAATAAATTTGAAGGTAGAAAAACAGCAACCGGCGAAGTTTTTGACAACGATAAATATACAGCAGCCAGCAATTTCTTTAAATTAGGCACTTATGTAAAAGTGACTAATCAATCGAACGGCAAAGTAGTTTATGTAAAGGTAAATGACCGCATGGGCCATCCTTCCAGGATGATAGACTTGGCAGAAGTAGCCGCTCAAGATTTGAAATTCATAGCAAAAGGAACTGCTAAAGTGAAAATAGAATCGGTATCGGCAGCAGAAGGGAAAAGACAAATATTAGCTCAGAAAGAAAGCGAAACACCAAGAAACGAATTGTAATTCGAGAATTTATAATATAGAGAAAGGGACGCAATTTGCGTCCCTTTCTCTATTATGTGTTTTTGCTAAAAACACTATTATCAAAATCACTTTTATTTTTCTCAAAATCAATAATACCATCGCGCATGTTCAGGGTTCGGTCGGCCATGCTGGCAAGCAATTCGTTATGGGTCACTATCACAAAGGTATGATTGTATAGCTCGCGCAGTTTAAGGAAAAGCTCATGCACCGATTTTGCATTGGTGGAATCTAAATTGCCCGTAGGCTCATCGGCAAATATAACCGATGGCTTATGTACAATAGCCCTGGCAATAGCTACCCGCTGTTGTTCCCCTCCCGAGAGTTCATTAGGTTTATGATGTATCCTGTCCGATAAACCCACAGTGTTCAATGTATTCGTTGCAGCTTCTATTGCTTCTTTTTTATTTACATTGCCTATCCACAAAGGCATACACACATTTTCCAGGGCTGTAAATTCGGGCAGCAGATGATGAAACTGAAATACAAAGCCCATATTCTTATTCCTAAACGCAGCTTGTTTCTTTTTGGACAGCTTAAATAGCTCATTATCCATCAAACTTACCTGCCCCGTATCAGGATAGTCAAGACCACCCAGCAAATGCAATAATGTGCTTTTGCCAGCACCAGATGGGCCTACAATAGCCACAAATTCACCCTGCCCAATGCTAAGGGAAACATTGCGCAGCACGCTTAATTGTCCATATTTTTTAGATAAGTTTTCGGCCTTGAGCATATTGACGATGTACTACTTTTTAATCAATTTATAATTCTCAAATTCAAACAGTCGCTTTCCCGTCCATTTATTGAGCTTAAACATTATGCGGTCTTTACATTCCATGTTGCTCCGCGATGGGTCGTAGGTAAATTCCCAATCTTGCGCCGCAATTACGTCTTTCATATATTTTGGATGAGGTTTATCAAAAACGTCAAGGTGGTCTACTTCGTTAAAATCAAACGGCCGCTCGGTGGCTCTGTTCTTCACTTCCTCATCATTGTGCCAAAATCTATTGAAGTATTCCGCTTTGGCTTTCATCAATGCTGGATTTCTGGAATAGGAGTAATGAAATACAGGTATTTCTGTTTTCCAAACATGCAGTTTTTCACCAGGTTCTCCATTCAGGTAACTTTCTTCTGAAGTATATTTTCTAAATCCTTGCGAGTCTTTGTACGACCTTATCTTGCCCGTATTTTTAAAGGCTCTTATTTCAAAAGGATGTGTTTTTCTTGTGTGTCTTATATGTTTAAAATCGCCCCAGAAGTGTAGAAATGGGAAGAGCAAACCTTCTACCTTCTCATCTTTATCAGCAGCTGCTATAAGGGCTAAAATCTGTTTATGGTCATCTTCATGCAACACTTCATCTACTTGTATATGAAATGCCCAGTCGCCCGTAACCTGCGCCAGACCAAGGTTAGCTTGCTGGGCAAATATTTTACCGCTTTCTCTTAAGTCATCATCCCAAACGGTGTCAATAATTTTGATTTTATCATTGTTCAGTGCCACAATCGCTTCCCTGGTTTCATCTACAGAATCGCCTACTACCACTATCAGTTCATCAACTAAAGGCAATACGGAAAGTATAGATGGAATAAAAGGATAGCCATACTTGAAGCCATTGCGCACGTAGGTAAAGCCGCTGATTTTGGTCATGAGAAACAGAAAAACGTAGGTCGCAAATTTAGGGTTTTTACCACACAAACTAATTTGTAATAATAAAGGCTTCCATTGTTACTAAGGGAAAAATAATTGTGAAATAAAATCGCTTAAGCATTAAACTTTAGTGACGCTATTTTATCATACACGACAGATGTAACCATTAACATGAAAATAATGTATTACATAGAATGTAAATGTTCGTAATTCGAATGTAAACCTTACATTTGCACAAATTCAAAATCACATAAATAATTATTAAAATATGTTTTGGACTCTCGAATTAGCATCACATCTTGAGGATGCACCATGGCCAGCAACAAAGGATGAATTGATTGACTATGCTATCCGTTCTGGCGCGCCGCTTGAAGTAGTTGAGAATTTACAAGAGTTGGAAGATGAAGGTGAAATGTACGAAGGTGTAGAAGACATCTGGCCAGATTATCCTACGCAAGAAGATTTCTTTTTTAACGAAGACGAATATTAAGCTTGCAGCGAGATAAAAAAGGAGCGAAGGTCTATGACTTTCGCTCCTTTTTATTAATATAATAAACCTGCTCGCTTCAATAGTGCTTCTGCTTCTGGCTTTCGACCTCTAAAGGCTTTGTATAATTCCATTGGGTCTTCAGTTCCTCCTTTGCTCAATAGCGTTTTAAATTTGGCAGCGGTAGTTTCATTAAAGATGCCTGTTTCTTTAAAATAAGCAAAGGCATCTGCATCCAATACCTCCGACCATTTGTAGGAGTAATAGCCAGCTGAATAACCACCATTAAATATATGGGAGAAAGAAGGACTCTGAGCTGTACCTGCCACAGTGGGATAGAGTTGCGACTCTTTTATTGTTTCTTTTTCAAAGTGTTCAATACTATCTTCATCTTTTAATTTACCACTATGGTACGCCATGTCCAATAAGCCAAAGGCAAGCTGACGCATAGTTTGGTAGCCTTCCATAAAATTGGCAGATGCTACAATCTTATCTATCTGTTCATCGGACAATACTTCACCTGTTTTGTAATGTTTGGCAAAGGATTGGAGAAACTCTTTTTCGTAGCAATAATTCTCCATGAACTGCGATGGCAATTCTACAAAGTCCCAATACACATTGGTACCAGAGAGGCTTTCGTAGGTAGTGTCAGCCATGATACCATGCAGCGCATGTCCAAATTCATGAAACAAAGTAGTCACTTCATTGAAAGTAAGTAAGGACGGGATGTCGCCAGATGGTCTGGAGAAGTTGCATACAATAGATATATGTGGCCGTTGTTCTACGTTGCCATTTTTAGATTGACCGCGATAAGACGTCATCCATGCACCAGCACGTTTGCCTTCACGCGGATGCCAGTCGGTATACAACAAGGCTTTGTGGTGGCCGCTTTCCAGCACTTCGTATACTGTTACTTCTTCATGGTATTTTTGAATATCTTGTCTTTCAACGAAGGTTAATCCGTATAATTTTTGAGCAGCATCAAAAGCAGCATCCAATACTTGCTGCAATGGGAAGTATGGTTTCAATTCTTCCTCTGAAAAATTATATTGTTGCTCTCTCAGTTTTTCGGCATAATATGCATGGTCATAAGGCATTATGGTTTCGATGCCATCCTTTGCTGCCAAGGGTTTTAGGCTATCTATATCTTTAGCTGCAAAAGGCTTTGCCTTCTCTAACAAGTCATTTAAAAACGTAAACACACTGTCTGGATTACCTGCCATGCGCTCTTCCAATACAAATGCTGCATGAGACGCAAAGCCCAATAATTGTGCTCGTTCATCTCGCAGTTTTACAATGCGTTTAATGTTAGCTTCATTGTTGTATTCGTTGCTACCAAAGGCTTTGGTGCCGGATGCTAGGTGCATTTCTTTTCGTCTTTCCCTATTGGCTGCATAGGTCATAAAGGGCACAAAGCTTGGGTATTGCAAGGTAAATACCCAGCCTTCTAATTTTCTTTTAGTGGCCTCTTCTCTGGCTTGTGTTTTTATAGATTCAGGAATACCAGCTAACTCAGCCTCCTCTGTAAGATGCAAGACGTAAGCATTTGTCTCATGCAAAACGTTTTGCGAAAACTTCACTTTTACAGAGGCGAGTTCTTTATCTATGGCTCTCAATTTCATTTTATCTTCTTCGGAAAGCAAGGCGCCATTGCGTGTAAAGCTCTTATAGGTTTTGTCCAATAATCTCAAATCTTCGCCAGATAAGGCCGTTTTATCTACTTGTTCATATACAGCCTTAACACGCTGAAATAAGCCCTCATTAAGGGTTATATCATTTCCATACTCTGCTAAAACAGGCGAAATTTCCTCCTGTACTTTTTCTAAATAGTCATTCGTTTCTGCAGAAGTAAGATTAAAAAATGCTTCGGTTACAATACCCAATTGTTTGCCTGTATGTTCCAAAGCAATAATAGTATTCCTAAAAGTTGCAGGCGCTGTATCAGCCACTATGGCATTGACCTCAGCCTTTGCATCTTCTATAGATTGCATAATAGCTGGCTGAAAATCTTCTTGTTTTATATCGTTGAATGGAACGGTTTGAAAAGGTGTATCAAACGGTTTTAAAAATAAATTGCTCATTGATTAGCTGTTGTTGGGAAAATAAAATTTGAAAATTGCCTTCGCTTATTTGTGTTTGAATTTTTCTTTGCGGTATCGCTCACCGGCTTTAATGGCTACGGGTAATACATTTTCTCTAGGTGGAATAGGGCAATTGTAACCTGAAACGAAAGCGCAGTAAGGATTGTAAGCTTTATTGAAATCTATGTATACTTTGTTTTCTATAATGTCGGTTGTTTCCATGTCTATATATCGGCCACCAGCATAGCTTCCGTTTCCACTTGTTTTATCAATGAAGGGTAAGAACAGATGATGAGCTGATGCTTCTTTTTCTGTAAGCGCCAATAACTGATAAACAAAAAGTTGGTATTGTTTGCCATTTACCACAAAGCCCAATACAGCATACTTCTTAGCTTCCTTTTTCTTGCCTGATGATGTTGTCATTTTAAATGTTGGTTGGTCGAAGAGAAGTTCTACTTTGGCCATAACCACAAGATTTTCATCAGCAGGATAGAAATCGATATGAGCAGTATCATCTTTAATAATGTCGTACAATTCAGAAACGTATTGCTGCCTAAAGACTTTCAAAGAGTCGCCATAGGCTTGCTGTGCAGACGATGTCACGCTTGATAGAAATAGCACAACAACTATAAAATACTTAAACATAAAAGGATGTTGTATTGATAGAATTATTTAGGCAATGGAATGAGTTGTTGCTGTTCTGGGTCCCAAATTTTTAAGCGTAAGCAACGGCGTATATCCTTTATAGATAAGGAAGTGGTAGTAGCACCTTGCAATTCGGGCAATTGGCGCATCACCTCTGGTAATTTATAAAATGGTATTCTGCTATTAAGATGATGAATGTGATGATAACCGATGTTAGCCGTAACCCAAGCCCAGAAAGGATTTAGCTTCATATAACTTGAAGATTTCAAAGCTGCGGTTTCATAAGCCCAATCTTCATTGGCCTGAAAAATAACACCAGGAAAATTATGTTGGGCATAAAACAAATAAGCACCGATACCAGTAGAAATAAAGAAGGGAATCATAATGCCCGTAAGCCACGATTGCCAACCCAAAAAAATTACTGTTAGCGTGATAAATGTAGCATGTACTATAAGTGCCAGTAAAGAGTCAAGATGCCTGCGCGCACTGCTCATCAAAGAATTGATGCACATGCCAAACATGAACATGGAGAAATAGCCCATAGTAATGGTGAGTGGGTGACGGATAGCTAAGTATTCTCTGCGTTCGCTCTTAGTCATGCTCTCAAACTTCTTGCGCGTGGCTACAGGATAGGAGCCGATGCTGGCGCTAAACAGTTTTGAATTATGATTGTGATGATAATCGTGTGAGCGTTTCCAAATACTCTTTGGTGCCATTATATAAATACCAAAGGCCGTCATGATCGCATTAGCCACTGCTGACTTTTGTAAAATAGTATGGTGTAAATAGTCGTGATAAATGACAAAGAAGCGCACAATCACCAAGCCCTGTAATATGCCAGCAGCAAGCTTTAGCATAAACCAAGGTGCAGTAAGTGCCAGTATATTTAAACCTACCAATAGCAAAAACGTAGATAGCATGGCAGTCCAACTTTTGGCTCTGTCTTCTTTGGCAAATGGTTTGGTGGCCAAGATAAGTTCTTTCCCTTTCCTCATATTATCTTTCGTCTCGTTAGGAACTGTTAGCATAAATTTGTTTTAAGCGGAGTATTGTAAGCTCTAATTATTTGCAGTGGCACTTGTAGGTCGTTTATGCTTCCAGCGTCTGTGCGACCATAGCCATGTTTCAGGTTGCGCTATAATATCTTGTTCCAGCCGTTTGGTATGCAGTTCCGTTATCTCACCATCACTCGTCTGTGAAGGATTCTCCATTAGCATTTCTGCATTTACCTCATAATAGCCTCTTTTTACTTTTTTTACAAAAGCATACACAATAGGGTAGTTCAGTTTTCTAGCAATACGCTCCGTACCTAAGAACACAGGCGTATCTTGATTCAAGAAATTCATCCAGTAGGCATTGTCGGGCTGTGGTGTTTGGTCGGCAATAAAAGCAGTGACGTTGACCTCTTTTCTATTCGCCACCATTTCTTTAAATGTGTCGCGCATGGCTATCAGTTTGGTTTTGAAGCGCGTCCTCATTTTATACATAAGGCCATCTAAATATATATTGGCTAAAGGATGATAGATAACGTGCAGCTGCGAATTGATTTCTGAACTGAATGTATTGCCCGCCCATTCCCAATTTCCCTGATGACCCATAACCAATATTACACTCTTGCCTTCTGCTGCAAGTTTGTTTAATAATACTTTCGCCGAAGGTTCAAAATAGCAATGTTGCAACATTTTGGTTTTACTAATGGTAAGCGTCTTAAACGTTTCCATAAATAAGTCGCATAGGTGCTTGTAGAATTTTTTGCGAAGCGAAAGCAATTCCTGTTCGGATTTCTCAGGAAATGAATTCTTCAAATTCTGTAATACCAAGGCTTTCCGATAACCTACTACATGGTACAGCAGAAAGAAAAACACATTGGACAATCCGTATAAAATAGGGAATGGTAGTAATGATAAGAGGTAAATAAACGGAAGCGTTATGTAATAGATTACGGCTTTCAATTAGGCTTTCTTTGATAAATAACGGTATACAATATTGTGTTGCAAAGTTAAAGAAAACGCCTTTACCATATGAGTTTTAAAAAATACAATCGCTCCTATAGGTATAGGAGCGATTACGAAATTTTCTTATCAGAATTTATTGTTTTTTCAAATAGGTCCAATCTTTTCCATCCGGATTTTGATTGCTTTCTACCTGCAGATCTGTATTTGTCATACTATTTATCTTTACGGTTGCCGTAGGTTGCCCAATTATCGTAACATCTATATAGGTGTTGTTGCTTGAAAGCGACCATGTAAATGACAAGGAAGTGTCAATATCTGGATTTTTTACCCTTAAAGTACCTGTTCCATCGCTGTGAAAGGTTTCGCGATTAATGTTGTCGCTAGTAACGTCCTTAATTTCATCAGCGTCAGCTTGGCCATTTTTATTGTCATCATGTGCTGTTTGGGTTACAGACCAAGTGCCAATAAGCATGCTCTTTCTATCTTCTACTTTATCATTATTGTCATCTTTGTCGCAAGACCCTAATAGCATAGTTGAAGTAACCAGTAAAGTAGCTGCGGTTAGTTTTAAAGAATGCTTTTTCATAAAAAATAATTTTGTGTGCATTACTTTAACTGATTTGCTTAGGTTTTGTTGTATGTCATTTATATATTGTGATTTCCGCTACATTTTCTTAACTGTTACGCGGCAAGGTAAATTTCACTAAAAGTTCAAATCAATTCTGGCTCCTATCTGCAACTGAAAATTATTAAAGTCTTTCGTATGGCCAAATTTTGCGCCACCAATGTGAAAGTTATACCCAGCCTTTGCCTCTAATGCTACGCGATATGCCAGATCGTAACGCAATGCTATATAAGGAGCTAGTCTGAAAAAATAGTTATTTGCAATATTTAATGCGCGGTCACCTTGAAATTGGTTGCCATACTCATCGTACCAATAATACGGCTCCTTTATAGAATTGTCTGACAGTTGAAACACAGATAAGCCAGTATTAAGCCCAGCAGAAAATTCAAAGCCACTACGTTTATAGATATCCAATTCATTGTAAAGTGAAAATTCATAGTACAATAGTTTAGACTCACCTATAAGATAACCGAAGTCTGGTCTCACTTTTCTACCAGTAATAGTAAAGCTAAGGCCAGCAGATAGCGCATTGGTATAGCGAACCCGCAAATCAGTACCACCGCCAAAAGACAACTCCGTGAAAAAAGGAGTAGCGGCAACATACACACCTATTGATGCTTGCGGTGTATCCAAAATTCTGAATGGATTTCTTTGTGCGTAATTTATAAATTCATCTTGATGTTCATTGTATACTTCATCATCTTCTACTTCCTCTTCTTGCGCGAACGATGCAAAGGACAACAAAATTAAGGCGAGCAATGTAAGCGCTTTTCTCATACAAAATGGTTTTGATTATTAGTAGTTGCCCTTTTGATTTTGATAGTTAATAAAAGTTTAATGAAGCCTAGAATAAAAAAACGCCGCTAAGATTTTGTCTTAACGGCGTAGCTAATTTTATGCTTGATTTTTCTTTTTAACCATTGTCAATATTGTAGCAATAGCAACGGTTTCACCAGTTTGGTCGTATACATCTACCAACCATTTTACTATACCTTTTGCTATATCATCTTCGCTACGTTTCTCTTGGTCTACTTTTTCTTTTACCGTCAAACGAACACCTATGGTTGCTCCAGGATAAACTGGCTTCGTAAAGCGCGCTTCATCAATACCATAGTTCAATAAAACAGGTCCTTTCTTGGCATCTACAAACAAGCCAGCGGCTTTAGACAATACGAAGTAACCATGGGCCACACGTTGCTCAAATATAGTACCCTCAAGCGATGTAGCATCCATGTGGGCATAGAAATTGTCTCCACTTACATTTGCGAAGTTGGTGATGTCAGTTTCTGTAACCGTATGTTTAGCCGTTACTAGCGTATCGCCAACTTCCAGATCTTCAAAATGCTTTTTGAAGGGATGAATGTCCGTTTCATTTTGCTTGCCATTTTGTTGGTAAACATTGGTGATTTTGGAAATGGTAGTAGGCGAACCTTGTATAGCAGTACGCTGCAAATAGTGCATTACGCCGCGCATACCACCCATCTCTTCGCCGCCACCAGCGCGGCCTGGACCACCGTGTACCAACAAAGGCATAGGCGAACCATGTCCTGTACTTTCTTTAGCGCAGTCGCTGTTGAGCACCAATATCCTGCCATGCATAGTGGCCGCTTCCATAACGTATTCTTTCGCAATTATATCATCAGCAGTGATGATACTGCTTACCAAGGAACCCTTACCTAATCTAGTTAACTGTACCGCTTCATCCAAAGTATCATAAGGCATGATGGTACTTACCGGACCAAAGGCTTCCACATCGTGGCAAGCAGTATTTTCAAACGGATTATTGTTTAGGAAAACAATAGGAGGAAGGAAAGCTCCTTTATCTTTATCCGCACCATGCAACTCGTATTTGTTCAAATCGCCAATTACAATTTCTTGCGATTTGGAAAGCTCAGCAATTTTCTCCAACACTTCTTGTTTCTGAGATAAGCTAGCCAAAGCACCCATGCGTACGCCTTCTACCGAAGGGTCGCCAATGGTAGTGGTGGCTAAACGCTTGCCCAGCGCTATTTGTACATCTTCTACCATGCCAGAAGGTACCATTATACGACGCACCGCAGTACATTTTTGTCCAGCTTTGGTCGTTATTTCTCTTACAACTTCTTTAATGAAAATATCAAACTCTGGCATGTTTGGTTTCACATCGGCACCCAATACGCAAGAGTTTAAGGAGTCTGCCTCAAGGTTGAATGGTACAGCCTCATCAATTAGTCTGGGGTGTGCTTTCAGCATTTTGCCGGTAGACGCAGAACCTGTAAACGTAACCACATCGCCGTTTTCAACATAATCTAAAATACCGCGAGCCGAACCGCAAATTAATTGCAGCGCTCCTTCAGGCAAAATGCCAGAAGCAATAATATCTTCTACCACTGCTTCGGTAAGGAAAGACGTAACTGTAGCGGGTTTCACAATGGCAGGAACACCTGCTAAAAGATTCACCGCAATTTTTTCAAGCATACCCCATACTGGGAAGTTATATGCATTGATATGGATAGCTACACCTCTGCGCGGCACCATTATATGATGACCAATAAAGGTTCCGCCCTTAGAAAGCATGGCCGGCGTACCATCTACATAAAATGCTTCATCAGGAAACTGACGACGTAAAGACGCGTTGGCAAAAAGGTTGCCAATACCACCTTCGATATCTACCCAGCTATCGGCGCGCGTAGCACCTGTGTAGCGGCTAATTGTGTAATAATTTTCTTTGCGCTCCATCAGAAACATTGCCAAAGCTTTCAGCATTCTGCCACGCTCATGAAAAGTCATTTTGCGCAGCACCGGCCCCGCTTTTTCACGGGCATATTTCATCATATCTCCAAAGTCGAGGCCTTTACTGCTTGCGCTGTAAATAGCTTCACCCGTAATCGCATTATGTAATATTTCTCCTTCACCTTGTCCGGTAATCCATTGACCAGCGGCGTAATTGCGCAATTGAGGTAATGACATCTATTTTATTATTTTTGCAGTAAACAATTAGTTTTGATGGTGCAATTTACGCATAAAGCACTTAATATTTTTTAGCCCATTCCATGAAAATAGTCTTAATGATTCTTACCGTATGTTGCCTTGCTACATACCAAACCGCCACAGCCGCTAAAGAAGACGAATACGTTCTTGACATTGTTGATACCATTAGAGGTTCAGTATCGTTTGATAAAGTTAAAATTGTTGACCTGCGCGTTGATAAATCTAATGTAGGTTATGTGCGCACCGGTGTTGCTAACCGTAAAAATGTATTGATTACGCCAGATGGCTTTGATAACGTCCTTAATAAGTTTGTAATATCCGCCACACAGTTCGCAACACATAAGGATGAACGTGAACTCATTGTTTTCGTTAGAGAATATAAATTAGCAGATAGGCCCAATGCAGGCGAAATGGGAACCTTTTATGTTAGGATGGACTTCTATTTGCAAGGAGACACAGGATACATGCCAGCTTTGCAAGTTGATTCGTTTTTCGAAATTTCGAGTTCATGGGATGTAACTAAAAGTCTCAAGAACTTGGCATCGCAAAAGATGGGGAAATGGCTAAAAGCTGTTTCTACTGCCAATGTAAAGTCGTTAGCTAAAAATCAAAAGCCGTTTGAAGAAATTGTACAAGCTTATGCAAACGAAAATTTGCCATTCCCTATTTATAATCAGCAACCAAACAAAGGAGTTTATTATAGCTTTGAGGAGTTTATTAATAATTCGCCAAAGGATACGACGTTCCACCAGAAGAACTATACCACAGACGGAAAGCTAGTGCCATTTTTTTATCAAAATTTGCCCAACAATAAGAAAGGTAAAAGCTTTGAAAAATTAGATTGCTTTGCTATCTATAATGGAAAGAAATGGTATAAAAAGTCACATTTTGGCATGTTGGAAATGAAATACGAAGATGGTGATTTTTATTTCTTTGACTTAGGATACGGCGTAAAAACCTCTGACGAGGTAGCGGTTATGTTTGGACTAGTAGGCGCGATGATAGCAAATGGAAGTCAACGACAAGGCAAAGCTGTGTATAGAATGCGTTTGGATCCCAATACAGGTGAGGGTGTGGTGATTGAGCGTCGTTAAATGACCAACACTATTTATTATTGAGTTTCTATAGTCCTGAAAGTAAGATTCACTCTAGGTTTACTGGTTTTTGTGGTGGGTGGTAGGCGATGTAGCCAATAGCTTTGAGTAAGGTCTTTCATTACCAATAGACTGCCATGTTCCAGATGGAGCGATACTACTTCTTTTGTTTCTTTATGTTTGAAAGCAAACTTGCGTTCAGCACCAAAACTCATGGAAGCAATAGCGCCGTTCTTCTTTAAATCTTTTTCGCCATCGCTATGCCAAGCCATGCCTTCACTACCATCATTATATAAATTTAATAGGCAGGAGTTATAGCTTTCGCCAGTTTCACTTTCGGCTATATGTTTCAGCTGTTTCAGTGCCTTCGTCCATGGCAAGGCTTGTTTGGTAACTTTAGAATAGGTGTACTGAAAAGGCATATCGCCATACCAAGCTACCATTCTTTTTGTTATTATTTTTTTGCCAAAAATGATGGCCTCATCATTTTTCCATGCTATTTCTTTTAATAGTTTTTCGAGATAAAGATTAGCTTGTTCAAGTGCAAAAATCTTACCGTAATAATGTACCGTACCATCTTGCGGTAGCCAATTGTGGTTTTTATCAGTTGGTATTGAAAATAGGTCCATAGTCTTTAGTTTAGAATGGTTTAATCTTTTGTTGTTTGCGCCATTTCCCAACCAATGATGGCGGTCTTTCTTGTACTGCCCCACATGTAGCCGCCAAATATCCCGGAAGATTGTATCACCCGATGACATGGAATTAAGAAAGCCACAGGATTGCTGCCTATGGCCGTTCCTACAGCGCGAGATGCATTTGCATTATCTATCTGAGTGGCAATTTTACCATAGGTACAAAGTTGGCCCATCGGTATTCTTAGCAAAGCTTCCCAAACTTTTAACTGAAAATCTGTACCTTTTAAGTGAAGCTTTAATGCAGAAATTTTTCTCCAATCTTGCTGAAAAATAGCTAGAGCCTGCTGTTGTAGCGTGTCAGTTCTATGCTCAAAATTTGCATTAGAAAATTTGCTTTGTAAGTCGTCGAAGGCTTCTTTTTCTTCGTTATAGAAAGCCATGTAACAAATACCTTTATTGGTTGCAGCAACAATAACTTTACCGAAAGGACTGTCTGCAAAACTGTAGTTTATATTTAAATTTTTACCACCATTTTTGTACTCAGCAGGCGTCATACCTTCTATGTTTATAAACAAATCATGAAGCCGGCTAGTGGCTGAAAGTCCTGTCTCGTAAGCGGTTTCAAACAAAGTTGCTTGTGTGTCACTACGTAATAATTGTTTAGCATAATTAACGCTTATGTATTGTAAAAACTTTTTGGGGCTAGTGCCAGCCCAGGCTGTAAACAAACGCTGAAAATGAAATGGACTAAGATGCACATGCGCAGCCACATCGTCTAAACTTGGTTGCGTTTTAAAGTTCTGCTTCAGATACTCAATAGCAGCAGCTATACGCTGGTAATTGATTGCGTCTTGGTCGTTCATTCTTTTTGTTTTACCAGGCAAAGTTCAATAACAATTGTTGTTTCAACAATCTGAAAATTGCTTTTGTTTCAACTGTTTTTTATTCCCTGATATTTGTAAGCAATAAGTAAAAAGTACCACAGATGCGTAATCTAGTACCATTCATTTATCTTGTACTGTATTAATTTTGCTCATAATGAAAAGGGATAAAGATATACCGGTTTACAACATCTGCGCCTTGCAGGATAAGCCTTCGCTGCAGCAGGATGATATCTTGGTTGAGCACTTTGGCGCTTATCTTAAACGGCATCCTAACCTGTATATACCACACCGTCATTCCTTCTATCACCTTGTATTGTTTACCAAAGGAGCAGGTTCGCATACTATCGACTTTGAGCAATTTAAAGTAAAGGTGGGGCAAATTTATTTTATGATTCCTGGCCAGGTACATAGCTGGCAGTTTGAAGGTGTAACTGATGGCTATGTAATTAATTTTTCAGCGCACTTATTTCAGTCTTTTTTACGGAAGGAAAATTATCTGGAACAATTTTCATTTTTTGAGGGTATTGCCAGCCATGCGGTTTGCAACTTGAAGCCTAATGTGGTAAAGAATTTGGAGCAATTGATGCTGCAGATTATTAAAGAACTAAAAGATACTGAACTGCTTGCTGCTGATAAAGTAAAAATGCTATTGCTCGAACTGTTTATAATAGTGGCTCGAAACAGCGACGCTCAAAATATAAAGAGCATGCAAAGCCAGGGCGATAGAACCTTGCATCAGTTCAGAAAATTCGTGGACCAACATTTTGCTACGCTTAAGCTGCCAAAGGATTACGCTACCTTGCTTAACATTACGCCAAATCATTTAAACGCCTTATGCAACAGCCTTCTTGGTCAACCCGCAGGCGCTATCATTAGAGATAGAATAATTTTGGAAGCCAAGCGCTTGTTGGTAAATGGCGACTTGAGTATTAGCGAAATTGCCTACCAGCTTGACTTTCAAGATAATTCTTACTTCACCAAATTCTTCAAAAAATCTACAGGCTTTACGCCCGAAGTTTTTAGAAAAAATATGCTTCTCGTTCCTTAAAAATTGAAATTATGTGTGCACAACAAGTAACCACAAAGCCCAACTTACTATTAAGCGTATTGGCCAATAAATGTCCTCGTTGTAGGAAGGGCAATTTGTTTGTAAGCAAAAATCCTTATCGATTATCGCAAATAACAGCAATGCCTGAAAACTGTGCGGAGTGCGGTCAAGCAACGGAGGTGGAGGTGGGATTTTATTATGGCACAGGCTTTGTAAGTTATGCGCTGTCTATAATGTTCACCGTGTTTACGCTACTAGTCTGGGTAGCTACTATTGGTATATCATTTAGAGATAACAGAATCTTTTGGTGGCTAGGCATCAATATTGTACTCACTATTTTGATACAACCATTACTGATGCGACTTTCAAGATCTATTTGGATAGCGTTTTTTGTTCCCTATAAAACTAATTTGCAATTAAAAGAAAAGCAGTTGAACATGGCGCCATAAAATTTAAAGCACCTAGCACAATTATTATTATTATGCTAGGTGCTTTAATTTAACCCAATCTAAACGAAATAGGCAAAGTAAAATTAGTCTTCACACTCTTACCTTTTATCTTCCCTGGTTTCCATTTAGGCATTGCATTTACTACACGCAGCGCTTCTTTCTCACAGCCGCCACCAATACCTTTAAGTATTTTTGCCGCTTCTATTTCGCCATCTTTCCCTACTACAAAGTGTACTAAAACCCTTCCTTGAATATCATTTTCTCTAGCAGTAGTAGGGTATTTCAACTTTGATTGTAGGTAAGCCATTAGCGCAGTCATGCCTCCAGGGAATTCCGGCAATTCGTCAACGGCAGTTTCTACTCTATCGTTACCTTCATCATCACCGCCTATCTTACCTTTATCCGAGCCTTCTCCATCGCCGGTTTCGCCAGTTTGTTGTTTGTCATTTTTAGCTATCTCCGTGCCGTCGGGTGTACCTACGTTATTGGCTGGACCAGCGAGCTTGTCGTTCATGTCGTTTACTGCTGGCGGCTTTAGTTCGGGTGGGACATCATTGTTCTTTACTATTTTAGGTACATCATTTTTTGCTGTTGCTGCGATTGCTTTTTGTGCAGGTTTTTCAATTTTCGGCTTGGGCTCTACCTTAGGTTTAATGTCATAAGTAAGATTATCGGACAATGTAGGTGAAACCACTTTCGGTCCTTTATCAGCTAGCAAATTATCATTCGCATTCAACCGACTAATAAGTGTGGGCGTACCAATGCTTAGGATTACAAAACCTACAACAAAGCCGAGTGATTTAAGCGTTCTGCTCTTGTAGTTTTTGCGTAAATCGTAACTTCCGTAGGCTTTGTTTCTTTTGTTGAAGATGAGGTCCAGATAGTCGGCCTTAAGTATTTCTTTAGTGTCCATAACAATTGAATTTATTATACAGAAACACAAGCAAATATTTTCCATAAAAAAAACTGGTTGAAAAATTTTTCAACCAGTTTTTTTATTTTAGACCTATAATAAATATTAAACGCCAGCTGGAGCATTC
>Ga0256901_1000661_pt1 | contig 18801 bp, 4 predicted proteins | sample MC6MC0689MT_FD_190200 | JGI IMG/M metagenome (GOLD analysis project Ga0256901, IMG submission 190200) | Metatranscriptome of enriched soil aggregate microbial communities from Iowa State University, Ames, United States - MC6-MC0689-MT... | ecosystem: Environmental > Terrestrial > Soil >... | reverse complement strand
CTTTGAAACGTGATGTCGAATACAGAACTCACTTAGAGAATGCATGGTGGGATATCATTGTCATCGATGAGGCTCATAATGTTGCTGAACGAGGAAGTCGTAAGGCTCAACGCTCACGACTAGCTCAACTCCTTGCTGAGCGTTCCGACACTTTGATTATGTTGTCTGCAACACCACACGATGGGAGATCAGAGAGTTTCGCATCCCTAATGAATATGCTCGATCCCACTGCGATAGCAAATCCCCATGATTACAAGAAAGAAGATATTAAAGGGCTATGCATCCGACGATTTAAGAACGATGTTAAACATCAAGTTCAGGGTTCATTCAAGGAAAGGCGAATCACGATTGAAAATTGCAGGGCATCCGCGGCAGAAGAATTTGCTTTTGATTTGTTTACGAACATGAATCTCGAAATGGATGCTGGTAAGAATCATAATGCGGGGCAATTGTTTAAGACAAGTCTAGAAAAATCTCTTTTTTCAAGCCCAGCAGCTTGTATAAAAAGTATTGAAGAGCGTTTAAAAAAGTTGAAAAAGAAGTCCAGCACAGGCGATATTACAGATATTACCCAACTGGAGCAATTAAAAGCCGCTCTTGAAAGAATAGAACCAAGTTCATTTTCGAGATATGTGCAATTGTTGGGCCTGATTAATCGCAAAGAGTATGGATGGAGTGTTAAGAAAAATAACGATAGGATAGTTATTTTTACAGAGCGCATTGAGACCATGCGTTTTCTTGCGACACAACTACGTAAGGATCTCGGTTTAAACGAAACTATCGTTCAAGAATTGTATGGTGGAATGACTGACAGTGAACAACAAAAAATCGTTGACGACTTTGGTCGCGAGGAATCACCAATTCGCATTCTTGTTGCCTCAGATGTTGCTTCGGAAGGCATTAACCTACACTATCTGAGTCACCGTTTAGTCCACTTCGATATTCCTTGGTCGCTAATGGTCTTTCAACAAAGAAATGGTCGTATCGATAGATACGGACAACAAGAACAACCAGATATCAGATATTTTATGCTCAGTAGCACGAATGAGAAGATTAAAGGCGATATGCGGATTATGGAAATTCTTGTGCAAAAGGAAGAGCAGGCTTTCAAAAACATAGGTGACCCTGCGATGCTACTGGGAAAATTCAATATTGAGGAAGAAGAATTGGTTATTGCAGAAGCCATTGAGAAGGGCCAAAGTGCAGAGGAATTCAGTCTGCAGATGGAGCATTCCTCAGAATTATTCGATCCGTTTGAACTGCTCATGATGGGGGCAGCAGAAGGTGAAGCTCCTCCCGAAATCTCTGATGATGAAACACTGTTTAAAGATACCGAGTATTTACGTAGCGCAATGACATATTTTACTCAAACAGAGCGTTATCCAGTTCAAAATCTACAAACAGTAGAAGGAATCGAAGTAGAGATTACTCCCGATCTGAAAAAGCGCTTATTGGCATTGCTTCCAGAAGAAGCAATGCCAAGTACGGATTATTTGCGGCTTAGCCCCGATAGAGCATTTTGCATGAGTGAAATGAAACGTAGTTTACAATACAATCTTTCAGAGACAACTTGGCCAGCAACGCAATATCTATGGCCGCTCCATCCGATTTTTGGTTGGGTAAACGACAAAGCGGGGTTGTTGTATGGAAGAAGCGAAGCTCCACTTATTGGTATATCCCAATCTATACCCAAAGCGGATTATATTTTCGTCGTTGCTGGAACGATTCCAAATCGCAAATCAACTCCTGTTGTAGATGAATGGTTCGGTCTTCATTATTCCAATGGCATATTAATCGAAGAACTCAGCATGAAACAAGTGATTGCCATGACAGGATTTCACAAAGACAATGTGCCTAACAGTAATAATGTGCCTGTACAACGTAAACAAGAAGCAGAGAGCTTATTACAGACTGTAGTGGATGAGGCGAGGAAGGTATTAAACCGCTATTGCGAAAATTATCAAATACAAGTGGGTCCACATATTGATGCAGAGCTTGATAAATTGATCGAACTTGAAAATAAACATAAAGTCTACCAGCTATCCTTCTTTGAAGATGAAAGAAAGAAGAGCGAACAAGAACGTAAGGTAGAGCGAGATTTTGAACGATTTACCAACTGGGTAACAGATACTCTCGAAATCGAAAATAATCCATACTTGCGAATAATTGCAGTGTTGACAGGGGTGTAAAGAATATGGATCTGACGGGCATTACTAATTATAACGAATATTATACAAATCACTATTTTTCATCAATTTTTGAGGAAAATGCTGAGGAAACGATTCGTGCTTGGAGAAGCCGTTCGAAAGAGTCTGAAGAAACTCGTACTCCATGGTCTATGCTCCGTGATTGTAGCAAGCATTATTACAGTACTTATGAAAAATATCTACGCGCCCGCGGGGAAAGTCAAGTGATCCCTCTAATTTGCGAGATGGCGGACCTGTACCTCGATTCTCTTGGATATCAAATGGCTGCTCCAATAAACGTCGAAGTGGCAGATGAAATAATTGCCCCTGTGTATTTAGAAATGAGAAAGGCTAATGGTGCACCTCTATTATGGGTGTTGCTTGGGCAAATCCCAGAACGGGATACTAACATCTTACAAGGAACAACTTTTCAGGCTGTAGATCTAAATGGGAATAGCGATGAAAAGGTAACAACGACTATTGATAACGAAGAGCTTATGACCAAAATTTTCTTTGGTATGTCAGAAGCGCCACGTTGGATTATATTAATCGGTTTGAACCAGCTTGCGTTAATCGATCGGAACAAATGGAGTGAAAAGCGTTATCTACATTTCGATTTGCAGGAAATCTTCAGTCGTCGCGAGGAGAGCACAATTCAAGCGCTTTCGGTATTGTTGCATTACGAAAGTTTGTGTCCAGAAGATGGAAGTCCCCTTTTGGATAAGTTAGATGATAATTCTCATCGTCATTCGTCTTCCGTTTCAGAAGACCTGAAATATGCTCTTCGCGAATCCATTGAGCTGCTTGGCAATGAAGTTCTTTACGATGCTACAAAGAGATTAAACAGAAATATCGATATTGATCCGGTAGATGCTTCGCAGCTTACCGTAGAGTGTCTAAGATTTATGTATCGTATGCTATTTGTGCTTTTTATTGAAGCAAGACCAGAGCTTGGCTATGCACCAATGAAGTCTCAGTCTTATGTACAAGGTTATTCACTTGAAAGTATTCGAGACATAGCGGATAAAATCAGGGAAGAAACCAGTGATGTCGGCGAAGGATTCTTTTTGCACCAGACTATCTCTAAATTGTTTGAGCTGATCTACAATGGATATCCAGAAGATGAAGATATACTAAAAAAGCTTGCTGGGCGAGAGTCACTTCATGATGTGTTTGTAATCGAACCGCTTAAAGCACATATCTTTGATCCGGACTATACTCCTATGATTACAGCATCCAAACTGCGTAATAGTGTGTTACTGAAAATTATCGACCTGATGAGCATTACTCGCGCAACAGGACGACGCAATGAACGACGTGGTCGGATATCCTACGGTTCTCTCGGTATCAACCAGTTGGGGGCTGTATATGAGGCATTACTTTCTTACCGTGGCTTTATTACGGAAGAAACTCTCTTCGAAGTCAAACGTGAACGAGATGATTTTGATGAGATGGATGTCGGATATTTTGTGTCTGAGAATGAACTAGATAACTACACTGAAGACGAGCGAGTCCGATATGAAAAAGGTGAAAATCAGGGGAAATTGAGGAAGTACAATAAGGGGACGTTTATTTATCGCCTTGCAGGTCGTGAACGAGAAAAGTCTGCTTCGTATTACACACCAGATGTGTTGACTAAGTGCTTGGTTAAATATGCACTAATTGAATTACTTAACGGTAAAACTGCTGACGAGATATTGCAACTTACCATATGCGAACCAGCGATGGGGAGTGCGGCATTCTTAAATGAGGCGATCACTCAATTAGCGGAAGCATATTTGGATTTGAAACAAAAGGAATTAGGAGAAACCATCTCTTCAGATAATCGGTATCAAGAACTTCAACGCGTTAAAATGTATATCGCGGATCGAAATGTATATGGAATTGACTTAAATCCGGTTGCAGTGGAATTAGCCGAGGTTTCATTATGGTTAAATTCGATATATAAAGGCGGTTTCGTCCCGTGGTTTGGCATGCAACTGGTAAATGGTAATTCATTAATCGGTGCTAGAAAGCAGTGCTATCGTATCGAACAACTGCAGGCAGATCGTGCTCCCGGTAGAGGGTATGATAATGCACCTGAAAGAATAGCACCCAGAAGTAAACGTATGCCTAAAAAGCAAGTTTACCATTTTCTACTGGGTGACCCCGGTATGTCAAATTACACAGATACAGTGATTAAAAACCTTGCACCTGATGAAATCAAAAAAATAAAGCTTTGGAACAGCGATTTTTTGAAGGCTCATAATGACGATGAAATCCAATCAATACTGCGCCTTTCCAATGTAATTGATGATTTATGGATCAAGCAGGTTGAACTGAGAAAAAACATTAAAGAACAAACTGAAGATGCACTTTCTGTATATGGTCATAGTGAGGATATGACAGGTTCCCGTACTACAATACGAGAGAAAGACTTAATATATAAGCGACTTTATAGGTCAGAAAAAATGAAAAACGCAGGGCCGTATGCGCGGCTCAAGTTTGCTATGGACTATTGGTGTTCTCTTTGGTTTTGGCCTATTGAAAAGGCTGATTTATTACCAACGAGAAGTGAATTCTTATTTGATATGTCACTTATACTTGAAGGTGGCATAGTACAGCAACTTTCTTTATTTTCAACAGGAGATGAACAACTGGAAAGTGAAATTGAAATCTTCAATCTTTATCATGACCTGCCGGAGGTAGACCTTTCAGCTCTTTGTGAGAGAAGTCCTCGGTTAAAAGTGGCTCAAGAAATTGCAGATTTAAACAAGTTCATGCACTGGGAGCTTGAGTTTGCTAACCTTTTTGAGGAGCGTGGCGGTTTTGACTTGATTATTGGTAATCCACCTTGGATAAAGATGGAGTGGGATGAAAAAGCAGCATTATCTGATAGAAACCCACTCTTTGCCGTAAAGGACTTTTCAGCAACACAAACAACATTAGTTAGAAGTGATGCCTTAGCAAATACTGATACACGTTCTTTATATTTTTCAGAGTACGAGTCAATGTCTGCTACTCAGAGTTTCTTAGGTGCGAAGCAGAACTATAAATATTTAAATGGTGCAATAAATCTTTATAAATGTTTCTTGCCACAAGCATGGGAGTTTACTGGGAAATCTGGAATATCAGCTTTTGTTCATCCTGATGGCGTCTATGATGACCCAAGAGGTGGGGGATTAAGGGTTGAATTGTATCCGCGGTTAAGAATGCATTTTCAATTTATTAATGAACTAAATCTCTTCTCTGAAGTCGATCATCATATGGTCTTTAGTTTAAACGTTTATTGTAATACCCCAACTGCTTTTTTCGATACAGTTGCAAATTTGTTTGATGTTTCTACAATAGAGCAATGTTACGATAGTTCTATTCAAGGCCCTGTTCCTGGCATTAAGGATGAGAATAATAATTGGAACATAAAGGGGCATCCACATCGAATTGTTAGAGTAGGTAAAAAGGAACTTTCACTCTTTGCCAAGCTTTTCGATGGAAACGAAAATTGGAAACAAGCAAGATTACCAGCGATTCATTCGATACAATTGTTAGATGCTCTTTCATGCTTTTCTAACCAGGATGTTACAATAGGAAATGTTGGTAATGGTGCATTTACATCAGTAATGTGGAATGAAACAATAGCACAAAAAGATTTAACAATAAAGAGAAATGTTCATTTTCCTAACACCCCTTATGATATGGTTTATTCGGGACCACACATAGGAGTTGCAAACCCCTTTTTTAAGACTTCTCGAAGAATTTGCAGGTTAAACAGCGATTACGATAGCATTGATTTATCTTTTACTGACGAAAATTATCTCCAACGCATCAACTATTCCCCTGCATGTTCAATTGATGAGTATACACGGCGGGTACCAGAAACGCCATGGGGAACAAAATATTCTGAAGAATACAGAATTGTTATGCGTAAAATGCTAAATCTTAGCGGTGAGAGGACGCTTATACCTGCGATTATCCAATGCGGACCAGGCCATATAGACGGTCTTTTTGGGATTATTATCAATGAAGATCTACCTGCATTAGCAGGATGTATGGCATCTTTACCGTACGATTTTTATATTAAAGTTTCTGGTAAATCTAATGGGAGATTTGACACAGTGTCTAATCTCCCAATTATTACAAAAAGTAAGTTGGTTGATAGAATATCAATAAATTTCTTATTGTTAAACTGTCTTAGTAGCGGTTATCGAACATTATGGAGTAAAGAGTTTAATGCGAATTATAAAAGTAATTGTTGGTCTAAGGAAGATACTCGTTTACGTAATGAAAGGTTTACATCACTTACTTCCGAATGGACATGGGACACTCCATTACGAACTGACTATGAGCGTCGTCAAGCTCTCGTAGAAATCGATGTTCTTACGTCCATGGCGCTTGGCATGACTCTTGAGCAACTCAAAACCATCTACCGTATCCAGTTTCCCGTACTTCAATCATACGAAGCGGATACATGGTATGACCGCACTGGCCGTATCGTATTTACTAACAATCGCAGCTTGACGAATGTTGGTTTTACTCGTAACGAGTGGAACGTGATAAAAGATGCTAAGAATGAGACATTCATCCGTACTATCACCGATGATACGATGCCGGGCGGCCCGGTGGAACATACTATTGAGTACGTGGCGCCATATGACCGTTGCGACCGCGAGCAGGACTACGAAACCGCTTGGACGTTTTTTACTGGGAAATTCAAGGATAAATAAAGGGAGAGGTTATTGTGCTGCCATCCGTTCTTGCCAGACAATTGCAACAGGGTCTTGCAGACTATATTAAGACTACATTCCCAATGGCCAATCCTGCTTTTCAAGGATCATTGGAAAGAATGATTGCAACGAAGGATTCTGTATTTCATGAACCTTATTTTAGTGTGCGTCTTCCCTTTCGTATTGCAGATGAAATGCCAACTATGTTTCAAGCCATTCATCCTCAATACAAGCCTTATGTCCACCAGCAGAAGGCCTTTGACCGACTGACGGGTGACGATGGTCGTTCATCACTCATTGCAACTGGCACCGGCTCTGGGAAAACCGAATGCTTCCTTTATCCGATCCTTGAATATTGTTATCGTCATCGCGGTGAAAGTGGCATTAAAGCTTTAATTATCTATCCTATGAATGCCCTTGCTTCGGACCAAGCAAAGAGAATTGCCGAGCTGATCTACAACAGTCCGGAACTTCGCGGAAATGTGACAGCCGGTATGTACGTTGGTGGTCATGAAAAACATCCTAGTCGGGCCATGGGTGAGGAGCAGATTATTACAGACCATGAAACGATGCTCTCCTCGCCACCAGATATTTTGTTAACCAATTATAAAATGCTGGATTATCTGTTGGTTCGCCCTAAAGATGCAGCTCTCTGGCATGAGAATCGTCCGGAAACTTTAAAGTTCGTTGCTGTCGATGAACTACACACTTTTGATGGAGCGCAGGGCACCGATCTGGCCTGTCTACTTCGAAGACTTAAGGCTAGGCTTTTCACGCCTTCAGGTTATTTATGTTGCATAGGTACTTCAGCAACAATGGGTGCAGAAGACAGCGCCGAAAGTATCCGTGCATATGCCGACACTGTATTTGGAGAGCCATTCGAAGCGGATGCGGTCATTATGGAGGATAGGCTCTCACCAAGTGAGTTTTTTGACGGATACGAAACCTTAGATTTTACGATTCCGACAGAGGATACGATGAGTCAGTTGACTTCTTGCATCGAATCGGATGATCAAACAGCATTTCTTACAGTTGCAGCGCGTAGTTGGTTTGATCACACATTTTCAACTGAAGACATTATGTCTGATGCCACCCGCCTAGTAATCGGCAAACATTTGATGGCTCATAGCTTTACTCGGAATCTGATTACATATATGGGCGGCAACTATATGCAGCCATCTCAAATCTGTGAGGAACTGGCTAGAAGTATACCACAATTTGCTAATTTAATAAGTAAAATGGTGGCACTAGATGCCTTAATTGCTCTTATTTCGCATGCGAGAATAGGCAGTGCTGGTAAGCTTCGTCCATTCTTGACGGTACAGACACAAATATGGGTACGTGAGCTGAGACGCTTGTTAGCAAAAGTATCGGAAAAAAACATTACCTATGCATTAGCAACAGATCTAAACGATCAACAGGCCAAGCATTATTTACCTATAGTAAACTGCCGCGACTGTGGTGAAACTGGATGGACTTCCATTGTAAATGAGCGCGGCAATTTGACCATTACGGATCTGAATACCTTTTACAACTTATATTTTAAACAAGACTCCAAAGTGACTATGCTATTTCCTCATAGCCATGACAATATTCCCCATCAAATAGGTGCGGCGAGAATATGCCCTGGTTGCATGCAACTTCATCTTGGTCTTAATGCTAGTAAAAATTGCGTTTCATGTGGTACAGATACGATCTCTGTCGTATTCCCATTAAAGATGCGTACCAGTGGCTCTAAAGAAAACCAACAATATGTTTGTCCGTTTTGTGGGAGCAGTCGGGGACTAGCCATCATTGGTTTGCGTAGCGCCACGGCAATCAGTGCAAGTATCTCTCAGATATTTGCCTCTAAATTCAATGACGATAAAAAAACATTGGCTTTCTCGGATAATGTGCAAGACGCTGCCCATAGGGCCGGGTTCTTTAACTCTCGTACATGGAAATTCGGATTGCGAAGTGCTATTCAACGTTATGCCCTTGCAGAAGGTAATGGATTGTCGCTGGAGGAGTTTTCCTCTGGATTCATTGATTATTGGCATCGTCATATGTCAGATGAAGAATTTATCAGTTCGTTCATTGCTCCTAATTTGACCTGGATGCGAGCATATGAAAAATTGAAAACCGATAATAAGCTTACTTCTGATAAAGACGCTGCAAGGCTTAAGTCAGCCATTGAGCGTCGATTAAGCTATGAAATTATGCTGGAATATGGGTTAAGCAGCCGTATAGGCAGAACATTGGAGAAGTCAGGTTGCTCTACCATTGAATTCGATTCCGAGATGGTAGCGGAAGTTGCCTCTATCGTAAAAGAGCGCACTCGTAATGAATTGGGGACACTTTACCAGTCGGAGAATATTGTATTTGAGCGCATGGTTATCGGATTTTTGTATTTTATGCGAGTTAATGGTGCGTTCAACGATACAATTTTTAGCGCATTTGCGATTGAAAATGGAAAGGGGTGGCATCTATCCAATGACAAAGAAAAGTGGCTCCCTGGATTACAATCTGGACGTAATACTCCTCGGTTCATCTATGAACCGTTAAACAATGAAAAGCGTCTAAACAACTTTGATTTGACCTCAAATTCTAAATATTCTAATTGGATCCACTTTTGTATTGATGAGTTCTATATTAACGAAGAAGTATCGGATGAGATTGGCAAGCTCATCTTAAGCGAATTGATTAAAAGCGAAATAGCTGTACCAATGCCTTCGGCTCCGGGTTATAAGGTCTGGGGATTGGATAAAAGAAAGGTGATAATTTCTACAGATGTAACACAGTTTGCGTGTGAAGTCTGCGGGAGTTTGGTATCTATTTCTAGAGCAAATGCCCACTTTTGGGAGAATGCTCCTTGTGTACGAAACAAGTGTGGTGGACATCTATATCAAAGCGAAGAAGAATCCCTTGGTTACTACGGCAAGCTATACAGCAACGGTGATATGGTTCGGATTCTAGCCAAAGAGCATACAGGGTTGCTTGAACGTGATGATCGAGAGGAACTGGAACGCGTATTCAAAAGATCAGAAGATAGAAACCCTTGGGATGCCAATCTGCTATCTTGCACACCAACATTGGAAATGGGGATCGACATTGGTGATCTTTCAACTGTGGTGCTTTGTAATATCCCCCCTGCCCAATCGCAGTTTCTCCAAAGAGCGGGACGTGCTGGGCGTAAGGATGGGAATGCATTGACACTAACTGTGGCGAATGCTCGACCTCATGATCTGTATTTCTACGCCGAACCGATGGAAATGTTATCGGGCGCGGTAGAACCGCCTAAGATATTTTTACGCGCCTCGGCAGTGCTAGAAAGGCAATTTGTGGCGTATTGCATGGACTGCTGGATCAAGCGTGGGGTGCTGGAACATGCAATTCCAAAACATGTCGGTACATGTCTTTCCAAACTTAGCAGCCGCCCAAGTGGTCTATTTCCGTTTAACTTCTTGACTTTTGTGCAGAATAACTTGTCCAGTTTGCTTCGCACGTTCATTCAGATGTTTTCCCTTTATTTGGACGATGATTCTATTGCCGAATTACAGAGATTTGCCCAAGGGAAAAATTTAGAAGAGAGTCCCATGCACATGAAAGTGTATCAAGCTTTTGAGAATCTGAAGAAGCAAAGAGATACATTAAAAAACAGCATTCAACAGCTTAAATTGTTAATTAAAGAACTAGAAGACAGACCTAAAGACAGTTCATATGATGACGAAATTAAAGAATTGAAGAACGAACGGATGGCTTTCATAAATGTTGTCCGTAATCTCAATCGAAAAGATGTATTTAATTTCCTTTCTGATGAGGGGCTATTACCCAATTACGCTTTCCCAGAAGCAGGAATTGTACTCAAGGCGATCTTATACAGAAGAGATGATAATGACACTGAAGAGGTTACTGAAGGCAAAAAACGAAAATATGAAAAAATGATATATGAATATAGCCGCTCTGCATCATCGGCAATGAGTGAATTTGCCCCATCAAACAATTTCTATGTAGATGGTCGCAAACTAACGATCAATCAAATCGATCTTACGACAGCACAGACCACAAAGTGGAGATTATGTCCAAATTGTTCACATGCACAAATTGAAGAAACTGGAAGAGATGTGGCTGCATGTCCACAATGTGGTAACCCCGCATGGGCTGATTCCGGTCAAGTTCGAACAATGTTGAAGGTGCAGATGGTATACTCCAACATGGATTATACGAAAAGCTTGATTGGTGATGAGAGTGATGATAGAAATTCCACTTTTTACTGTAAGCAGATGCTAGTTGATGTTAATGAGGATCATGATATCTTCAAAGCATATCGTATGGATAATAATGAGTTTGCGTTTGGCTATGAATTTGTCAAAAAAGCGACTATTCGCGAAATAAACTTTGGTGAGAAGGATTTAGTCGGCGAAAAACTAACGGTAGCTGGTACTGAAGAGGTCAGGAAAGGATTCAAGATATGTAAATATTGTGGAAAACTTCAGAGTGAAAAAGGTATGCCAGAACACACTTATACTTGCAAAGCTAAGAAACCACAACAGGGAAATGCGGATCCATATGAGGAATGCCTTTTCCTTTATCGTGAATTCGAAACAGAGGCCCTTCGAATCCTTATTCCTGCTACGACAATGGATACAACTCAAGTTCGGCAAGAGTCCTTCACCGCGGCTTTTATGCTCGGCATGAAAAAGTACTTTGGAAATGTCGATCATCTAAAAGCTTGCTTAAGTGAAGTACCTGTTTCGAATGCTGAGTATCGCAAACAATACTTGGTTATCTATGATTCGGTACCAGGTGGTACCGGTTATTTGAAGCAGTTAATGCAACGAGAAAATGCGTTGGTCGAGATCTTTGAGCAGGCCTTATCCGTTATGGAAAATTGCACATGCAAGCACGATCCTCAAAAGGACGGATGTTACCATTGTTTGTATGCCTATCGCCAGAGCCAAAGCATTGGACAAATTTCAAGGAAAACTGCTATTCAATTGTTGAAACATATATTAAGCGGTAAAGGCAATGTTGAAGAAATTGAAAAATTAGGGAATATACCCGTTAATTCACTTTTTGAAAGCGAACTTGAGCGCATGTTTATCGAGGCGCTCGACCAGATGAAGAATGATAAAAGGAAGCTTTCTATTACTAAGGAACTCGTAAATAATAAAGAAGGTTATGCTTTGAAAATTGGAGAGTGTCTATGGAATATTGAGCCCCAAGTAGTGCTTGATCAGGAATATGGAATTCCTACTCCATCAAGAGCGGACTTTGTGTTGTGGCCTGCTAGAACTTCTTATGGGCAGAAACCGATTGCCGTGTTTACTGACGGATTCTTGTACCACAAAGATAAGGTGGCCGACGATACGCATAAACGAGAAGCTATTAGACGCAGCAACAGGTTTCGTGTATGGTCATTAAGTTGGAAAGATGTGCAGAGCACGTTCCGAGCACAAGGGGATTACGCAACAGCAACACTCATCCCCGAGAATATGCCATCTGGTGCGAGAGTATATAGACCTATGGTAGAGCAAGGGAATGCGCTGATTTTACAACCAGCTAGAATGGGCATATTTGAACTCTTGATGCAGTATTTGGAGAATCCAGATGCCGAGAAACTATTTGCTGTCCATGCACAGGCCTATGCGATATCATTGCTGGATTCCAGAAATATTAACAACAGTATCGCCTTTACAGATTGGAATTATCTCATCAGTCCTATCATCAACATCTTGGACTTGAGGATTTCAGATTTCGAATTAACTAACACAATGTTTGGAAAATGGGTTCCTAGATCTTGCACTCACTTGACATTCCTTGCTGGCGTTGAAATGTCCGATATGCAAAAAAATAAATTTAGCGCCACAGTTTCTGTTTGTTCACTGCTAAACGACGATATTGGAACACGAACAGAGAAATACGAATCCGAGTGGAACGGCTTTTGGCACTTCTTTAATGTTATGCAGTTCTTGAATAGCTTTGCAGCCGTTTCAGTAAATGGCATGAACAGCTCAGTCTACGATGCGATACCTTTGACAATAGTGAAAGAATCAGCAGCAACAACAGAACTGGAGCATGCATTAATTGATTCATGGACAGAGATATTAGAACAAGTTTTTGATGAGACCGTTAACAAATGTGCGAACAAACTAATGAGACTCGGTATTCCAGCGCCATCTATAGTTGGTTATGAGCTTCAGGATTCCAAAGCGGCCATTGTAGCGGAGTGTGAAATGGCTTGGGAACAAGAGAAGGTTGCTTTGCTACTACCTACGCAATTAGACCATAAACACAAGTTTGAAGAGAACGGATGGAAAGTATATTCAATAGAACAGGACTTCACAGTTAGTATGTTTCAAGGAGTGAATGAAAAATGAATAATAATTTGGTTGCCATATCATCTGATTTTTTTACAGCATTTTCAGCTTTACCTCGTCAGATACAAGGCAAGGTAACGGAATTTGTTAACAAGTTCCGTAATAATCCACTATCGCCTGGGATCAATTTTGAAAAACTTCATAATTCTGCCGACAAAAAGATATATTCGGTTCGTATTGACGATACGTACCGTGGGATAGTTGTCCGTCAACCAGAAAGCGGGGTATATTTACTTCTTTGGGTTGACCATCATGATGAAGCCTATAATTGGGCTAAACGAAAAAAATGTGAAATCAACCCAAGGACAGGGACTGTACAAGTTTTCGATATTCAACAGAGTAGTGAGACCACAGAGCTTCAAGAAGAAAAGCATGTCTTTTCGAAAATTACAGATCGCGAATTGCTTATTCTAGGTGTTCCACAAGATCAATTAGCCTTTATTCAGAGTTTAATGACTATTGAACAATTCTATGAGTCTAAGGGTCGAATTCCTGAAGATGCGTATGAGGGGTTAGAATGGGTTATAAACGGAATTCCTATACAAGAAGTAATTGATATGTATAAAGCTGAGATCGAAAATGTTCCTAACGAAAATGATTTTTCTACTGCATTACATAATCCACGTAGCCAAAAGTCTTTTGTAATCATCGAAGGCGAAGATGAGTTGCGTAAAATGATGGCGGAACCGCTTGAGAAGTGGCGTATCTTTCTGCATCCATATCAGCGTAAAATTGTAAATAGAAATTACACCGGAGCTGCGCGTGTGTTAGGTGGAGCGGGAACTGGCAAGACTGTTGTCGCAATGCATAGGGCCAAATGGCTTGCAGGACATTTAACAGGGCACGAAAAAGTATTGTTTACAACTTTTACAGCAAACTTGGCCAGCGATATCAAGGAAAATTTGCGAAAGATATGCACTGTCCAGGAGCAAAGAAATATTGAGGTTATACATCTTGATGCATGGGTTGCGCAATTCCTTCGTGAGCAAGGCTTCTCTTATTCTATTGTCTACGATGATACATTAGTCGAAGTATGGGAAGAAGCGATTACATTATCTGGTGAAGCTACTGAATTCTCAACCGGATTTTTCTCTGAGGAATGGTCTAAGGTAGTTAATGCACAAGAAGCGTTTTCATTTGACCTTTATTTAAAAGCTTCCCGTGTAGGGCGGGGAACGCGGTTGGATAGAAAACAACGTATCCAAGTTTGGCGTGTTTTTGAAGAGTACCAAAATTTGATGAAAGAAAAGCAGCTTCGTGATGTGGAAACTGCAATGTACGAATGTAGGAAGATCCTAGAGAGATCTAAAGAAAACACTCGTTATTCTTCCGTAATAGTTGATGAGGGACAGGACCTAAGTATGAATGCTTATCGCCTGTTAAGAGCATTAGGAGGAGAAGAACACCCTAACGATTTGTTTATTGTCGGCGATGCACATCAACGTATTTATAAGAACAAAGCCGTATTATCTAAGTGTGGAATAAATGTACGAGGCCGTAGCAGTTACCTTAAAATTAACTATCGTACAACGGAAGAAATCCGAAAGTACGCATTTGGATTGTTGAAGGGTATTCCAATTGATGATCTAGATGAGGGTTACGATGATGGGAAGGTGTGCCAGTCATTAACTCATGGCACTGGTCCTCATATAGAGACCTTCCGAAGTGCCACAGAAGAGCTTGAGTTTATTATTACCCAATTAAAAGAACTGAAAGAACAAGGTAGTGATCTGAAGAACATTTGTATAGTTGCTAGAACGCATCGCTTGCTTGATGACTATATTGTTCAACTAAATAAAATGGGTATTAAAACATACGAGATCAAGCGAAATAAAATTGAAGATAGAAGCATTGAAGGTGTTCGCGTAGCAACCATGCATCGTATCAAAGGTCTTGGATTTCAACATGTGTTTGTCGTAGCTGTAAATAAGCGGATAATACCGTTGGCATCTGCAATTAATCATGAAGATCCTGTAACAGCAACCGAGGCCATGGCTTCTGAAAGATGTTTACTTTACGTTGCTCTTACTCGGGCACAAAAGTCTGCATATATTACAAGCTATGGTTCTCCATCTGAAATATTAGTGTGATAAAGCTCAGAATAATTATAATACCGAACACCAGGTCCCTGACAAATATATATCAGGGACTTTGTTTTCTTCACTTGAATCAAGCTGAAGGGGAATGTAGAATGCTGACGAATATTCGAAATAAAAAGACTAACGCTTAAGTGAAGGGGGAAGACTAAAGTAGCGTAACAATTCGTTTTTAGGAAACATTATTATATATAGATCATAATTATAAAATTCCTAAATAATAGATAATTTAAAAGATAGGGTTAAGGGTTATCAGGTAATGGGGAATCGGTGTATGAATTTGTAACTTTAGACCAATTTTCCGGTGTTAAAATAAGCACTAGATGCTGATTTAACTTTTAACGTGCAAAGTTCCAATTGATTGTCGTTGATGTAAAATAGATGTGAAAATCAATAGCGACGAACGGATTGCAGCCTAACAAAACGGAAGTCAAATAGAAAAAGGACCGTCAAATCAAGGTTTTCGCGGATCACAACAAATCAAATCCTAATACAAATTGAACCCTCATACGGTATATAAAACATCGACTGAGGGTAAATTACTCATCTTCTTAAAATACAATGTTCTATACATCATAGCAGGAACCCCAAACCACCTTGTCGAATTTGTAGGTAAATTGTCTTATTCCTACATCTTCCAACCAAGGTGGTTTATTCATGAGTTTACCAGCCGAGTTATCCGGTATTTTCACTCATAAACAGAAGTCATATAAAATGGTCCTCATCATCGCGCTCTTGCAGGAAATGAATCAAACTAATCAGCGTGAGGTTTCTCTGGAGAACGTGAAGGTGCGCTTTTTGGCGTTCCTACAGGAACGAGAAGAACGGCAAGAGCCTGTCGATGCTCCTACAAATAATATTTCTCGCTGGGCGGATGTTACAATGTCGCTCGTTACACAAATCATTTATTCTCCGATCTCTGCGCTGAATAGCATACTGGACATGAATCCGCAGCAACAGACTATCGGATTTAAGGAACGTCTATATACTACGTGGAATCAGGACGTGTTAATTGAATTGTACGATTATGCCGTTAAGGAAATCGAACAATTCTATCAGCGACAAACCTCGGGCTTCTCTATAAGAGACTCCCTTTGGAACGTTTTGTCTAAGTACACGGAAGCAAAGCGGGAACCGCTGAAAAACAACTCTCTAGGCGTATACGTACGTCAACAAATCCCAACAGCCATAAGAGGGTACTCATTTATTAGCGAGGACTCCAACCTAAAGGTTCAGGCATCAGTTGGCATGGGCTTCTGGGCGACGATTCCGTGGATTGCGATTATGGATCGTCGAATTACAGAGTCCACGCAGAATGGCGAGTATATCGTGTACTTGTTTGCCGAGGATATGAGCGCGGTATATCTAACCTTGGCGCAAGGCGTCACAGAACCAAATAAAAACGGAAAAGTCGAAGCTTATAAGTATCTGCGCAACAAAGTCCAAGAAATCCGGTCAATGATTCCCTTGGAAGGTCTCCAAAAGGACGAGGAAATCCACCTTACTTCGGGCGGGTTAGGACGCGACTACCAAGTGTCAACGGTCGCGTACTATAAGTACGACCGAGACAACTTGCCGCCGGAGGAGCAGCTCTCAGCGGATCTGGAAAACTTAGTCGACAACTACAAGCAATATGTTCGTATGGTTCTACAATCCAATGACGGACAGGAGAATCCCACTGTGGCTGAAGCTCACCTGCCCGTGCCAAATCTAAGCACAAGCGAACGACTGACAGCTATAAAAGACTATATCCGCCAGAGAGGTTTCTCGTTCCCAGATCGCCTAGTCGACAACTTTTACCTCTCACTAAAAACAAAGCCGTTCGTCATTCTGGCTGGAGTATCCGGTACCGGGAAAACTAAGCTTGTTCAACTCTTCGCCGAAGCGATAGGAGCAACAAGTGAGAACGGGCAATATACCTTGATCCCGGTTAGACCGGATTGGAGCGATCCATCTGACCTGATCGGTTACAAAGACCTCAGCGATCGTTTTCGCCCGGGGCCTCTTACCGACTTACTAGTGAAGGCATCCGAACCGGCCAATCGGGACAAGCCGTTCTTCGTCTGTCTGGATGAGATGAATTTGGCGCGGGTCGAGCATTATTTTAGCGATATTCTCAGTATCCTGGAGACCCAAAAACGGAAAGAAGATCGCATCGTTACGGATGAACTGATTCGTTCTTCCGCTCTCGCCAATGAGGAGGATCGCTCCAAATATGGTGGACTCCACATTCCGGATAACGTGTATTTGATCGGCACAGTCAATATGGATGAAACCACGCATCCATTCAGCAAAAAGGTTTTGGATCGCGCCAATACGATCGAGTTTAACGAGATTAAATTGGACGAGTACCCCTCGTTAACAGCGAGTGAAACTACAGTGTTTCCGGCCCCTAATGCCTTCTTGCGCACGGATTACTTGCAATTGGTCGATGCGTATCAGGGAGCTACAATCCCTACCATCGAAAACGCAACAAACGAATTGGTCCGCATCAATGGCATTCTCGAATCCATTCATTCTCACGTCGGTTTTCGCATTCGAGACGCCATTTGCTTCTATCTGATCTATAATAAGCAAGCCGGTTTACTGACCAATAACGAAGCATTCGACTTCCAACTGCTGCAGAAAATTTTGCCGCGAATTCAAGGAAGCAATCGCTCGGTCAAACGTGTTCTGCTTGAGTTGCTGGAGATTGCGCTGGATAAGAGGCTTTCGAAAGGCGAACTGGAAGACGACGCTTCCGAATTGTGGAGCAACGTAGCCAAGACGATCGAGTCGGCCAAGTATCGGCACAGCGCTCAGAAAATCGTATACATGTTACGGAGGTTAGACGAGGATGGTTTCACCTCCTACTGGCTCTCCTAATCGCACAGTCGAACTGCTTCGGATTAAATCGAACTGGTTTCATCTTTACTTGCAAGGGAAGCCTTATCACCCGACCGTCGAAACTTTGCAACTTCATCGACAAGAGTCTTCCTGGATAGAGGCACGGATGCTGCCGCAATCTCTGACTCCGGAACTGACGATACATACCGTTGAACGATTCTCTCCCGAGGCGGGACGACTTACGGAGTGGAATCTCGGGGGAGCTTGTCCACCGCTTTTCTATGAAACGCAGACGTACGAGCTGGTCATCGAACTGGAAGAGGATATTCCTCTCACCTTTTACCATGATCATGTGGCGCTGCGGGATTCGGTATTGCCGAAGGGGAAGCGGCTGCTCACCGGATTGTTGAACTTCCAAAACGAGGTCGGATATACCGAGCTCGAGCTCAGGCTGTACGGGGAGCCAGTCTTTCGGCTGCAGCTAGAGATTTTCCCGTCGAAAATGGACTACAGGAACGATTATGATGCGATTCTGCGAGACGTGAACGAACAGATCTATAATCTATCGTTCGATTTTCTGCGCAAGACCTACAACTTAACGGGATTAAAAGAGACCTCCAATCAAAGCCGG
>Ga0256901_1000660_pt1 | contig 18880 bp, 14 predicted proteins | sample MC6MC0689MT_FD_190200 | JGI IMG/M metagenome (GOLD analysis project Ga0256901, IMG submission 190200) | Metatranscriptome of enriched soil aggregate microbial communities from Iowa State University, Ames, United States - MC6-MC0689-MT... | ecosystem: Environmental > Terrestrial > Soil >... | reverse complement strand
ACGGTCTGAAACTGTCGAAACAATAACTTCACCAGTTTTCCAAATTAAGGCAACAGTTCGAGCAGTAGAAAGCACCCTACAATTCAATATTTCTGTTCAGCCTGGTATTTCGCAACAATTTAATTTGGCATTGGAATATGATTTGCAAAAAAAATTTCGCGTAATTGGAGAGGGTCTTAAATATTTAATAGACTTATGCGGTAGTGGTCAGCAGAATATTATATACGCACCTAAGGGAAATCTAGCTACAGATTGGGCTATCAAATTTGCTCAACATAGCCAGCTACAGGATAGTATTGATCCGCAAATTGCTGAAATTATCGAGTTCTTGGCTGACGAAATTCATCCACTTTATTACTTAATTACCTGTTTAGCTAGCAGAACAGCATACCACCATGGAAATTTGCCAGATATTGTAAGGAAGGAAATAGAAGAATGTTACAAATCAGGAAAAATATTAAATCTATTTTGCACATCTACGTTACTTCAGGGCGTTAACCTACCAGCAAACAACCTATTTATTCCTGTAGCGAAAAAGAAAACTACTCAACTGACACCATTTGATTTCGGGAACCTTATTGGTAGAGCTGGTAGGATTGGTACGTCACTATACGGCACAATCTATTGCATTGAGAGAGAAGGTACCATTGACTGGTCCCAAGAAATGTATTCGAAGTCAGTGAATAAAAAAGTTTTGACCGCTGGACAGCAAGCGCTTCACCACGTTGAAGACTTAATAGAAGATCTTTCAAAGGAAAGTTCAGAAATTAGTTCAGAGGGCGACCGATCTGCCACAGTATTTTTCAGGCAGAAATATGCTAGAAATCAAGAAGAGCTACAAAATTATCTTGCAAGGAATGACGTTAATAAAAATGATGCGCAACAGATAGTACTTTCACTTCAGAAGACCTTCTCGTCAATGGTTATTCCTGTTGATCTCCTTAAAATCAATCCAACCATCGATCCAATAATGCAAGATAAGCTCTACAGAGAAATCCAGGCTCAAGGTGTGCAAAATTGGCTCATACCATCGAAAGCACATAATCGTAACATGTACAGGTTTATGAATAACGAAGAACGTAATAATTTACTTTTTAACGATTGGAGCTTTTATCATCAACTGTCGGACATTGTAGCCAGATTAGATGAGATATTTAATATAGTTGGTGAGGCATATTTTAAGCACACCATTGGTGTTTCAAGGTTGCAGATCGCGTTTTATGCTCGACAATGGTTGTCGGGAAAAACTTTGCGGCAACTAATTGATAGCGATATTAAATTTTACAGCAATCACCAAACACTAAGTAAAAAAATAAATGCAAATGATCCTGATCAGGTAAACGATCGGATAAATAAGGTTATTAAAATAAACTCCGTAGTAACGACCCACCTTTTAATTAAATACCTCAAGCTTCTAAATGATCTTTGTGAACCATTTCTAAATGAGGATTTAAAAGAAAAATACAAATTTGGACTTGCTTTACCTACCATGATTGAATTAGGGACAACAGAGCCAATCGTAATTGCACTTATATCTCATGGTATAACAAGGACTGTAGCGATCCAAATCTTCAAAGAATTTAAGAAAAATCCAGGCTATGAAGGGTTGAACGTCTTCGAGTGGCTTTCTAGCCAAGATAAGCTGAACGTAAAACCAATGTATAACCGCTATCTGCATAGACTAAAGGTCTTAAAAGTAATCAACCCGCAATCATAAAGCTGTTAAGTTATCTATTTGTCGAATTGCTCATTAAAAGAACGAAAAAATTGCGATCTTTGTAATGTAGAATTTAATTCGACGAGAGCTCATTGAAAATAAGCACGATAAAGTGCGACAAGATAGATTAAAAAAAATGGTGCCCTTTTTGGTGCCCCCTTTTTTCTTGTGATAAGTACACATCTGGAAGGCCCAATGTTTACTGGTCATCTAGGCAACTTCAACTTTTAAGATTTAGTCCCGTCCAGACCGCATAAGCGGGTTGTGTTAGATAAATCGTTAAAGAGATGTCCTATATGGCTGTAGGAACAGAAGGCCCTGAGAAGTATCAATTTCTCAGGGCTTTTGCTTTGGTTCACGCCCCGTCCGGACCGCTACTTAGAGTAGCAAAATATACAAAACCCTGTTTTTTTAACGAAAACAGGGTTTTTTGTTTTCCAGACAATCCAAAACATGCATTAATTCCCATATTTCCAGTGAGTAATTCGTGAGTTCGCCTCTCAGTAAAAGATGACTCACTGTAAAGGGGTTAGTTTATTGATTTACAGCTAGTTCAATCATTGAACATCTTGACCAAAATCGCCATCAAAGCTAAATTTGTTTAATCTTTAATTGAGTAATTATGGACACTAGCTTGAGCCTGCTCTTCTATCTGAAGAAGCCAAAAAACTATTTATCTGGTCCCCAGCCCATCTACATGCGGATAACGGTCGGCGGGCCGCCGAAGGAACTTTCCATAGGCAGGGACTGTGAACCCTCAAAATGGAACAGGATCCTCGGAAAAATGAACGGACGGGATGAGGCTGTTAAAACCCTGAACAGTTATATCGATACCCTGAGAATCAAAATCGAGGACATCCACCTGAAACTGTTGCGTTCGGAAAGTGAAGTGACTGCGGAAGCAATCCGAAATATGTTCTTAGGCGTGAAAGCCGAGACCAAGAAACTAATGGAAGTCTTCCGAGAGCATAACGATAAGCTTGAAGCCTTGATCGGAAATGGTTTTACCAAGGGTACGCTAACCAAATATAGGACGACGGAAAAGCATTTGGTAGCATTTATGCGAACCACCTATAGATTTTCTGATATTGATATCAGGAAAATAGAATACAGTTTCGTCACGGACTTTGATTTCTATCTGCGCAGCAAGTGTGGGTGTGCCAATAATTCTGCCATCAAGCATCTCAAATGTCTAAGTAAGATTATGCGAGAATGCCTAGCGAAAAAATGGATAACCTATAATCCATTTGAAGGACACAAGAACAGGCTGCAAAAGGTCGAGAGGGTAAAGCTATCGGAAAGTGAGCTTTCGTTGCTCTACGCAAAGTATATAGGCAATCCACGCATCGAACAGGTGAGGGATGTGTTTGTTTTTTGTTGTTATACTGGCTTGTCGTTTATTGATGTGCAGAAATTGTCTCCGTCGCATATACGAATTGGAGCTGATGGTCATAAATGGATCATTACAAAAAGAGAGAAGACTTCCGTTGCTGCACATATTCCCTTACTCCCAATTGCTTTAGAGATTTTGAAAAAATACGATGGCAATCCTATTTGTGAAGATAAGGATAGAGTTTTACCGGTTTCCAGTAATCAGAAGATGAATGTTTACTTGAAGGAGGTTGCTGATATCTGCGGAATCGATAAGCCTTTGACCTTTCATATCGCTAGGCATACCTTTGCGACCACAGTTACGCTTGGGAATGGTGTGCCCATCGAAAGTGTCAGCAAGATGCTAGGGCATACAGATATCAGGACTACACAGATCTATGCGAAGGTTATGGATATTAAAGTCGGGAGTGATATGGAGCAACTTAGACAGAAATTGATGGTAAATTAGTTTTTTGTTGGAAACTACTAAAGTCGGCTGATTAAGTGCAGCCGACTTTAAATAAATTTTTTAGAATTTCGGAAATTTATTTAGGTGACATTATGATTATTTACTTTGTTTGAAAAAAACATCATTTGCCAGATGTGATTCTAGCCCTCTTAATACTGTGCCATATTGGTGATATGCATATAGTTACTTTTATTTCTGGCCTGTTTGAAATCCAGAATAAAGCTTTTTCTTCCCGAAGAAAAAGCTTCCGATACAATCTCGTTATCTTTCATGACCTATTTATCTTAAGAGCCTTAACCAAATCTCTTTATTGGAATTCAATTAGTCGTTGTGTATTAGCCCATCCTATTGAAGTACTTTTAAATCGGATAAAGAAAACTGGAATACGATAAGATTATTTCTGTGGAATCGGTTCTAAATGATTAACATGAGCAATTGTGCTGATTCTTGATGTAAAAGGATATATCTAGTACCTCCGCTTTTCCTAACAGGGATTGCGAAAGTTACGAAGGACTAGATATACCTAATTTTCACTGACATCGAGCTGAATTTTTGCGAAATTTTCATTTAGCTTATAAGATGATTGGATATCTGGAATATTGTTATTAGCAAAATATACTCTACTGTAAACTTCAAATGATGCCGTAGCATTCTCTGGCTGCGATATATGTTGTTGATAGTCTGTTATGAATGAAAAGAAATCGATTAACTCTCCTTTGATGTATTCATAATGCGACTCGAAATAGCTTAGATTGATAAATGTTACCCCCTCAACCTTTACATCAGATTCAGGACGGTTTTTGAGCATGATCTTAAACTGGTCATTTAGGATCTTGTTAACGCCTTCTGCGCCAAATGTGATATCTGTATAAACTATCAATGGATATATTTCAATACCATTTCGTCTGTCTAGTTTGTCCGCGGATACTTCATCGCTACTCAGATATTCAACAGCATTGAATAATTGGGTTATTCCCTTTGCTTTATTTTTCTGGTTTTTGAGAAATTTTATATTTAACTCATTATATACTCCGTCCTCCAGAGAATCCTCTTTGATCTTGGCACTTAATAGTATATCCTTAAATTCAATCAGGATTATTTTATTTCCTTTGCGGATATAGTAATCACATAGCTCTCCGCCGCTAATAGTTTTCGCCTGATCTCCATTTAATGTTTTATAATTTGGAAAGCAATCCTCCATCACCGATCTAAGGTATATATCTTCCATAAACTCCTTGCCCTTAATCGAAAGGAAATTTCCGGTAAAACCCTGGGCGTCGATATACTTTTTGAAAGCAAAGACCTGCGATTTGAAAAGCTTGTCCAAAAAGAAGTTCATACTTAGCATCAGGTACGCTTTTTCCGCTAGCTTATATAGTGGATTTATCCTAATCTCGCTGAAACTTGTATCCGATATATAGTTGGATATCTTTTTGTTTATGGAAATACCTTCTACATATTCAATTTTTATCTGATCCTCCAGCCCTTCGAAGCCTATCTGGCATCTTCGAAGTTCAGGGTCTTTTTGCACTTCACATTGCACGAATATGGTCAAAAGGGTTTTATACAAATCCTGTTTGCCATCTACGCCAAGCTCAGCATAGAAACCAGGAAGATATCCATTGAACCTTGGCTCTTTTTCCAGGTACTCAAAGAACATCAGCCCGCGGTTGAACTGGTTACTAAAATCAAGATTTGATATATAATCTCTCTGATAGATAAAGCCTGGTACTAGTACCCTCTCAATTTCATCCTTATCAACCGCTCGACGAATATCCTCTTCCGATATTTTAAATCCATTATTGACCACCGAGTTGATCATTAGATAGGCTTTCAAGAAGCGCTCGTATTCATCTCCGGAAAATTCTCTTAATGCTAAATCATTATGATTCTTGAAAATGAGATCGCAGAAAAGCATGTTTGAATATTCCCAAAAGATTACTTGCCAATTGCCTCTTTTGCGTATGACTTCGAATGCATCACTAAAAAGTGTTATTAATTTTGGATCACATTTCGGAAGGTATGAATTAAGTATTCTGTTCTGTTTAATAACGGAATCCTTTCCAGGTTGATCCAGGTACAACGTGATGCTGATTCGTGATATATGGAACAACAGCGTGGCCGATGGTATGCCTTGAATAAGCTCTGCTGCCTCTTTCAAGCTTCCATCACGGCCAGATATTTCTTTATAACTGATTATTTCCTTTAGGTAACTTTTGGTATTCATCTTTTTTATTTGAGTTCATTTAACATCGCTTCCAGTTTAGCTGCTATCTTCTCTACATTCTTGCCACTTTCGTTAACCATATTTCTTATAAACGCACTTTTCTCCATTAGCTGTAGTTCTTCCGAAATGATTCTTTGCACACGCAGGTGCAATTTTTCATTGTCTTTGATCATCTTTTTAATCTCACGACCAATTACCGCCGCAGATATCTCCTCCAATGTTATTTCCTGATCATCACTTTCGAACAGATCAGCATGGTTTTCATAAATTAGATCACTCTGTAGATTGAAATAGTGATCGATGATGTTAATTATGTCCCTTGCATCCTTGAAACGTAACTCTGGTCTATCGTCATAGGCGATAAACTTGAGCAATGCTATTGATGGAAGGGTTGCGATTTTGAATTGATGGCCAGTTTCTAATTCGACATTTTCCGTACCCAAGTTGTACACCTCTTGGAAGCCGTTAACCTTTATACTGGTCAGCCCCTTTCCCTCAAATTTTATTTCCTCATCTATTTCGATACCGCCAAAAGGCAATAGGTCGATTTGCAATCCGTTGGGAGATATGATAACAAAGGCGTTTGTTCTGCTCTCAGTATATCCCTTTTTCATAAGATCATCCCTGACCTTTTGGTAATCTTCTTTACTACCAATCATTACAGCGAAATCAACATCTTTTGTGGTGCGGAATTTTTCATCTCCCTTGGCATACCAGATATTTCTCGCTATTGCTCCTATCATGTAAAAGTCTATGTTATTCTCCTTGAATGTATTCTCCAAATCATCGAATATCTCCTTAAGTTCTCCGTCTTTAATATTCTCCAAATTCATCTTTTAGGTGTTTTTTGTAAATCATTTCTGCCGTCTCTATGCATCTCGGATCTCCTGTTAATATCAGGTCGGCATATACTAATAGTTCAGGGGCATATTGTTTCCCTTCTGTTGGCCAGTCGTTCCAGAATTTTTCGTAAAGTCTTATCTCCCCTTTTTCAGCCGGTACAAGTTTCCATTTTACCATCGCCTGATTTCTTTTTTCCAAAGTATAGATGGTCAAGATTTTTGGCCTAAGGTAATCCGTTAGCCATTCTCCTGCTGGCTCTCCGCCCCATACCGTTTTCCCAGGCTTTATTATATCATTGCGTAGTTCCTGCAGGGGATGTCCCGGCATTAGTTTGTAGTTGCCGATATGCAAACTTGGTTTTAATGTTTCCCCGTAGCCTGCTATCCATCTATCTAGCAGCGCTCTTTTATTTTGCAACACTTGTCTTTTCTTTCCAGTCTGCAGCACATAACCTGCTTCCTCCAGACCAGTGATCACGTTTTTTATATTTCCCAGGGCAACGCCCGTCGCATGTGCAAGTAATCTTTGCGGCATGTTTATGGCATCCTCATGAAGCATTAAAAAAAAGACCATTTTTAGGCCTGTTTTTGTAAAAGCCCGATTCGTAACGGGTTTCTCCATCTCTTCATGTTTGAACCCGTCTAACCAGATGAAGCTTTTTTCTGTTCTTATATAAATATTACCCGCTCCATCTAGGTAATTTATTTTTTCACTACGTAATTTCCGTTTGATAGTAGGGAAGATCCTATCGGCAATTACCATTAGCGGTTTGTAATTCCTTTTATAGTTGATTATTTTCGGTAACTGGTACTCACGCAATTCTTTTTTTAGCTCGACTGCAAACTGCTCCCTATTATTATTAATATAGAGTTCTAATGTTCCGTCGAGATCCCCTACCATATCTTTATAGTCCCACTTGAAGCCTGTATACTCTTCCAGTTTTGTCAATGCTCCGATAATCTGCTCTTCCATGTTCATTATAATTTTTTGTTCACGTAACGTGAACAGTCAAAAATAGTGAACATAATTAAGTAATCCAAGTATCAGACAATTAAATATTTATTATAAGCTATATTACCAACACTTAAAAACATTCGGAGATAACTATGTATTTTTGAAGGTGTATTAATCCTAATAATATCGTGATTCGTTAAACCAAGATTATGTCTGAATACCCATCAAGAGCCTCATCTCATCTTCTAGAAAGTGCTTCAGATCGTTTTTTAAGGAATGCGGTTCCAATTTCATGGGTACTCAATAAACCAATTGACTACGGCCTGGATTATTATGTTGACATTGCAGAGGACCAACAACTGTCCGGACTGAATTTCTCTATCCAACTAAAAGCGCATGCACAGCTTTCAGAAAAAGGGGAAGCTATTATTGTGCTCAAGAGGTCTACCATCAACATGTACCTGAACAGACTCGAGCCGATATTACTCATATGTTATATCGAAAATGAGAATGAGGCGTATTTCGATTGGTTTCGTGAGAATACCGTGGATTTAACCAAGAGCCATGAAAAAAATTATATCAAAATCAACAAGTCAAATAAGATCAGTAAGTTAAACTGGGACGATATAACAGCACATGTTAAAAAAATATTCAGCAGGAAATTCCTATTGAACTCTCTTCCAGAAATTGACTTAACCGAAATAACCGATGTAGATGAGAAGGCGGCGATGGGAAGTTACTTGAGGGGTGATTTCGAAAAGGCTGAACAGCAATACAAGAAACTGCTTAAAAAAGAGAAAAAAATAACGTGGCTCAGTGCACTGGCTATGTCACAATATTCACTCTACCGATATAAGGATGCACTTATAACCATAAATAGTGCACTTGAGAGATGTGATATTCCCGAGCTTTGGATGAATAAAGCCTCTATCCTTGCAGAAGATGGCATAAGTTCCAGGGATAAGGCAAAACTTTTGGAGGCAAAGTCCATTTTTTCACAAGCGATTTCAATTTACGATGACCCGCATCATTATTATAACTATGCCAATACCTTAAATGAGCTAGGAGAATACGAATCTGCCCAGCAGTATTATAAAAAAGCTTTAAAAATCAATCCAAACTATGCTCAGGCGTGGAAAAATCTGGGGGAAGTTTATTTTAGGACACATCAGCATAAAAAAGAGAAAGAAGCCTACGAAAATGCATTAAAAATAGATCCAGATTTACCAGAAGCTTTGATCAGCCTCGGCATACTAATGGTAAGGAATGAGGAAGATTTCAAACAAGGGCTACAACTTATGAAAAGGGCTGCCGACACATCACCAGATCTTTTCAATCATTTTCAAATGGGGAATTTCTGGTTTGCAAAAGCATACTTTGGTCTTGAAGAATATGAGACAGGCTACAGGTACATTCAAAAAGGACTGAGTCTATTTCCTGGTAACGTTTATCTTCTAGATCTAAAAAAAGAATACTACTACAGGAATTGGCAAAGTGATAAAGAATCTGCGCCGACTTTGATAGAATTTTTGAAATTTAGGATTGATCTTGATGGGAGGGACTTGGAAAATTTTTCAATGCTCATTGAGGTATATTTAGCGCAAAATGAATATGACGAAGTATTAAGGCTGCTCGATATCAATACCAATCTGTTAAAGGGGGTCGACAAAGAAACAATCATCAACTCAAATATACCGCTGGACAAGTATCTGCTCGGATTGCCCAGTTATCCCGAATACGCACAATTTCGGCAAAGGACTGCTTCCCGTAGGGTCGAGGTGTACTTTATTGACCAAAGAATTGAATGGATCATTGATCTGATGGGGCTGGCCACATTTCACAATGCGCTTAAAGTTTGCAAGGACGTAACCATTAGAAACAGGGAGCTTCAAGTGACCGATTTGGTGATGAAGTGTATTTCTGAAAACTTTCCGCTTTGCGCCCCATTGATGTTTTCGGCCGATGAGAGTGATCCAGAACAAGTAGCAACCCAAATGACAGATGCTATTGTTCACATACCAACTATCGCCATGATTGAGGCCGGCATACTTTTAGGCGAATTGGGTGTAAGGTTCAAATTCAGCGATAAAAAGATGGAAAGAGCCTTAAGTGATAAAAAGGAAAAAAAGATATTTGGGGATATATCTATGGCATGTGTCGAAGCTATACAGAGAGCACACAAAATATTTCCACAAGATTGAACTTCCCATAGCGTAAAACTTTTCGAATTTCCTCCAATCTGTAGGGCTATATAAAATTAAGCTTCTCTTTCGCCAAATGTGGATACAATGATTTTATTTTTTCCTTTTTCTCCTGTGTGTCAGCTTTCTCCAGCATCCGCTCAAACAGGTTTGACTTAAGGTAATATGTGTCCGAACCAATATAGTAATAATCACTTATGAAATCTACGCTAATTTCAAGCAGGCTGATCATTTCATATAATCTCGGTAAATCAAATAGAATTACTGTATCATCTAACAGATTATCATCATATTTAATAAAGTGTTCCTTAAATTCGCCGGGAATATTGCTCACATGATCAACAAACTTATAAAGTGGTTCGAGAACAATTACCTGAAAGAGTGAGTCGTCATGGTTTTTTCCACGCATTATCTCAACTGTCGTTTGATATATCTTCGTCAGGCTATGTGTATGTGTCGCTTTTGTACCCGTTAAAGATAGATAAGCTTTGCAAAAAACTTCAATATAGAAAATAATGTTCTGGTAAATTGCAGGAGACAAATTATTGAGAAGATCAAAATTATATGAGTCTGCATCAAGTACGCTTTCGTCTTTAACAACTTCAATAGCTTTTTCTATTAGCATCGAAATTACTATATGTTGATTTAAACATGAATTTACGGCTCTATTCGTTGTCGGTCTCCTACTTGCTACTAAGCCCGAAGTACTTATCCACACATAACCAAATTCACTCTCTGAAATATGAAGCTTTCTTGCCGGATCATAAAAATAATATTTGTCAGTAAAATCTTCATAGTTGATTTTCAATTCTTGTATCAAAGTAATAAAAAGATGCCGCTCTGAAAACTTAAATCGATAGGCAAATTGGTTCCTAGCGGCAATCCTTTTAATTATCTCCTTCAGTTGAGCCTGATTGGAGATAATTACATACTCAACTCCCTTTTCATTGATAAATTCTAGTTCCATAATGAATGTTTTGTGTAAAAGTTCTACTTCCTTGTATTTTTCAACTAGGACGCCTGAATTTTTTGCTAAGTTCAACACAAACATGCGCAGATATTTGTTTAACTAAAAAAGTTGTTAATGCGAACCGGAGTTCCATTCTCCCGATGGTGTAAGGCCCGAATCTTCCCAGGATTTAATCTTGATTTTGACGATGTCCTCAGTTTCATAAAGCATTGGGATTTCCTGGTTGTATGGTAGCGCCGCCTTAATTTCCTTAATCAATGCTTTAGCCGAGACTACAAGGCCAAAAACCCGAGGCTGAAGCAATTGATAGTCCAATCTTTCTGCCATTTTAAGGTTTATTGGCAGAATACTTCTAGTATGAATTACTTCATTTCTGATACTTTCCAATTTGCAAAACGTTGAATATGACTTAAATTGACCAGGGTCTTTCATTGCAAGAGCGTTTGGCAGTATTTGACGCAATTTCTGCGTTGTAGATTTCCACCGTTCAATTTCCTTAAAATCCCAAGTCCTCTCTCCATCTTTATTTTTCTCAACATACGTATATCCTTTGGGTATTAGTGCATTACAAATGCACTCTACAGCAGTGTAAGCCATTATGATGCTTATTTTGATATGCTCAAAGTAATCATAAAGCTTAATTACATCTCCATCTGATAAATCATAGTGGGATCTTGTAGAAATCTTAGGTTCTATCAATTCCTTGTACAGATTTTTGGCAATTTCCAATTCGCGTTCCGATGCATTGAGATACATTGCAGTAGCGTTGGGACTGTCGAATTTTATCGTGGCTTTTCCAACTTTCAAGGTTGCTAGCTCTTGAAGAGCGATATCTTCATTCAAATCCTGTACTTCATAAATAACGAGCTTAACTTTTCTCTTGTCCGTAATGTGATGTGATTTTCCCGCCATGGAATTTTTAGTATTTAGGATTATGGCATTAGTATCTGATTGAATCAAGATCAGTTCGTTCTCTAACGTATCTGTTCAAATAATCCATATCTAAATTTTTTATACGTTTGAAATTGTTCCATGAAGATGTTACTCGGACATTTCCAATTGATAATTCATCGACTCCTAAAAGTGATCTTGAAAGTAGTGCGAACTTTACATCTGCTGAATTAAACGAAAGTTGGTTTTCCATAGATAGTAAAAGATCATTTTCTTGCCGTTCCATAAATTCGGACATTGTATCCGATACCTTCCCCAGTTGTTCATATAATTCGGTGGGAAAAATTGCGCCAGCTTCTTCTTTTGCAATGGAATGGTCTCTGACTAGTACTCTGATATCTTCAAGAGCCTCTTCCTTAAAATGATTTTCTATTATAAGCGTAGAAAACACCCTAAATCTGCCATGATAATGAAAAAGTTTTGAAATCAGATCTAGTTGCCTACCATAGAGTTTTTCCCGAAATGAATTCGCTTGTGATTTATGGGTATAATAAAAACCAATTACAGCAACTATCAAAGTTGCAACAATACCAGTCAAACCGACGATTAGGGTTACAGTGTTTTCTTCCATATATTTTTATGCAAATAAAATACTTAAAAATAGAGGTTTTATCGTTACAATGTTATTGAAATGGATTATTAGTTATGCTATAATATCTTTAACCACTGCTTCAATTTTACATAATCCACGAGACTTAACTGATGCTGTAATTTCTGTGAAAATTCTATTGCATCTGGAGAAAAGTATGAAGATGTTATCATTATGCCCGCTGTAACCTTATCTGCGAGGATAGTTCCTCCCAGTTCCCTTACCAATTTAACACCAACAGGATTTTTGGGTTGGAATTGCTTACATTCGACATAATAGATAAAATTCCCAATATCCTGATGCCTAGCTACTATTAGATCTTTTCCTCCATCACGAGTGGCTTGGGTTAAGTCTACAATATATCCTTGTTTCAACATTAATTCAGCAATAAATTCCTCAAATTCTCGTGGTTTCAACTTATACATTTCCGAAGGGTTACTTTTAATTCTACTCAGGACCGATGAATTAAAAATCTTAATGTCACTGACGATTTGCCGAAATTCCTGGCTTTGAGTTTCAATAGGCTTTCCGTTAAGTCCTACAATTCCAGAAACATTTATGTTATCTGATATCATCTTTAGGATGTCATCAACGGTGTATAAGTGATAAGGGTCGTTGAGGAAATAGGAAATTAATTTGATTAAATAAGGATTGCCCTGAGTTAAAGCAATCAATTTGAGAGCTTCTTGATGTCCTATACTTTTTTGTAATGTATTGGTTAATATTTCAAGGCTTTCATCTACCCTAAAGTTTTGTAGGGTTATTTTGTAATTGATATGCCTGTTCAACAATGAATTCTCAAATGGACTAACTAAAAGAAATTGTTTGTTGGGATTTTGGTCTATGTATCTTAAAATCCGTTCTACTGTATCTTGGGAGAAATCATATGATATTTCTTCTATAATCACAAGCTTTATATAGTCATCTGGAGGTGGCAATTCCCGAAATTGTGGATAGTAAATAACCTCTACCTCGTCCTTTCTTCCCTTAAAAAATCTATCAAGGAAGATATGGACCATTGCCGTCTTGCCAACCGCATTCTTACCCGTGATCAGTCCAATACGTCGCTTTTCCTTAATCAACCTTGTTTCTAGATAAGATAACTCCGCCTCTCTCCCTACAAAGGAGCCAGAACTAAATGAATCGTCGAAACTAAAAAAACCAGTCGTGCCCACTTTCGGTGTTAAAATAGTTGGTTGATTTTAGGCCCAAGCCACATTCCTAAAATAAAAATAATGATGCCTGAAACAATATTTATTGCAAATCCTACCCAACGCTCTTGGTATTTACCCTTGTTGACAGTTTTATCTAGTTCTATTAGAAGTGGTTGTATTTTTTCCTGTTCTATCTCTGCTAATTTTGAATATCGTTCATATTCATCACTTAAGCGTTTAACCTGATCCGTTCGTTCGGTCAAATCTTTTTGTAATTCCTCGACCAACGTGGAGGTTTCTTTTAACGAATCATAAGCTTTATTAATCTTCTCATTAATGGTTTGCTTAGATTTCTTGAGGTCATTCAAAATATCATAAAGTTCTGGTGCCGGTATTAATGGTAGAGTCCTTAAGAACAATTTAATAATTTTGTCGATTGTGCTTTTAGCTATTTTCATTCACGAGATAGGATTGAGTGTTAATCTTTAGGCTTCCAAGTTATCAAAAATTAATCATAATTTTTTTATCATTTATTGCAGTGTATTGATGTGAAATCAATTGAAATCACATCCTTTATCCTACTGTTTTGATAGTGTTTTAGCTATAGGATGTTATAGCTACTTTCATTTTTAATCTCTGACAGCATAGGAAAACTCTCCACTCGTAAAACACAGTCTAAAATGCTTATGTTCTTTCTAAGAAATGAATTGTAGGCAGCGGCGTCATCTACAACCATTTTCAAGATAAAGTCAGATTGCCCCATGATTTTTTGATATATACCTGCTTTTAGGTATTGTAAGCGAAGTTCATTTAATTTAATTTTAATTAATCATCTCAAACGTTCATGAAAAAAAATCTATTTACGCTTTTTCTTATTTTTTTTGCAGTAATTTCTGCAACTGCTCAAAACACAAAATATAAACCTGCCATTCCGAAATATGGAGATCCCAAACTGGTTGAAGTCATAAAAGACTATTATCGAAAAGAAAAGAATGGAGATTCGTTGCCGAAAAATGTGTCGAGGGAAGCTTACAGAGATACCGTTAATAGTATATTTTCTCAATTTTCGGTTGCAAAGGGGAATTTGTCAAAAAACATTAACTTGCTAAGTGCAGAGATCGCAACTAAAGAAACCAGGTTAAGTTACAATGCGGCAATATATGGCACTGTACTGAAAGTCAAAGGTATCTATAATGCGGAAATTTTCGCCTCAGGCAAAGATAATCTGGCAAACCTTTTCGGTAAAGGAAAGGCTCAAGGTAAATTCGGACTTAATTTATCAGGTTCTTTTATCATGTGGAGCACAAAATTCTATCGTGGAAAAGAAGCTGTAGCGTTACACCAAAAGCGCCTAGATTATGCCTGGGCACTACAGGACGACGCAAAGCTATTGTCGGATACAGTCCAGAAAAACAACGTCGAATCCGAAATTAAATCGCTGAAAAAACAATTGGAGGATTCTGATATCTCTGGATATAAAAGTAAACATGAAATATTTGCCAAAATTACCAAACTTGAAGATTCGCTTAAGAAATTTATTAGCTCAGGTAAAAGGAAGGAATTTTATGAAGATGCATTAACTGCCTACGATAAGAAAAATGCCAAATGGACTGGCTTTAGGTTATGGACTTTAGACGTGAAAGCTGGGATTGCCAATGAAGGCTACAGCCATTACACTAATGTAACTTGGCCCAATTTATTTCCAGATATCTCTGAAAATGCCTACCGCTTTAACAGGTGGAACTTCAATGCCGCAGTAAACAATATAGTGAATATCTCTTGGCTTTCCAACAAGGCATCTGCGGGCTTGGGGATTGCATCATATACTGGTTTTGATGGGCAAGCTCCCGATGAGATTGTTCAGTCGACCAATTACTCACTGGAGAATGTCAACAGATCAATCGAGAAAAAATATAGCGCCTATGCCTTCAAACCTGAACTAGTAAAGGAGTATTTGGGAGTTAACTTTACTTTTAATGAGCAATTTCTCATCGGTAAAAGGAAATCAATGGGACTGGGTTTTACCCATTCCACCACATACTTTACTAACGGCATTTATAAGGGAGCATATTCGATTGATCACATCTATAGCTTGTTGTTTTCACTAGGCAAGAAAGACGAACTGATGAGCAGAAATGTGCTGGCGATTAATTTGACGACACCGGACCTTCAGAATGATCTGCCAAAAAGTAGGGACAGGGAAACTAACGAATTATTGGGGACGAGAAAAAAGATGGAGATAGGGATCACATTCGGTCTGGCAATGGAAAAGGTCTTCGGTAAGTAGGCTATATCCACTGTGATCTTCTATAAAGCTCTTTATTTGATCTGATTCATAACTAGAGTAACTTTCTATCGCACTATAGAAAGTCGCCACCGATAATCTCACGGGTAAATCTATCAAGCATCATGCATGCATTTAGCGTCTCAAGCAAGGTATAAATATTACATTTACATCAACAGAAATCTAAGTCTAGACTAAACATGGCTAAGAAAAAAATCAAAAATATACAGGATATTTATATCGATGAAGCGGGTAATACGGGAGATGACCTACTCAATCTTGATCAGCAAGCTTTCGTATTGGCTTCTAATAATCTGACCAAGGGACAGCTCAAAGTTGTCGGTTCCTGTTTTACAGACCCTTCGGAGATCCATTTTGTAAAACTGAAAGGTAGTGAGCGTGGAAGATCTGAACTCATATCCATGCTGAACCATCCCTATATAAGTGAAAAGCATGTGAACTGTTTTATTGCCCATAAAACTTTCGTAGCAACAGCGCATATTGTCGACAGATTAATTGAGCCAGTGTTGTATGATGACGGTGTTGATATATATAAAGGTGGGATGAACATAGCTATGGCCAACTATATCTATCATTTTGGACTAGGCAAGATCTGGGATCTCCAACTTTTCGAAAACATGCTCCAGGCCTTTATGAAAATGATGCGAAAAAAGGGATCCTTGGAGGTCGAAGCATTTTACAGGGCACTAGAGGAATTGAGCAGTCACCCGGATACCAGGGAGCGTGATCTGATCGATCCAATTTCGGAAAGTAAGGGCCAGATAGATGAAATCCTGGAAGGAGTAGAGAAATTTGATCTCGACGTAACCCTTTCTGGTTTCTATATTCTCTGTGATAAGTGGTATAAGAAGACTAAAAGTAAGTTGAGAATTAGCCAAGATGACTCTAAGCAGATTGAACACTTTAGGGAGCATATTGATTTTACTATTAAACTGAACATTAAGAAAAAAAATGTTGGTTATGATAGTAGAAAGATGATTTATCCTACACAAATATCGTCTCTAAACCTTGTTTCTTCCGACACGTCTTTGGGTATCCAAATTTCTGATATATTAGCTAGCTCTCTAGCTTTTATGTATAACAACAAGAATAAAAAACAAGATAGGTTCGTGGATCAAATTAGAGAATCCAATTTGGCGAACTTGACCAATCACCATCTTGTCTGGCCCAGTGATAAGGTTACGCCTGAACAACTTGGAATGGAGAAGGGTAAGGGAGAAAACGTGTTGGATTTTCTAGCAATGCAGTCATTGAAAGCTGAAAGTGGTAAGTAGGCTATTATTAGTTTTCATTTGTAACCCTAGCAGCATTCAAGTTGAACAGTGGTACAATTTGAGTTAAATTTGTATCTGAATTCATCGTTATTCAAATATTTATGAAATCTACCGAACCGATCAGGCATTTTGCGCTGGATACTTCCTTCATTGAATCACAGAATTTTCTTGCAGGAAGACTGCTGAGGATCTTAGGGGAAATGGGCAAAAAGGACTACGTAAAGATCTACATGACCGATATAGTCTACCGGGAAGTTTTATCAAGGTTCGCAAAACGTCTTCTAGAGGAAGAAAGCAAAATCCATTCGGTCAAAAAAACGATCGAATCCAATATCCGGGTATTGAAAAATTTTGAGGATTATGCTGCCTATTTTACTTTGCCAGAACTAGATACTGATAAACTTACGGGGCAATTTAAAGAAGAATTTGACAAATGGATCAGCAACGCTGACATAAAAGTTCTGCCTACCGATGGGCATACCATCAAAAAAGTGATGAAAGACTATTTTCAAGGCAATCCCCCTTTTGGTACTGCAAAAAAGAAATCGGAGTTTCCAGATGCTTTCAGTTTCTATGCGCTCGACCAATATTTTAAAATGGGAAAGAAGCAGTGCTATTTTGTAACTCATGATACCGATTTTGATGAGGCTCTCTCTCAATATATTATACCCATAAAGGATATAGGGGAACATCTAGATGTCATCAATAGGGCAAGCGAATTGAGATTTGGGATTCTTAAAAAGATCGAGGAGGTCTATGCCTCGTCAAAATCTCAATTGGAACATGATGCCAAAACCTATTTTGCAGAATATCTAGCGGAAGAAGCAAATGCTAAAACTGAAATAATGGGAATTGTAATCGATCAGGTTGAATCCTCGGGCGTGTCCGATTTTAAGTTTAATCGCTATAATATTGTTCAGACTGGAGGTTTTGGTGCACAGTTACAATGCGAGGCTATCGTTCCCTATACGGTAACTTTTATATTAAGGGACGAAAATCGTACTCCCCACCTGAACAGAAATGATTTTGGATATATTGGTGTCGATTATTCTCCATACGTGATCAAAGCTGAGAAAGCTATAGATTTTTACGTCTCCATTGACATAGATCCCGAAACTGGAAAGACCAATGCAAGATTAAGTGACGCTGTAAGTCCGACAAGCATAGATATCTTTGACGACTGGCACTATGATTTTTTCTTTAATCAATCAAAAAATCATTAGCAAACACTATTGGGATGAAGCTATGCTTGTTGGTTTTATACATTTAATCATAGTGTCAATTCTAAGGAGTAAATCGTAATATCAATCAAATTCGAAATCCACTTTTCCATCAAGGAGTAGTTTAAAAAACTTTTGATGTAACAACTTGGCAAGATCTTCTGTTGTAACCAAGTTCTCGATTTCTTTTCTTGTGATGATCAAGATCCCGACTTGAAACTTATTTACAGCCCGTATGATTTCTGATTTTGCAGCCTCGGTTTCGTACTTTCCAGTAATGCCTGAAAGCGTCAGCAGTATTCCATACCTACCTGTGATGTCGCTGATTTTGTTGGCAAACCAGTTGACTTGTTCGCTCGTAGTTTTCTTAGTGGTGTTCTTGCATTCGATTGGAATAAGGCTATCGAGAAAATGTAGATCAGAAATTCGCCTGTCATTTTTGTAGATGATATCAAGTTCCCTAGAGCCGCTTTTATTGAACTTATTTTTCGCATAGAGTTCCAAGCCTTTCAATTTGCCAAAAAGATAGCAACCCAGCTCCTCAAGGGCTGCGCCCTTGTGGTCTGGAAGCTTGGCTGTGTCGGATTTCTCCAGCAGCTTCTTTATCCTTATGGTTGAAAACTTAGACATCTTTT
>Ga0256901_1000658_pt1 | contig 18964 bp, 16 predicted proteins | sample MC6MC0689MT_FD_190200 | JGI IMG/M metagenome (GOLD analysis project Ga0256901, IMG submission 190200) | Metatranscriptome of enriched soil aggregate microbial communities from Iowa State University, Ames, United States - MC6-MC0689-MT... | ecosystem: Environmental > Terrestrial > Soil >... | reverse complement strand
TATTGTCCTTATTTTTTAACACAGACTTTAATGCTATTTTTGGGCGCTTTTCCAAACATAACAGAATAGCTCGAAAAAATTTAGGAATGAAAAATACACCATTTACAGACAAACACATTGCGCTTGGCGCTAAGATGGCAGAATTTGCCGGCTACAATATGCCTATTTCCTATACTGGAATTAATGACGAACATGCTGCGGTACGCAATAATGCAGGTGTGTTTGATGTAAGCCACATGGGAGAATTCATTTTAAAAGGACCAAAAGCGCTTGATTTAATTCAACGTGTAACCACCAACGATGCTTCGAAACTTACCGTGGGCAAGGCACAATACTCTTGCCTGCCTAATGAAGAAGGTGGTATCGTAGACGATTTGATTGTGTATTGTATGGAAGAAAATGCCAGCTATATGTTGGTAGTTAATGCCTCTAACATTGAGAAAGATTGGAATTGGATAAGCAGTAAAAATACTGAAGGTGTGGAAATGCACAACATTTCTGACAAGACTGCTTTGTTGGCCATTCAAGGACCAAAAGCTGTGGAGTATATGCAGGAGCTTACCGATATCGATTTGATAAACCTTAAATACTACACTTTTGCCAAAGGCAAATTTGCTGGCGTAGACAATGTATTGATAAGCGCTACTGGCTATACGGGTAGCGGCGGTGTAGAAATTTATTTTGAAGATAAAGATGGTGAAGCAGAAAAAATCTGGGATGAAATTTTCCGCGTAGGCGGACCAAAAGGCATGAAGCCAATAGGTCTTGGCGCGCGTGACACCCTGCGTCTTGAAAAAGGTTTCTGCCTATATGGTAATGATATTGATGATACTACATCACCATTGGAAGCTGGCCTGGGCTGGATTACTAAATTCACCAAAGATTTTACCGCAAAAGATATTTTAGAAAAACAAAAAGCCGAAGGCGTGCAACGCAAGCTTGTAGCTATAGAAATGGTAGACAAAGGTATTCCGCGTCATCATTACAAAGTACAAGATGCTGAAGGCAATGAAATAGGCTATGTAACCTCTGGTACACAGTCGCCTAGCTTGGGTAAAGCTATTGCTTTGGCTTATGTAACTAAATCCTTTGCTGCTGAAGGTTCGGAAGTATTTGTGGCGGTGAGAGATAAAGCGTTGAAAGCTGTTGTTGTAAAAATGCCGTTTTTGAAGTAAGATAAATTTATTGTAGAGAAAACCGTGTAAGGTGCTCGAATGGGCGCATTACGCGGTTTTTTTTGCTTTGGTATATGGGGGAGTTTTAGGGGTATATTTTCATAAAGTTTTTATAGCAAATGGCTGTTAAACATTAAATGAGCTAATTTTATTGATATGGACGCTTTATAATATAACAAACCAAAATAAAAATTATAAAAACTTGCATATTTACAACAGTTTATTTACCTTAACCTTCGTAAATTCGCATCCATTTCAAAAAGACCCCTGTTTTAATGATACAGGTGCGTATAAAATTTCATTGATTCATATCAATTAATATCCATTTATGGAAACGACCGCAGTAAAAGCAAAGACCAAAGGAAGCCCGAATCTTAAGAAAGAATTGCAAAAGTATTTTGGCTTTGACGGTTTTAAAGGCGCTCAGGAAGAGATTATTCAAAGTGTGTTGGATGGTAAAGATACTTTTGTATTGATGCCTACCGGCGGCGGCAAGTCATTGTGTTACCAATTGCCCGCTTTAATTAGCGATGGTGTAGCGCTTATTGTTTCTCCACTCATTGCCTTAATGAAAAATCAGGTAGACCTTATTCGTGGCTATAGCGACGATGATAATGTTGCCCATTTTTTAAACTCTAGTTTGAGCAGAGTACAACAAAGAAAAGTAAAGGCCGACCTTACAGAAGGCAAAACAAAAATGCTATACGTAGCACCAGAAACACTTACCAAGAAGGAAAATATTGACTTTTTTGCCGATATTAATATCTCTTTTGTGGCTGTGGATGAAGCGCACTGTATATCGGAATGGGGCCACGATTTCCGCCCGGAATATAGAAAGCTGCGGGACATGATTACGGAAATCAACCCTAATCTACCCATCATAGCACTTACCGCTACGGCTACCCCCAAAGTGCAGGATGATATAGTGAAGAACTTGGAATTGAAAAATCCAACAACTATTGTGGCTTCTTTCAATCGTGCCAATTTGTATTACGAAGTAGTACCCAAAACTTCCAAGGCTCAGGTGTTGAAACACATGGTGCGCTACATATCTTCGGTAAAAGGCAAGAGCGGTATCATTTATACTTTAAATAGAAAAACTACTGAAGAACTTGCAGGTATGCTTTGCGCCAATGGTATTAAAGCGGTGGCTTATCATGCCGGGCTAGATGCAGGCACCAGGGTAAAACGTCAGGACCAATTTTTGAAGGATGATGTAGATGTAATTGTTGCTACCATTGCCTTTGGTATGGGTATCGATAAGCCAGATGTTAGGTTTGTGATGCACTATAACATTCCAAAATCATTAGAAAATTATTACCAGGAAACTGGTAGAGCTGGCCGTGACGGTGTGGCTAGTAAATGTATTCTTTATTATTCTTACAAAGATGTGCAGAAGCTGGAACACCTTATGCGCGACAAGCCTTTGAGCGAGCGTGAAATGGGTGCGCAATTGATAACCGAAACGGTAGCTTATGTAGAAAGTGGTGCTTGCCGCAGGAGATTATTGCTGCATTACTTTGGCGAAATGTCTGATGTTGAAAACTGCGCCAACTGTGATAATTGCTGCCATCCTAAAGAAAAATTGGATGTTAAGGACAGCGTGAAAATTGTACTGGATGCTATTGACCAATTAGATGAACGCTTTGGCATTGAATACGTGGTAGACTTAGTGTTAGGTAAAAATAATCCGCAGATTAAGACCTTTAAACATGATAAGCTGAAAACCTTTGGTGCAGGACTTATCATGGAAATGGATGAAACTTTCTGGCAATCCTTGATTCGTCAGATGATGTTGGAAGATTTTGTACGCAAGGATATTGAAGAGTACGGTTTATTAAAAATTACAGACAATGGTCGCAAGTTTTTGAAAAAACCATATTCTATAAAAGTAGCCTTGAACCATCAGTACCGCGACCTTGACCATGGCGATGAAGAGGAAGAAAACACTGGTGGAGAAGCTGCTGCTGCCGACCCTGTATTGCTAGAGATGTTGGTGGATTTGCGCAAGCAAGTGGCTAAAGAAAAAAATCTTCCACCTTTCGTTATCTTCCTTGAAAACAGCTTGGACGATATGGCACTCAGCTATCCTACTACTATGGAAGAGCTGGAGAAGATACAAGGTGTGAGCAAAGGAAAGGCGATGAAATTTGGTCGCAAGTTTGTAGACCTTATTGCTAAGTACGTAGAAGAAAATGATATAGAGAAGCCGGACGATTTTGTAATGAAAACCGTGGCTAATAAAGGCGCACTTAAGGTATACATCATTCAGAATATAGATAAGAAAATACCTTTGGAAGCTATTGCCAGCAACAAAAACATATCGGTATCAGAGCTTTTGGTGGCTATGGAGGGTATTGTAGCGAGCGGCACCAAACTTAACCTCAATTATTGCCTGGAAGAAGAATTGGATGAAAATGAACAAGAAGACATTTTCGATTATTTCCGCGAATCTACCGAAGACAATATTGATGAGGCATACGAAGAATTTAAGGACAGCAATGTAACTTTTGAACAGCTACAATTGATGCGTATTAAGTTCCTAAGTGAATACGGGAACTAAGAAAGAAAATTACAGAAGCAAAATGGTCGTCCAAATTGGACGACCATTTTTCATTTTCAATATGCTGTAAAACATTATAGCAAAACACCACTCAAAAAGAATAAGGCGAAACTGAAGTAAATCAACAAACCAGTTACATCTACCAAGGTAGCCACAAAAGGCGTAGAAGACGCTGCAGGGTCGGCACCCAGGCGCTTAAGCAATAGTGGCAACATAGACCCCATCAAGGAGCCCCAAAGCACTACACCAATTAAGGAGCAACTGACCACTAAGGAAATACGTAAAAAATGGTCGCCAAAAGTGGGTGCTATTAAATGCCAGACCAAGAGTATAGTAAAGCTCATAGCAAACAAAGTGACACCTAAGAAAAAGCCCGATTGCAGCTCGCGTCGCAATACACGCCACCAATCTTTTATACTCACTTCACCCAAAGCCATAGCCTGAATAATAAGCGTAGCCGCCTGAGAGCCACTATTACCACCGCTTGAGATAATTAAAGGAATGAAAGTAGCCAAGATAACCACTTTAGCTATTTGCACCTCAAAACTAGACATAGCCGTGATGGTAAGCAATTCGCCAAAGAACAAAATCATAAGCCAGACAATACGTTTTTTGTATAGCTTGAACAAAGAAATATCCAAATACGGTTCGTCCAAAGCTTCCACACCACCTACACGTTGCATATCTTCGGTATACTCTTCTTTGGCCAACCAAAGGATATCATCTACAGTAACTATACCCAGCAATATATTATCATCGTCGGTTACAGGTAAGGCCACCCTATTGTTCATCCTAAATACTTCAATGGCTTCTTCTTGTGGGTCGTAGGCATTGAGGGCAATCAACCTATCATCCGTTAGGTCGCTTACCATAGCCTCAGGCGAGGCTATCAATATTTTTCTTATTCTTAAATCGTCAAGTAAAATACCATTATCGTCTATCACATAAATAACGTCAATCGTCTCCGAATTGGTGCCATACCTGCGAATGTGTTCAAGCACCCTGGCCACATTCCAATTCTTCTTCACGGCTATATAATCGGGCGTCATCAATCGGCCCACACTATCTTCTTTATAACCCAGTAAGGCCAGCGCTTCTTTCCTATCCTCAGCCGAAAGAAGAATAATCAATTTCTTTACCACATCGCCATGCAGCTCACTAAAGAAAGCCGTACGGTCATCGGGCGGCAATTCATTTATAATCTCGCTAATGCGCGAGCCTGGCAGCTTCTTTATTATTCTTTCCTGTACAGGAAAATCCAAAATACGAAACACATGCACCGAACGATGCACCGGCAACAGCTCCAAAAATTTGGCCCCATGCTCCGGCAGTTCATCCACCAGATCTTTGACCTCAGATATATTAAGGTCTTCCAACAGTTGGAATAAGGCTTGGTCATCGTTGTTTTCTATCAACAATTCTGTTTCTTCAATTAATGTTTCTTGATTTTCCATAACAGAGGAGCAGTCTGTGTTTGCTGTAAAAATAGATTTTGCGCAAAAGTCGTTTATTTTTTTTGGGATTCTATGTTAAGCCAGGATGAATTTTGGGTCAATTAAAAAAAATGAAAATTTTTCTAAGAAATGAACAATGCCTTACGTCTTAATTTATCGAGCGCGCTACTCAACTCTTAACAAAAAATATAAAATCATGTTTTTCAATAAAAAGTATCTCGTAATAATTCCCGTTGTTCTATTTGCCCTAGCTTGCAATAAAACTAAACCTACATCGCCAGAACCACCAGGGGTATGTTGGCCAGTAGACCCATGCGAAAATATTGCGCTAGCGCTTGGGATATCAGAAATTTCTGGCCCGAGCAATATATCACTTGGCCAAGCTATTGTTTTAAATGTCATGTCGACAGGGCTAAACGGTTGCGCTGTATCTGCTGAAATAACAGGGACACCCAGCACTACTGGCATATTGCTATCATCATCGGTAGTCTATGTAGGATGTGTATGTACACAGGCGCTTACTGAAATAGCTTCTACCTACACCTTTACGCCTACCAATCCTGGCACGTATACCTTTCATGCTATAGACCTTGAAGGGAATCCTATACAACATACCGTAACCGTACAATAACTCAAATCTCAAATCAAACAACAATGAACACCAAGTTTATATCAATAGTTACTATTGTATTGCTCAGCATTGTAGCCACAAGTAACGCACAGACTGCTCTTCCTTATTTTACAGGCTTCGACAATGCCAACCAAAAAGCAGGATGGCAAATGTTTAGAAAAGGAAATTCCAATTCTACATACGAATGGGGTTTTACCAATATCGATGCTTATTCGCCAACAGAATGTTTGTACCATGATTATCCCGTAGGGCAATCTACGTTGAGAACTGATGACTGGTATGTATCACCACCATTTACAATTGGTTCAAATGGCAAAATTGATTCTATCAGAACATCTTTTAAAGGTTTTGGCGCACCTGGCGAAGGAGATACCGTTGCCATATATTTGCTGAAAGGCAATGCAGACCCAGCTTTGGCATCTTCCAAAACCCTTTTGTATGATTATAGAGGCGATAAATATTTAGGAGGCGGTACCTGGAACATTACACCGTCTATTACTTTACCGGCTACCACTGGAACCTGTTACATTGCTATCAGGTACACAACCATAGTAAACTGGCTTGATGTTCGCTTTGACAATATTAAAATCAGCGGGACGGCTCCAACGAGCGTGCATGACAAAAACCTTGCTGCTAAGAATTTTGTAACGCTATATCCCAATCCAGCAAAAGATAGGATTAGCATGAAATCAGCAGCTGCAATAATTGAAAGTATTATTTATGATGTGCAAGGCAGACAGGTTTATCGTGGACAATCATTTTCAGAATTGAATATCGCACAATTTCCCAACGGCATATACACCTTGCGTTGTCTTTCGAAAGATGGAGCGGAGGCCAAAGTGCCATTCGTAAAACAATAAAGCAGATGATGCTTACTAATAAAATACTGTAAGATGAAAAAGATAATAGCAGGAATATTTCTAGCAGCAATAGCTTTACCACAAGGTGTTTCAGCGCAAACACCTGACAACAGTTTCGGCACGAACGGCATTGTAGTTCAACAAACACTTGGACCAATTAAAGCCATGGCTATGCAAGCCGACGGCAAAATTGTAACTGCTGGTGCAGCGCATAACAATTCCGTTTACCATTTTCAAGTAGCTCGATACAATAACGATGGCAGCTTGGACAATTCGTTTGGTACCAATGGCGCTGTATATACAGAAATCAGCTTTATAAGTGAAGCAAGTTGCCTAGTCATACAACCTGATGGAAAGATTGTAGTGGCGGGTACTTACTATACTGGTGATTTTGTAAATATTTATCACGCTGCTATTGTACGCTACAAAACCAATGGTGATTTAGATTCTAGTTTTGGTACCAACGGCATAGTGATGGCGGAATTAGATTTTTCAGAATCGGTGAGCGATGTCGTGCTACAAAGTGATGGTAAAATTGTGATTGGTGGCGGCATTGCTACTATTTCTCAAATTGCGGTTAAGCAGTTTATGCTGGCTCGATACACGGCTAGTGGCACTTTGGATAACACCTTTGGCACTAATGGTGTTGCGCGTGCTACTATCACGCCGTATAGCGAAATAAAAGACATAGCCTTGCAAGCTGATGGAAAGATTGTAGCGGGTGGCCAACAAGGAACGCCCAGTCCCATAGGCTTTCCGGATGATATTAATTTTGCTGTAGCGCGATTCGACGCGCAAGGTATCCTTGACCCAAATTTTGGCAATGGTGGTACCGTAGTTACTAATGTTGCCATTGCAACTTCAGATGTCATAAGCGCTATAGCTTTGCAGGCAGATGGTAAAATATTAGCCGCCGGCAATTGGCTAGATACCGTTGCTATGGTACGTTACAATGCAAACGGTACATTAGACCAAAGCTTTGGTATCAATGGAAAAGCCGTACACAGTGGCCATCCTACGCCGTTGAAAATGGTAACAGCAGCTGATGGAAAAATTATTACTGCCTCAACTGTGCCCTATGATATTGAAGATGGTGGCGACTTTCTTACTACGCGTTATTTAGCCCACGGCAGTATTGATAATTCATTTGGAACCAATGGAGCTATAATTACCAACCTCGGCGGCACCCGTACAGATTTTGCCTACAATTTATTCTTGCAGCCCGATGGCAAATTAGTTGTTGGTGGCTCATCTAACGATGGTGCAGCAATGGTTCGCTATAGTATTGATGGCGGAACTTCTACAGGCGATATTGATGTTGCCGAGCTACAATTTACAACTTATCCCAATCCTTTTTCAAGTGATATTTTTGTGAATTGGAAAGGCAGCAAAAAGCAAATGAAAGTACACCTGCAATTGTTCAACAGTATTGGCAGAAGAGAACATGCAGAAATAGTAATATTGCAGCCAGGTAAAAATCAATTGCAACTACCCGTCTTAGCTTCTGGAAATTACATCTTAACGATTACCGATGAGCAGGGTAAAACATCGAACAACAAAATCACAAAAATTAAATGATTTATCAGGATAAAATCATGGCTTTACTAACAAGACAGCAACACTTTTGGTTTGTTGCTGCCTTGTTGATTCTTTTGGGAAGTTGTCAATCAAAAGAAATTTGTGCTGATGAAGTCAATAGCATCAAGGCTAAAGTGGTGTCCATTTCAGGCAGCGATAATTTGGAAGCGGGTGGTCAAACAAGCTTAACCATTGGTGTTGCCAACAACACAAAGTATTGTGTTCGTGAAGCGCAAGCGCAAATTACCCCTCATGGTAACGATACTTTTATTGTTGGTGCAACATTATTGTACAGCGCGCTAAACACAAGCTCAGCCTGCGATTGCAAGGCTGACTCCACTTTATATACCTTACTTTATTTCACACCAGTAACACCAGGTTATTACTATTTCATTACAGAAGGAGATACCACGGTTTCATTGGGCAATCATGGCAATACTTCTTACATGGTGGAAGTTCATTAAAAAAATAATTACCAGATAAACACTACTTGATATAGAACAGGATAAACTCCATACGCTGATAGAGGGCTGCATTAAGGGTAATTCCAGTATGCAAAGGGAGTTCTATTATCATTACTTTCCTATTTTAATGCGTGTGGCTATCAGGTATGCCAACGGTAGAGAAGATGCAGAACAGTGGGTACACGATGCCTTTCTAAAAATATTTTCTTCATTGCAACACTTTGGTTGGCAAGGTTCCTTTGAAGGCTGGTTGAAAAAAATTACCGTACGCACTTGCCTCGACAACATCAGGAAAAATAATACACAGAAAAACGAAGTGATGGCCAATACCGTGTACAATGGCTACGAAGCAGCAGACAATAGCCATTACATAGACAATGAAGTGGTGGCCAAAATGAGTAGCGCTGCACTTATACAATTGCTAAATACCTTGCCCGACAAACAGAAAGCAGTTTTCAATCTACACATATTTGAAGATTACAGTCATAAGGAAATTGCAGTGTTGATGGGCATTACAGAAAATAATTCTTACTGGCTTTTGCACCAAGCCCGTAAAAACTTAAAGGAAAATATTTCCATTTCAAATAAAAAGAAGGAGTTGAGCCATGAATAGGAATGATTTTGAAACATGGATGAGGAACAAAATTGAGGAAGAGCAATATACGCCTACAGAAGACCTGTGGAACAAGCTGAACAAGGATTTGCAAGCATCAGCTCCAGAGCAAAAGAGGATAATTTTTGTTCCCTGGGTGAAGATTGCGGCTACCTTAACCTTACTTATCTCTTTAGGTTCAGCTACTTATTTTTTATTAAAAGATAAAAATGAAAACCTGGACAACCCAACGACAAATACAATCGCCACCAATATTGAAAACAAAAAGACAGCTTCTGAAGATATTGAAAAAGAAGAAAGCCCTAACATCGTACCATCGGGTAATAATGTTACCAACCAATTTGCAAACAATGCTAAAGCTACAACTAACAATACACTAAAAGCCACTACCATAGCGGCGATAGACACAAACAACATTTTGCCTAAACCACCAGAGAAACAATATCATGAAGATATTGTGCAGCCGCCTACGCAATTGGTAAAAGAAAATAAAAACAAACAAGACCCTAAGCTTGACCCCTACCCTACATACAATTATAGAAAGGAAAATAACCAGGAAAGGCAAGGTGGATTTAATATGGGTATAGCTGCCAATGTGGGCAAACCAAGTGTTGGCTCTGTGGGCTACCAATTAGGTCTTGTGGGCCGTGCAGACATCAGCAAGACTGTTTTCGCCGAAGCTACTATTGCCATGGCTTCCACCTCCGTTAATTATTCGCAAGGCCATAGCTTTCCGGGCATGACCTCTAGCAACGATGGATTGACCAGCAATGTTAGAGAAGAGGTAAAAGTAAATGTCGTTTATGCTAGAAATATTATCTCCGTAGGCGTGAACCCTTCTATAGGTATTAAAATTGGAAAGAAACTTTCTGTCTCAGGTGGCGGTGCCGTGTACCGCAACCTCAATCCAGAGTTGAGTCTTACCAACAAAAACGAAATAGAAAGCGCCGCATTGACCAATGGCATTATCAGCACTTCGGAAAAAGTAAGCAATTGGGACATCGGCATTACCAGCAATGCCGATTATAAAATAACCAAACAGCTATCCTTCAATGCCAATTACAGGCAAGGCTTGTCTAATTATCTGCATTACAACAATAAATACCATAAGAATTCAGGTTTCAACCTTGGCTTACGGTATATCTTTGGTAAATAGCAAACGGTAAGGATTACATTTCGGGTGCATTTAGTAACTTGCCTCGTTTTTATAATAATTATCGTTGAATGGATAAGCTTAATATTCTTGAAAATAAAATAGCCCAAGCTCATTTGGGCGGCGGTCAGAAGCGCATAGACAGCCAGCATAGCAAAGGTAAACTTACAGCAAGAGAACGTGTAGAGTTATTGATGGACGAAGGTTCGTTTGAAGAAATAGGTATGCTGGTAACCCACCGTGCCAAAGACTTTGGCATGGATAAAGAACAATACTTAGGCGATGGCGTAGTAACAGGTTATGGAACTGTGCATGGTCGTTTGGTCTATGTTTTCTCCCAAGATTTTACTGTGTTTGGTGGCAGTCTTTCTGAAACACATGCTGAGAAAATTTGTAAAATAATGGATCTGGCCATGCAAAATGGTGCGCCTGTTATTGGCCTCAACGATAGTGGTGGCGCACGTATTCAGGAAGGTGTTGTTTCTTTAGGTGGCTATGCCGATATCTTTTACAAAAACGTGCAAGCTAGTGGTGTAGTGCCGCAGTTGAGTGCCATCATGGGGCCATGTGCTGGCGGCGCGGTATATTCTCCTGCCATCACCGATTTCATTTTGATGGTAGAACACACCTCTTACATGTTTGTAACAGGTCCTAACGTAGTGAAGACCGTAACGCACGAAACCGTTACCAGCGAAGAGCTTGGCGGTGCACATACCCACGCACAAAAATCGGGTGTCACCCATTTTGCTGTAGAAAATGAAGTGGCGTGTATCGAGCACATCAAACAATTGTTGAGCTACATGCCGCAAAATTGTGAAGACGATGCACCTGTATATCCTTACGAAGTGGGGAATGAAATGAGAGCAAAGCTTAATGACATTGTTCCTGAAAACCCCAACCAGCCTTACGATATTAAAGAAGTGATTGAAGAGCTTACCGATTCGGATAGCTTCCTTGAAGTACATAAAGATTATGCTGAAAATATTGTGGTAGGTTTTGCGCGCATAGCCGGTCGTAGCATAGGTATAGTGGCCAACCAACCTGCAGTAATGGCGGGCGTTCTAGATATCAATTCTTCTAAAAAAGGAGCCAGATTTGTGCGCTTCTGCGATGCGTTCAATATTCCTTTATTGGTATTGGTAGATGTACCTGGCTTCTTGCCCGGCACCGACCAGGAATGGAATGGCATCATCACCAACGGCGCAAAATTATTGTTTGCACTCAGCGAAGCTACGGTTCCTAAAATAACATTAATTACCAGAAAGGCCTATGGTGGCGCTTATGACGTAATGAACTCCAAACACATTGGTGCCGACCTCAACTACGCCTGGCCTACTGCCGAGATAGCGGTAATGGGTGCTAAAGGTGCGGCTGAAATCATTTTTAAAAAAGAAATATCGGAAGCTGCAGACCCTGAAGCTAAACTGAAAGAGAAAGAGTTGGAATACCTGGAAAAGTTTGCTAACCCTTATGGCGCAGCGGCTCGTGGCTTTATTGATGAAGTGATAGTGCCTGATGTATCGCGCGAAAAATTAATAAAAGGCTTCAAAATGTTGGAAAACAAGGTGGCCAAAATGCCAAAGAAAAAGCATGATAATATTCCTTTGTAGTGTTAATGTGCTTGCGTTTTAATAAGTTTACCTAAAATAATTATACAGACATGATTGTGACACCCGGAGAGATAAGTACAAAACAGCTACACGCCTACCTTTTGGGCAGTGTAGCACCAAGACCTATATGTTTTGCCAGCACTATTGATAAAGATGGCAATCCTAATTTATCGCCTTTTAGTTTCTTCAATGTATTTGGCAGCAAGCCGCCCATAGCCGTATTTTCTCCAGCACGCAGGGTGCGCGATAATACCATTAAGCATACTTTGGAAAATATACAAGACACCAAGGAAGTAGTGATAAATGTGGTGACTTACGATATGGTGCAACAAATGAATTTGGCAAGTTGCGAATACCCTAAAGGCATTAATGAATTTGAAAAATCGGGCTTTACTGCGGTTAGGTCTGAATTGGTGAAACCCTTTAGGGTAAAAGAATCGCCAGTGAACCTGGAGTGTAAACTATTGCAAGTAATAGAGACCGGACAAGAAGGTGGCGCGGCCAATTTAATCATCTGCGAAATAGTAAAGATGCACATTGACGAGCGCATCCTTGGCGATGATGGACAGATAGACCCACACAAAATTGATTTGGTAGCACGCATGGGCAAAGATTATTATTGCCGCGCTTCGGGCGATGCTGTATTTGAAGTAACGAAACCCAACCTTGAATTAGGCATAGGTATGGATGCCTTACCAAAATCAATTCGCGAGAGTAATATCTTATCGGGCAACGATTTGGGCATGTTGGCCAACAGTACAGAAGTGCCTGTAGTAGGCCCTATTGAAGAAGACGAGCGCTTAATACACTTATTGCAAGAGTACGGCCACGAGCCAGCATCACTGCAACATGCGCTGCATCAATACGCCAAAGAGTTGCTGCACCGAAATGAAGTAGATAAGGCTTGGCAAGCTTTATTGGCGGAGGTGTAAAATTTTATTATTACACACAAAATGGCCTTGCAAAATTTGCAAGGCCATTTTTTTATCAATATAAAAACAAACAAATTATTCAGCTTCAGCCACTACTTCTTTCACTTCTGGTATCATACGCTTCATCATACCTTCAATACCAGACTTCAAAGTAACCATTGATGATGGGCAACCAGAACAGCTACCTTGTAGCATCAATTTTACAACACCATCGTCATAACCACGGAAACTGATAGCACCGCCATCCATTTCTACTGCTGGTTTTACATAGTTGTCCAGCATTTCTTTAATGCGTTCTACCACATCTTTATCACCATCACTAATAGTATAATCTTCTTTAGCTTCCGGCACCAAATCTTCATTGATAACGGCTTTACCTTCTTCCAAATAACCTTTCAAAAACTGGCGGATAGAAGGTATTACCTCTTCCCAAAGGGTTTCAGGTGTTTTGGTAAGGGTAATAAAATTGCTAGCTATAAATACACCACGCACAAATGGAAAGCCAAATAACTCTTGCGCCAAAGGCGAAGGCGTTGCATCTTTCTCTTCGGGAAAATCAATGCTTTTACCTGGATACAACAATTTGTTAGCCACAAATTTCATTGTTTCCGGGTTAGGCGTCATTTCTGTATATATACTTACGATAGTATTTCCTGAGTTCAACATAATAGTTATTTTAAAACACAAATGTACGGAAGCATATTAGATAATACGATGCAAGATTTTAAATAGGGGTATTGGTAATTTGAAATTTGAAATTGGAAATTCGGATTTATTTAATTAGAAAATTTGAAAATTTATAAATTTGAAAATTACAATGGTATTTGGATTTTGGCACTTGGAATTTGGTGCTTAAAATTTGATACGTAATACTTAATACCCTAAACCCTAACTTTGCCCTATGGCTTTATACAAACAATGGCAAAACAGCGAGACTTCAAAGGCTGCTATTTGGAAAATTGAAGAGCCGGAATCTTTTTTCACCGAACAAACTGGCTTGGTTTCTGATAAAAAATTTGAAACGCGCAGGTTGGAGCATTTGGCAGGTAGGTTTTTATTAAAGTATATTCTTCCCAATTTTCAATTACATAAAATTCAGGTTTCGCCTTTGGGCAAGCCTTTTGTAGAGGAAGAAAAAATATTTTTTTCTATTTCCCATTCCTTCCCTTTCGTGGGTGTAACTATTGATACCACAAAAGAAACGGGGATTGATGTACAAACCTTACAACCCAAAATCTTGCGTTTGCAACATAAATTTCTATCACCTGCAGAGCAAGAATTTTGTGGTAACGATTCTGAGCTTATCACCTTAGCCTGGGCTGCAAAGGAAGCTGCTTTTAAAAAATATGGCCTCGGCGCCGTGGACTTTATAAAACACATGCCCATTACCCAAATGGACATCAATGACCGGGAAGCGGAACTCACCATGGAATTTGCCAGAGAAATTCCCAGTACCATCATCCACCTGCAAGGCGGACTGGAAAAGGATTTCGCGTGGTCGGTGACGCGGTAAGATAAATGTTATTGAATCTAAAAATTTGTGTCATTTACTTTGAAATGATGCTCCCATTTGAAATTCGCAGTTTTAAAAGTACTCCATAATTCATTATTGCGAATGTCTTTATTACACAAAGTATCCTCGTTATAAACAGTTCTGTAAAAGTGCACGAGATTAGGCTGTTGCCCTTCTCTTAAACCACACATAGGGCCAACGGTCATCGTTTGGCCAGCAACTACTGTATCAATTTGCATGGAATCAATTGCGAGATAAATAGATTTAGAACTCTCATTGTGTATAAAAACAGTTCCACATGTTTCAGGGTCGCAAGAGGAAAAAATGAACGAAACCAAAAGTATACAGGTTGAGATGATTGTCTTTTTCATTGATTTCTGTTGTTTCAGTGATAGACGATAAAACCGTAATCGAAATTTGCTTGGAAGAAATAAGTCAACTAAAATCATAATTATTTATTTTGAATATTTACTTTTTTCAGAAAAATGTTTCATTTTTGCATGCGAAAGTAAAAATAAGTCAACATGACGATTTTTTACATTCAATTGCAGGTCATTTTCAAATTAGCTAATTCTCAAATTTTCAAATTAAAAAACATGTCTTCTTTACGTTTTGAGTCTATCGAAAGCGTTGATTCGCATAGCAAAATGCAAATCAATAGCTACAATGGTAAAAAAGTTACCGCTATTTTTGGCACCAATGTATTTACTGGTCCAGCATTGCGCCAATATCTTACTGATGAGGCGTATAAAAGCTTGAGCAAATCGATACAGAGCGGCACTAAGATAGAGCGCAAAATGGCCGACCAAATTGCGGCTGGCATGAAGACTTGGGCTGAAGAGCGTGGTGCTACACACTTTTCACACTGGTTTCAACCTTTAACTGGTACTACTGCAGAAAAGCATGACTCTTTCTTTACTTTAAAACCAGACGGAACAGCGATTGAAATTTTTGAAGGTGATGCCTTGATTCAACAAGAGCCCGATGCCTCTAGTTTCCCTAATGGTGGCATTCGTGCTACTTTCGAAGCGCGTGGTTATACCGCTTGGGATCCTGCCTCTCCTCCCTTTATTATAGAAACAGCACAAGGCAAAACATTGTGCATCCCTACTATTTTCATTGCTTACAATGGTGAGTCATTGGATTATAAAGCGCCTTTGTTGAAATCTATTGAGGTTTTGGACAAAGCCGCAGTAGATGTGTGCAATTATTTTGATAAAAATATAAATAAAGTAACCGCTACCTTAGGTTGGGAGCAAGAGTACTTCGTTATTGATGAAGCTATTGCCAATGCCCGTCCAGATTTATTGATGTGCGGCAGAACCTTGATAGGTCACACGCCGGCTAAAGGCCAACAATTGGATGACCATTATTTTGGTTCTATTCCTGAGCGTGTTTTTGCTTTTATGCAAGATTATGAGCAAGAGGCTTACAAATTAGGCATTCCATTACGCACACGCCACAACGAGGTAGCACCAGCACAGTTTGAAGCGGCACCTATATTTGAAGAAGTGAACATTGCTGTAGACCACAACACTTTGTTGATGGACGTGATGAACAAAGTGGCAAAGCGTCATAAGTTGAAAGTTTTATTCCATGAAAAACCATTTGCTGGTGTGAACGGCAGCGGCAAACACAACAACTGGAGCTTGGCTACAGACACTGGTGTTAACCTTTTAGGTCCAGGTAAAACACCTCGTACCAATCTATTGTTCCTTACCTTCTTCGTTAATACCATTAAAGCGGTACACGACCATGCAGACTTGTTGAGAGCGGCGATAGCCTCTGCCAGCAACGACCATCGCCTGGGTGCCAACGAAGCACCACCAGCTATCATGTCGGTGTTTATCGGCACCTACCTTACCAGCGTGTTGAACGAAATTGAAGAACGTGTAAACGGGAAGTTCAACGAACAAGATGAGGTGATTTTGAAATTAGATATTCATAAGCACATACCGGAATTGATGATGGACAATACGGATAGAAACCGTACCAGTCCTTTCGCCTTCACGGGCAATAAATTTGAGTTCCGTGCCGTAGGTTCTTCTGCCAATTGCGCTTCTTCTATGAGCACCTTGAATACCATCATGGCTAAGACTTTGAAGGAATTTAAAGCTGAAGTAGATGGTAAAATAGAAAAAGGTGAGAAAAAGGAAATAGCTATTCTGCAAGTATTGCGCGACTTCATTAAGTCTTCCCGCAACATTTTGTTTGAAGGTGATAACTATAGCGAAGCTTGGGCACAAGAGGCAGAAAAGCGTGGCTTGAGTAATTTCAAGACCACACCAGAAGCCTTGCAAGTATTGATTAAGCCAGAAACTATCAGTATGTTCTCTAGCCTTGGCATTTATACCGAGCGCGAACTACACGCCCGTTACGAAATAGTGATGGAAGAATATGTGAAGAAGGTACAAATTGAAGCTCGTATATTGGGCTACCTATGCACCAACCACGTATTGCCAGCCGCTATCGACTATCAAAATACATTAGTTACCAATGTGCGCGGGCTTAAAGAAGTAGGCTTGCCAGAAACGGCTTACAAAGCACAAATGAATTTATTGACTGTAGTGAGCAACCACATTCAGGAGATAAACGACAATGTGGAAAGTATGATAGATGCTCGTAAAAAAGCCAACAAAATAGAACACGCCAGCGAGCAAGCCATTGCTTATTGCGATACGGTAAAAGTATATTTTGACAAAATTCGCTACCACGCCGACAAATTGGAATTGATAGTTGACGACAAACTTTGGCCAATGCCTAAGTATAGAGAGTTGTTGTTTATCAGGTAATATTGTGATGGTATGATTTTTCAGGAAGGCACGGACTTTGGTTCGTGTCTTTTTTTGTGTAGTACTAACGAGTAATTTTGTATTTTTCGCCATGGTAAATGTCCTCACCGACCTTCTATAAGCTTGGTGAGGACACAAACCTTGGCAACATAATAAATCCATCAATTCTAAGATGAAATTTTCTACATTAATATTAATCTTTCTTACAGTTAACAATTTAGCATTTGCAGATTATGCATCTTATTCCGACTCATTAAGATTGAAAATTGAAACTAAAAATTACATCATTGTTCACTTTCACAATTGGACACAAGAAACCAAGGAACAGCGATATAAAATGATTAGTAGCAATCAGGATCCTTTTAATATTGAAAACAACTACGCATATATTGAATGTATTGACAAACGCACGGGCAAATCCTTATTTAAAAGACCAAGCTCAGCGTTAACAAAGATTCAGGCTTCAGAAGATGAGAAGTTTATTGTTTGTCTATCAAATATTAAGATTGACAACCCCTTTCAATTTTTGATTTACACTATTAATGGTGATCTAATTGAGAAACGCCACATTTCTAGTCAAGAAGCTAAATTTAGCAAACAGGAGTTAAACAGTTTTATGCAAAATTACCCTTCACAATACGAACAACTTAGGGCTTTAAACAGAATTCGCAAACTTAAGAATTATATTTATATTGATTTCAACAGCTTGAGCATGCCGAAAAAATTAGGACTAGCTTGGAATCAGCTATACCAGCATATTGCCGGCAATCATCTTTCTGATAATTTTTCAGAAACGATTACAAATTGGGTCTATTGGTTTTATGAAGCAGGACCAAATATTAAATTTATTTATAAGAAGAAAAAACTTTACTGCATCGAACTTTTGGATACCAAAATGGGAACAATGAAAATTAATGTTTCTCAAAACTTACAATAAGTCAATTCGTTTATGATTTCCGCCATGGTCGCTGTTATCACCTACCCTACTGTGAGGTTAATGAAGACACCAATTTTGGCTAAAACTTATTTTTAATTCTTCAACCCTTCACCACAACTTCAACATGTGTAAATCATTCTTTCTTCTATGCATTAGCCTATATTCAGCCTTCAATCTGTTTGGCCAAAGTTGTGAACGATACGACAAGACTTTGTTTCGTATGCTTCCAAATGATTTTCCTGATGAAATTAATTGCATTGATTCAGCAGGCGTAAAACAAGGATGGTGGATAAAATACAAAGTAGAATACAATCCGGTATATATTCCAGACGACCTTCCAAAAGGACATTACGTAGGAAGTTTCAGTTATGGGAAATACCTAGATGGTAAGCAAATTGGAGATTGGAAGACTATCAATAACCGCCACCAAATCTACGAGGTAGAGAACAAAAATTATTATTACGCTGAAGATACAATCATAATAACCATTTCATCGGGTATTCCATTCTATAATCAATTCGAGATACTAACTTTTAATACTGCCATGACAGTATTTATTAAAACCCAAACTGGCAAACCAACTATAATAATAGAATGCAATAAAAATAAAGTGGGGAGCGAACTTTTACTATAAAAACGGGCGATGAAATAAAATACCTACCTATTCGATTCTTAGAAGCAGCAATTGC
>Ga0256901_1000655_pt1 | contig 19044 bp, 13 predicted proteins | sample MC6MC0689MT_FD_190200 | JGI IMG/M metagenome (GOLD analysis project Ga0256901, IMG submission 190200) | Metatranscriptome of enriched soil aggregate microbial communities from Iowa State University, Ames, United States - MC6-MC0689-MT... | ecosystem: Environmental > Terrestrial > Soil >... | reverse complement strand
CGGACAGGTTTGAGCGATTGCCAGATCACGCTGTTGCGCAGGCTGTTGCGCGATTCAACTGGAATGTCCGAAATGATGATGATGCGCGCATCAGGATTTGCTGCCAGATTTTCCAGCGGAACTGGGGCCGCAAATGTAAAGCGCGAGCGATCCGTCCAGGCGTTTGGCAGACCAATCCGTTCCAGCACATCACCAAACATGCTATCATTGCCGAAAGCGCGGAAATGGCGCGCATCGCCAATATTGATGAGGTAGGTCGGGCGCGATGCAAAAGGTTTCAACGTCTCTTTGGTCTCGGCAATAAATTTTGCCTGAGCCTCAATAACACTTGATGCTTTGGCGCTGAGTTCAAGCTTATCGCCCAGCGCCGTTACAGCTTGCAGCGACTTCTCATAGGGTCCCTCACCGCGCACGTAAAACGGCAACGACATGATCGGTGCTATCGATTTCATCGCCTCTTCATGGCGGGTATAAAAAGGGGAGCTCAGGATCAGATCAGGCTTGAGCAGATAGAGCAGCTCGAAATTCGGCGAGCCACGCAGACCGAGATCGACAACCGAAGCAGGCAATTGCGGCTCAACCGCATCTTCACGAAACCGGATCAGCTCTGTTGCCGCAATCGGCGTGACACCCAATGCCACAAGACATTCGAGCATGGCCCAATCGATTGCCGCAATACGCGGAAATGGATTGGCGCGCGCCACATTCGGCAAAGCCAAAGCCGCCAGAAAGCCAAGGGCTTTCCGGCGGCTGATTTTAGATGCAGAGACTATCGATCCGCGTTGCGGGCCTGTTACCATGTAAATGTCAGCTTGCTCATATAGGTTCTGCCGTCACCATAGTTACATCCGAAAGAACTGCAACTTGCGACATACTTCTTGTCCGCAATATTCTTGATATTGAGCGACGCCTTGATGTGATCCTTTTGATAGTGGATTGCAGCATCTGCGAGGGTCACGCCATCAAGATCAAGCGTATTCCCTGTATCGCCAAAACGCTGGCCAAGATAGCGTACGCCGCCACCGACGCCAAATCCTTCAAGCACAAAGCCTTCCTGGAAGGTGTAATCAAGCCAAAGGCTGGCTGCATGTTCGGGCACGTTCGGCGGACGATTTCCGTCATCCTTGCCGCTTACGATTTCGGCCTTCATATAGGTGTAGGCTGCACGCAGATCGAGGCCTTGGGCAAGGCTGGTCACACCTTCAAGCTCAAGCCCCTTAACCTGAATTTCACCGATCTGTTCAGTCGTGGAACCGGTTCCGCCCGGCAGCGGAACGCTGATTGGCACATTCTGCTGTCGCAGATCATAAACCGCTGCCGCAAAGTAACCATCCCAGCCATTTGGCTGATATTTTACGCCCGCTTCCCACTGCTTGCCGGTCGTTGGCTGCAGTACGCCTGCGGTTGCCGAAACCGCTACAGGTTCAAACGAAGTCGAATAGCTGACATAAGGCGCGATGCCATTGTCAAACACATAACCAAGGCCCGCACGGCCGGTCAGTTTCTCATCATCCTGATCAAGCGAGCGAGGTGTATTGGTGTTGCGATTGGTGGAGGTGCCGCGGGTCGAAGCCCAATCCTGACGCAGAGCGAAAGCGGCGCGCCAGTTTTCATAGGCAAGCTCGTCCTGCGCATAGATACCGACCTGCGTCATGCGGGATTCAACGAGCGTGTTAACGGTCGGCTTCGCGGTCAGGTACTTGATGGGCCCACCATAGACAGGGTTGTAGGCATCAAGCGTCGTCGCACTCCAGAACTGCGTTCCAGCGCTGTTGTCGAAATAGCGATAGTCGACACCGATAAGAAACTTGTGCTCGACCGGACCTGTATCAAACTCGGCGACAAGATTGTTATCGATATTGAACGTATTCAGGCGTTCATTCTGAACTGTGGCCGTGCGGTTGATCGTGCGGCCATCCTTTGCAAGACCGGTCGATGCCATGCCAAGCGCCGTATAATCCCAGCGTTGATTGGTGTAACGCGCGTTCTGCCGGAAGGCCCATGTTTCGTTGACGCGATGTTCAAGCTCATAACCGAGATTGACGACATTGCGGCTTGAATCGTCATAACTCGGATCACCGACATAGAAGTCGCGTGGCAGGCTGTAATCGGTCGCATTCAATGTGAGCTGTGCAGGCAGTCCCGAAGGTGAGCTTGGATTGTCATGCTGGAAGCTCGTGAGAATGGTGAGTTTGGTATCTTCATCCGGCTTCCATGTGAAAGCGGGCGCGATGAAATAGCGGTCATTGTCGAGATAGTCAGTCTGTGTGCCAGCTTTGCGCACCATGCCCGTCAGGCGATAGGCAAACTGATCACTTTCCGCGACAGGACCGCCAAAATCGAAATGGGTGCCATAGGTCTGATAGCTGCCAGCCTGAACACTAATCTCGCCGAACCTCTCAAAAGTCGGGCGCTTGCTGATCATATTGATCAGGCCACCAGGATTGCCCTGACCGAACATCACCGAAGCAGGTCCGCGCACCACTTCGATACGCTCAAGCATATAAGGATCAACCGCCGAGGCACCTGCAGTGCGCATCAGGCGAAGACCGTTTAAGAACTGCACCTGACGGCCATCAAAACCACGGATCAACGGTGAATCAAAGCGCGGGTCGGAACCATAGGGCTCGGAAACCACGCCGGGCGTATAGCCAAGCGCTCGTCCAAGGGTTTGCGCGTCCTGCGCTTCCAACTGATCAGCCGTAATGACCGAAATAGACTGCGGGGTTTCAACCAGCGGCGTGCCGGTCTTGGTCGCGCTGATGCTTGTTCTGGCAATATAACCTTTGACGGGAGCGGTCGGATCTTCCGAACCGCTATTCACGACAATCGGTGCAAGCACGGTGGGACTTGCTGTTTCCTGCGCATGTGCTGCGACGATGGCAGCGAACGTTGTGCCGGAAAGAATGACGACCGATAATGCGTGGCGGTTTCGGGCCAGGATTTTCACTTTGATCCCCTCAAGGTTTAAACTGGACCCCATTAATCATCTTTTCGTAATCTATCCAATAATTCAAGGGCGTATTTATCATAAGTTTGCATTATGATAATCAAAATCGCCATAGTTTTGAATTATTCAAAGAATCAATCATGCCGGAACAGCGCCGCAAGCTCGTCACGTCCAAATCCTTTGAACTCCGACATCTGCGTTATTTCTGCGCGCTTGTTGAGGAGAAGAACTTTGAACGGGCGGCTGCAAAACTTGGCATCGCCCAACCGGGTCTCAGCCAGCAGATCATGGCGCTGGAAACCATTCTCGGTGCGCCGCTTCTTGATCGCTCGCGACGCGCCGTTCAACTGACGCAATCAGGCGAAGTGCTTTTTCGCGAGGCCGTCAAAATACTCATGCAGGTCGATGCGACGATGATTGCGGTCAACCGTGCCGGGCGTGGTGAAATTGGTCAGATTTCCATCGGCTATGTCGCCTCTGCCGCCTATTCGGGCGTGGTGTTCGAGACCATTCGCACGTTCAAGCAGGAATATCCTGACGTTTCGGTCAATCTGGTCGAGATGGAGCTGCGGATGCAATTGACGCGCATTTCCGAAGGGCTTCTCGATATGGGCTTCGTGCGCTGGCCCGCGCTTCTTCTGCCAGGCCTCACCAGCCTTGTGGTGAGAAAGGAGCCGCTTGTTGCAGTTCTCAGCGAAACGCACCCTCTGGCGCATCAAGCTACCATCGAGCTTCCATCACTCAAGGATGAAATCTTCATCACCCCACGTCAGCCAGCCGATATCGGCTTTCACGGCACAACAATCGAAGCCTGTCACAGCGCAGGCTTTGAACCCAACATCAGCGCTCAAGCGCTCGATTTCACCGAAATTGCGAGCCGCGCATCTATCGGGATGGGCGTGGCACTTGCGCCAAAATCCTTGAGTGCTGTGGGCTTGCCCGGCATTCGCTATATCGATGTGACAGGCATTTCCACCACGTCCGACGTGGCACTGGCTTTCCGTAAAAGCGAGGCATCGCAGGCGGTTAAGAGTTTCATCGCCATGCGCCGACGCATGGGGCTCTAAAGATTGGCATTCTCCAGAATGAATTCCACAACCTCCTGCACGCCCTTGCCGCGATGCAGATCGGTAAATCCATAAGGACGCTTGCCACGCATCCGCGCAGCGTCGCCATTCATGATATCGAAATCCACATGAGCACAGGGCGCAAGATTGCTCTTGTTAATCACAGGAAAGTTGGACCGCGTGATGCCCGGTCCACCTTTGCGCGGTATTTCCTCGCTCTGGCAAACGGAAATTACATAAAGCGTCAGATCCGATGAAAACGATATCCAGATCGGGAAACCGCTTGTTCATCTCGGCAATCGCCTGAAGATTGATGGAAGCGTCTTCGCGGATCGCCCTGTAGGGACACCCGCCTGTCTCCACACCCACGATGCGATCTTCGGACAAGGCCTGATTTTTGCCGAGAATAAGCGCATCCTCCCGCGTGTAAATATCGTTTGTGATGACCGCATTGGAATACTTCTCGCGCAACTCCTTGCAGAGCTTTTCCGTTAAAATCGTCCTTCCCGAGCCAACGGGGCCACCGATACCAACGCGCAAAGGTCCGGTTTTCTGTGTCATGAGCGGGAAAGCCTCGAATGCTGTGTTTCATGTTTCATGGCCATTATTTCAGTAAGAAATGTTGCCGAACCAAGGTGTCATCCAATGTGGATTGAGCAGCCCTTGCCGCCGTCGTAAGACGCGTTGGCTCCATTGCTGCCATCAGGCTTGTGACACCCGTTTGCCCGGTAACGGAAAGCCGGATGGATGCCTGCAGAAGATTAATGCAAAAGCCTGAAGGAAGGCGCTCGGTGCCAATCCCAGCGGAATACCATGCGCGCGGACACAGCACCCACCGCAACAGGATAAGCGCATTCGGACGGCAGGCGTCTGAAAACTGCATGATCCCAAATTTTGGCAGCCACCAGAAATGCCGAGCCATGCAGTATGGTTTCCATGTGTCGTTCATGTGAACCTGCCCAGTGTTGCACCAAGCTCCGCCACGTCCTGAAGATCGCCATCAGAAATGGCCTGTCGCCAGCTTTCCGCAAACAGGACAGCATCATTCCAGCCCGATCCAAAATTGATGAGCGATTGCAGCCATGTTTGCAGGCCTTCAACCTCCGTCACCAGACCATTATGAACCCCAGGTCCCACCCTATTGCTATAGCTGAACGAGCCCAAGGGAAAGACCGGCGAAAGCCAGGCCATCAAGCGCAGCAATGCAACGTTCTGATCAGTCGTGTTCGTGCTGGTGATGGTCATGGTGGTGATGCTGATGATCATGGGCGGAATGCCCGCCCGAATAGGCTCCGCGCAATGGGCTGAAGATTTCAACGGTATCCGTGACTTTGGCGCCAAGCCCTTCGAGCATCGCCTTGATTACGTGATCCCGCAGAATGAAGATGCGATCCGGTTCAATCTGTGCAGCTAAATGCCTGTTGCCGATGTGCCATGCAAGCTCCGCAATATGGAGTGCATCGCGACCGCGAACCTCATATAGCGCCTCTCGGGCGGCATGAATTTCAATCTCGCGCCCATCTTCGAGCACCAACCGGTCGCCATGGCCGAGCACCACCGGCTCTGCAAAATCCAGAAAGATTTTCTCACCGTCTTCAAGTGCTATCGCTTTACGGCGCAGATGACGCTCATCGCGTTCGAGGATTGCATGGCCCGCCGGGACAGCATCGATCACTTCATGAGCGCGGACTATCGACTTTACTTCTATCATTTCAAACCTTCAATACAGGAAGTAGCGTTGTGCCATGGGGACGACATCGACCGCCTCGCAGGTTAAAAAGCTCGCCATTGGCCCGCACTTCGTAGGTTTCTGGATCAACTTCCGCCTGCGGCATCGCATCGTTCAAAATTATCGAGCGCTTGCCAATGCCACCGTGCGTATTCTGGACCGCAACCATCTGCTTGTCGACGCCAATCGACTCCCGTAAACTGGCACTCATCGCGGCTTCAGACACAAATGTTACCGAGTTGTTGATGCGTGCCTTGCCGAACGAGCCGAACATTGGCCAGTAATGCATGGGTTGCGGCGTGGGGATGGAAGCATTGGGGTCGTCCATCGGTGCGGTCGCAATCCAGCTGCCAAGCAATACGAAATCTGGCTTCACACCGAAGAATGCCAGATTCCACAACACCAGATCACCGCGCTTTCCAATTTCCACCGAATCAATCTCATGCGACATGCCATGCGCAATTGCCGGGTTGATTGTATATTTCGCAACATAGCGACGGGCACGGTAATTAGCATTGCCTGGTGCATCTTCAGAGAGTGCGCCTTGATGCCGCTTCATCTTTTCAGCGGTTTGCCAGCAGCGAATATCCATTTCGCCGACATGGCCCATGGCCTGACTGTCTGATGAGATTATCGAGAAAGCACCCATGTCATGCAGAATAACTTCGGCGGCAATCGTTTCCTTACGGATGCGACTTTCAGCACAGGCAATGTCCTCCGGGATAAATGGCGACAGGTGATGGCAGACCATCAGCATATCGAGATGTTCGGCCACCGTATTGACAGTGTAAGACCGCGTCGGGTTGGTCGAAGCGGGCAATACGTTCGGATATTGGCAGACGCGTATGACATCGGGAGCGTGCCGGCCACCAGCACCTTCCGTGTGAAATGAATGGATCGTGCGACCCTTGAAAGCAGCAAGCGTATCTTCGACAAAGCCCGATTCATTGAGCGTGTCGGTATAGGTTGTCACCTGCAAACCCCGCTTTCATTTCTGAAAACGGAGTTCATCAGAATTCAGCTCAGTTCAGCTTATTCCGGCTTGATCGTCTTGAGCAGATCGGCAATCGAAACTTCGACCGTTGGGCGGATATCCTTACGCCACAGGGCAAAAGCCACGTTTGCTTCGATGAAACCCGACTTCGAGCCGCAGTCGAACGTCCGGCCATGGTAATCGAAGCCGAAGAACTTCTGCTGATCGGCAAGCTTGAGCATGGCGTCTGTCAGCTGGATCTCATTGCCAGCACCCTTTTCTTGCTTGCTCAGCAGCTCAAAGATTTCCGGCTGAAGAATGTAGCGGCCATTGATATAGAGATTGGAAGGTGCGGTGCCCTTGGCTGGCTTTTCAACCATCTGGCTGATCTCAAAGCCGTTGCCAATCGCATTGCCCTTGCCGACGATGCCGTATTTATGGGCGTCCTCAGGATCGCATTCCTGCACAGCAATCACATTGCCGCCAGTCTGCTCATAAAGCTCGACCATTTCCTTGAGGCAGCCCTTCTTGGACTGCATGACCATATCTGGCAGAAGCAGTGCAAAAGGCTCATCGCCGACCAGTTCGCGTGCGCACCAGACCGCATGGCCAAGGCCGAGTGGAACCTGCTGGCGGGTGAAGCTGGTGGTGCCTGGCTGCGGCTGCAATTCCTGCAGATGCTCAAGCTCAGCCTTCTTGCCGCGTTCGGCAAGCGTGGAATAAAGCTCAACCTGTGCGTCGAAGTAGTCTTCGATTACGGCCTTGTTGCGACCGGTGACGAAAATCAGATGTTCGATACCGGCCTCGCGGGCCTCGTCCACCACATACTGGATGACCGGCTTGTCGACGACGGTAAGCATTTCCTTGGGAATGGACTTTGTCGCTGGAAGAAAGCGGGTCCCAAGACCGGCGACCGGGAAAACTGCCTTACGGATTTTGCGGATCGAACTCATTCGTCTCCTCGATTTGTTACAAACAGCGTTATGCTATCAAAGCATTGAAACCATTGCATTTCAAATAGGGCGTATTCATTAAGGAATGACGAAATTCCGTCTTTTCCCTTATCACATTCGATGACCTGACCTTAATCTTAATTGATTCAAATCTTTCATAAAAGTTCAGGCAATTTTTTTCGTAAATCGCGCCATGGTAAACCAAATACTAACCTGAAGCCTATAATTTTAAGCCTCATCAGGGTCGGCCCCAAATTCAACACTGGATAGTATTAGCGACTTAATGCAATCTGACTGAAACAGGCTCGGCATGAAAGGCAACTCGCCGTTAGGCACGGCAAAATATGATTGAAGAAGGGAAACACAGAATGCTGCGATTTCCATTCACTCTGGGACGAGGAATGCGCGCCAAGATTACAGCAACCGTTGCGGTGGCAATGCTTGCATCTGGGCTGACGACTGGCAGCGCTTTCGCTGATGCCAATTTCCGAAAATGGGTTTCCAGTTTCCGCACCACAGCTGTTCAGAATGGCGTATCGCCATCGACATTCGACCGCGCGTTTCGAGGCGTCGATTCACCCGATCCGGAAGTGCTGCGCAAAGCGCGCTTTCAGCCGGAATTCAACGAGCCCGTCTGGAACTATATCGACAACCGCGTGAATGAGCATTCCGTGGCTGTGGGCCAGAGCATGGCGAAAAAATGGGGCCCGTGGCTCCAGCGCATCGAACAGCGCTTCTCGGTTGATCGCAATATCCTGCTGGCCATCTGGTCGATGGAAAGCAATTACGGCGAAATCCTCAAGCGCGACGATGTCATGATGGACACGATCCGTTCGCTGGCGACGCTCGCCTATGCCGATCAGCGCCGCGCCAGGTTTGGCCGCACGCAGCTGATCGCCGCCATGAAAATTCTCCAGACCGGCGATATCGACCGCGGACATCTGACCGGCTCTTGGGCAGGCGCTATGGGTCATACCCAGTTTATCCCGACAAGCTATCAGGCTTATGCGGTCGACATGGACGGCAATGGCAAGCGCGATATCTGGAATTCGGTTCCCGATGCTCTTGGCACCGCCGCAAACCTTCTGCATCGCAATGGCTGGCAGCCGGGCCGCACATGGGGCTATGAAGTTCAGCTTCCACCTGGACGCAAGTTCCCATCCGGTTCGCTTTCGGCTGCTGAATGGCAAAAGCTCGGTGTCGTCCGCGCCAATGGCCGCCCATTCCCGGATGCCAATGAGAAGGTCACTCTGAAAGTTCTCGACGGTCGTCAGGGTCCAGCCTTCCTGATGGGCAAGAACTTCTTCGTCATCAAGCGCTATAACAACGCCGATAAATATGCACTCGCCGTTGGCCTGCTTGCAGACCGTATTGGTGGTTATCAGGGCTTGCGTCAGGACTGGAACCGCCCTTTCACGCCAATCACCATGAACGAGCGTGAAGAATTGCAGACTCATCTCAAGGCGCTCGGCTATTACGATGGCAAGATCGACGGCAAAATCGGCTCAACTTCGCGCAAGGCGATCGAAGCGTTCCAGCAGCGCAATGGCTTGCAGCCAGACGGCCATCCAAGCGCGGAAGTGCTTTCGGTTCTCCGCCGCCGTTAAAAGCCGCTTTAAAGCAATGGAGCGTACATCTGATGTACGCTCCATTGCTTTTTGGCGATGAGCGCTACAATTCTGGAAGCAGGAAGGTAAGAACAATGCACGCAAAGCAGTTCAAAAACACGGCTTTCAGCGTTTTAGCGGCGATACTCGTTGCCTTCGCGATTGTTCTCACCGCCTTGTCATCTGCATCGGCACAGGAACGCCCGCGCACAATTTTCGACCTGCTGTTCGGCCCCAAGAAGGCACAGCCACAGCAGCAATCTGAGCAGCCAAAACCACAGCGTGCACGCCCGACCAAACCCAAGCGCGCGCCAAAAGCAACACCCGCAGCTCGCTCAATCCCCGCACCTGTCCCTCAGCCCCAAGGCAATTTTGTTGAAAAGAAGCCGGATGCCAAAAAGATTCTGGTGGTGGGTGACTTCATCGGCAACGGTCTTGCCGAAGGGCTCGATGTTGCCTTTGCAGCCAATCGGGATTTGCGGATCGTCAGCCGTATTAACGGCTCCTCAGGGTTTGTCCGCGACGACCATTTTGATTGGCCTGCCAGCATCGGCAAGATACTCGAAGACGAAAAGCCCGCCGCCGTCGTCGTGATGATCGGTTCAAACGATCGACAGGCGATCACCGCCAAAGGGCAAAGTCTTGCGGCTCGCTCGCCGGAATGGACGGCGGAATATCAAAGCCGCGTTTCCAAGTTCATGAAGGAAATAACGGATAAGAAATATCCACTGATATGGGTTGGCCAGCCACCGTTCCGGCCACGCGGCATGTCACAGGATATGCTTGCGCTTAACGAAATCTATCGCACCACATCCGAAAAGGCAGGCGCGAAGTTTGTCGATGTTTGGGACGGTTTTGTCGATGAAGAAGGCAATTTCAGCCAGACCGGCTTCGACATTAACGGTCAGACGGCGCGCCTGCGCGGCAATGATGGGATCAACACCACCACTGCTGGCAAACGCAAACTCGCTTTCTACGCAGAGAAGCCTCTGAAGGCGCTTTTCGGCGACATTCGCGACAATGAGCAATTACTGCCTACCGCCGGAAAACAGGACCCTTCCAAGCCGGTCGATCGCATTGCGCCGGTGAGTCTGCGCGACATTGACCGCGACAGTAGCGGTGTTTTGCTGGGCGGAACGCTGGCATCGCGCAAAAAGGATGGGAAAAAGCCGTCAGCAGAGCAAAAAACAGCTCCCGGCAGGGCAGATGACTTCAGCTGGCCGCAAAAAGGTGTAAACCCCTGATACTTAAACAAGATAGTGGCAGAGTAGGCCATCTTTTACTGAAAATCTGGTGAAATATGCGTCATTTCTTCGCCTAATTGCTATATTTCTCTTAGTTCACATTACAGATTTCCTCGTCTATCAGAAGCCTGTTGTCCGTTCCGGGCATGATTTTGAGGGTGCGTCCCCGACGCGACCGCAATGCATAAGAGGCATCTGAATGAATATTGCATCGAAGCCTCCCGTTGAGAACAACCGGGAGGAGGAACCCCATCTTGCACGCAATCTGTCCAATCGACATCTCCAGCTGATCGCCATTGGTGGCGCCATCGGCACGGGCCTTTTCATGGGTTCGGGCAAGACCATCTCGCTCGCGGGACCATCCATTCTGCTGGTCTATGCGATCATCGGCTTCATGCTGTTCTTCGTCATGCGCGCGCTAGGTGAAATCTTGCTGTCCAATCTCGAATATCGCTCATTCGCTGATTTCGCAGGCGACTATCTCGGCCCATGGGCACAGTTCTTCACTGGCTGGACCTACTGGCTCTGCTGGATTGTAACCGGCATTGCCGATGTGGTGGCCGTTTCCGGCTATGTATCGTTCTGGTATCCGGAACTGGCTCTGTGGATTCCGGCACTTGGCCTGATCGGCGTGTTGCTGCTACTGAACCTGCCAAACGTACGCAACTTCGGTGAGGTTGAGTTCTGGTTTGCGCTGATCAAGATCGTTGCTATCGTCGCGCTTATTCTGGCTGGTGCCTATATGCTGATCACGAATTTCACGCTGCCAAATGGCACGCAGGCTTCGGTCACGCATCTGTGGGCGAATGGCGGGCTCTTCCCGAACGGCTTCTTCGGCTTTGTGGCGGGTTTCCAGATCGCGGTTTTCGCTTTTGTGGGTATAGAACTGGTTGGTACGGCTGCGGCTGAAACCGAAAACCCGACGCGCAATCTGCCAAAGGCAATCAATTCGATCCCGATCCGTGTCGTGCTTTTCTACGTAGGCGCCCTGTTCGTCATCATCACGGTCATTCCATGGGATCAGGTCGATCCAAACTCCAGCCCGTTCGTGGCCATGTTCTCGCTGGCAGGCCTTGGCATTGCCGCCCATGTTGTCAACTTCGTGGTTCTGACTTCGGCAACGTCGAGCGCCAATTCCGGCATCTACTCGACCTCGCGCATGATCTATGGTCTCGCAACATCACGCCTCGCGCCGCAGACACTCGGCAAGCTTAACAGCCGCAAGGTGCCGGTGAATGCGCTGTTCTTCTCCTGCATATTTCTGCTTGCAGGCGTTGTGCTGCTTTATGCAGGCCAGAGCATCATTGAAGCCTTTACCATCGTCACGACGATTTCAGCGCTTCTTTTCATCTTCATCTGGTCGATCATTCTTGCCTCTTATCTTCAGTATCGCCGCAAGCGTCCTGATCTGCATGTAAAGTCAACCTTCAAGCTGCCGGGCGGACGCGCTTCTGTCGTCATGGTGTTTGCCTTCTTTGCCTTCATTCTCTGGGCGCTGGCACAAGAATCGGACACGGTCGTTGCTCTGAAAGTAACGCCTGTTTGGTTTGTGCTTCTGGGCCTTATCTATCTGGCAATCCGCAAGAAGCGACAGCAGAGCTAACGCACATTCCGAAAAGTGGAAGCCGGTTTTCGGACCAAAATGCGCGTACAAAAAAGTAACAGAAAAGCCCGGCTTAGAGCCGGGCTTTTTATTGAGACGAAGTTTTAATTACCGAGGCAATACGGACGATCCCATCAGATCCGCGTCGATAGCATGAGCTGCCTGACGGCCTTCACGAATTGCCCAGACAACCAGCGACTGACCGCGGCGCACATCACCTGCTGCATATAGCTTATCGACATTTGTGCGATAGTCTTGCTCATTGGCCTTCACGGAAGTTCCACCGCGACGATCCGTAGCGATTTCGAGCTTATCGCCAAGTTCCTTCACCACGCTGTCTTCACCCGGACCGAAGAAGCCGATGGCGATGAAAGCAAGATCAGCCTTGATGAAAAACTCAGAGCCAGCAATCGGCTTGCGCTTTTCATCAACCTGGCAGCACTTCACATGAGTGAGTTTGCCGTCTTCGCCGATGAATTCAAGCGTTGCCACCTGAAACTCGCGATTAGCGCCTTCAGCCTGACTGGAAGACGTACGCATCTTTGTTGCCCAATAAGGCCAGACGCTCAGCTTGTCTTCTCTTTCAGGCGGCTGCGGGCGAATATCGAGCTGCGTGACATTGACCGCGCCCTGACGGAACGCCGTGCCTACGCAGTCAGAAGCCGTATCACCACCGCCGACAACGACGATATGCTTGCCACCGGCAAGGATTGGCGCTTCATGCCAGGCGACCGATTCAATGCTTTCGCGGCCAACACGACGGTTCTGCTGAACGAGGTAAGGCATGGCATCATGCACGCCTTCAAGGTCTGCACCCGGAATACCGGCTGGACGCGGCTTTTCAGAACCGCCCGAATAAAGCACCGCATCATAGGTATCGAGCAGACCGCGCAGCGGCTTGTCGACGCCGATATTTACGCCGCAAAGGAAGCGGACACCCTCACCTTCCATCTGCGTGACGCGACGGTCGATCAGATGCTTTTCCATCTTGAAGTCAGGAATGCCATAACGCAGCAGACCACCCGGACGGCTTTCGCGTTCATAGACATCAACCATGTGACCAGCGCGTGCCAGCTGCTGTGCCGCAGCAAGACCTGCCGGGCCAGAACCGATGATCGCGACTGACTTGCCGGTCTTCTGCGCTGCTGGCTGTGGAACGATATAGCCAAGCTCATAGGCCTTATCGCCCAGTGCCTGTTCAACGGTCTTGATCGCAACTGGCGCATCTTCAAGGTTCAGCGTGCAGGCTTCCTCGCAAGGCGCCGGACAAACACGACCCGTGAATTCCGGGAAGTTGTTGGTCAGATGCAGGTTGCGGATCGCCTGATCCCAGTTGTTGTTATAGACGAGATCGTTCCAGTCAGGGATCTGATTGTGCACAGGGCAGCCCGTCGGACCGTGGCAGAATGGGATGCCGCAATCCATGCAGCGTGCAGCTTGCTTCTGCACTTCACCATCCGTCATGGGAAGCGTGAATTCGCGGAAGTGACGAATGCGATCCGATGCTGGCTGGTACTTTGCGACCTGCCGATCAACCTCAAGAAAACCAGTAACCTTACCCATTGTTCCATGCTCCTATCACGGTGCTATTCGCCATTTCAGGCGCACAAGCACCGCGTCTTGATTATGAGTTTTATTCCGCTGCAACGCTGGTCTGCATGCGTTCCATCTCTTCGAGAGCGCGGCGATATTCGACCGGCATGACCTTCACGAATTTCGGGCGATAGCTCTCCCAATTATCGAGAATGTCCTTGGCACGCGTAGAGCCGGTGTAATGCAGATGGTTGGCAATCAGCTGCACCAGACGTTCTTCGTCGTGGCGCGTCATGTTTGCCGATACATCCACACGGCCCTTGTGCATCAGGTCGCCGCCGTGATGGTGCAGCTTTTCGAGGATGTCATCCTCTTCCGGCACCGGTTCCAGCTCGACCATCGCCATGTTGCAGCGCTGTGCGAAGTCACCTTCTTCATCCAGCACATAGGCGACACCTCCCGACATGCCGGCTGCAAAGTTACGGCCAGTCTGACCGATAACGACAACCACGCCGCCCGTCATATATTCGCAGCCATGATCACCCACGCCTTCGACAACCGTGACTGCACCGGAGTTACGCACTGCGAAACGCTCGCCTGCCACACCGCGGAAATAGCACTCGCCTTCAAGCGCACCGTAAAGCACAGTATTGCCTGCGATGATCGAGTTTTCAGCCACAATACGCGTGTCTTCCGGCGGACGTATGACAATGCGACCACCCGAAAGACCCTTGCCGATATAGTCGTTGCCATCGCCAATGAGTTCAAACGAGACACCGCGTGCAAGGAAAGCACCGAAGGACTGGCCGGCCGTACCACGCAGGGTAACGGCAATGGTGTCATCTGGCAGACCCTTGTGGCGGAAACGCTTGGCCACTTCGCCCGAAAGCATCGCACCTGCCGAACGATCCACGTTCTTGATGTCGACATCGATCTTGACCGGCGTCTTGTTTTCCAGCGCAGGCATGGCCTGAGCAATCAGCGTCCGATCCAGAACATCTTCAATCGGATGATGCTGACGTTCGGTCCAGAAGATTTCGTGCTTCTCGGCTTCCGGCTTGTAGAAGATACGGCTGAAGTCGAGACCCTTGGCCTTCCAATGATCGATCATGGTCTGCTTTTCGAGCAGTTCCGTTTCGCCAATAATCTGCTCAAGTTTGGTGAAGCCCATGGCTGCCAGCAATGCGCGCACTTCTTCTGCCAGATAGAAGAAGAAGTTGATCACATGCTCAGGCGTGCCCTTGAAGCGCTTGCGCAGAACAGGGTCCTGCGTGGCAACGCCCACAGGGCAGGTGTTGAGATGACACTTGCGCATCATGATGCAGCCAGCGGCAATCAGCGGAGCGGTCGAGAAACCGAACTCGTCGGCCCCGAGCAGCGCACCAATCACCACGTCGCGACCGGTCCGAAGACCGCCATCGACCTGCAGCGCAATGCGTGAACGAAGACCGTTCAACACCAGCGTCTGATGGGTTTCGGCAAGGCCGATTTCCCATGGCGAACCAGCGTGCTTCAATGAGGTGAGCGGAGACGCACCCGTGCCGCCATCATAGCCGGACACTGTTATGTGGTCAGCGCGTGCCTTGGCAACACCAGCCGCAACAGTACCAACACCCACTTCCGAAACCAGCTTAACCGAAATATCGGCAGCCGGATTGACGTTCTTCAGATCATAGATCAGCTGTGCCAGATCTTCGATCGAGTAGATGTCATGGTGTGGTGGAGGCGAAATGAGGCCAACGCCCGGCGTCGAGTGACGTGTCTTGGCGATGGTCGCATCGACCTTATGGCCCGGCAGCTGACCGCCTTCACCCGGCTTCGCACCCTGCGCAACCTTGATCTGGATGAGATCGGAGTTGACCAGATATTCCGTCGTCACACCAAAACGGCCCGATGCCACCTGCTTGATCGCAGAGCGTTCTGGGTTTGGTGTACCATCCGGCAGAGGATAGAAACGATCCGGTTCTTCACCGCCCTCACCCGTGTTGGACTTGCCGCCAATGGCGTTCATGGCACGCGCAAGCGTGGTGTGAGCTTCACGCGAGATCGAGCCGAACGACATGGCGCCGGTCGAGAAGCGCTTGACGATATCGACAGCCGATTCAACCTCTTCAATAGCAACCGGCTTGCGACCGCTTGCTTCCGCAAAGCGGATATCAAACAAGCCACGAATAGTCTTTGCCTGCGCCGCCTTGGAGTCGAGCATGGACGTATATTCGGTGAATGTATCGGGGTTCGAAGTACGGACCGCGTGCTGCAGTTTCGCCACAGCATCCGGCGACCAGAGATGTGCTTCGCCACGCATACGGTAGGCATATTCGCCACCAACTTCGAGCGCTGTCAAGAGAACCGGGTCGTTGCCGAATGCATCGGTATGACGACGCACGGTTTCTTCCGCGATTTCGTCAAGACCAACGCCTTCGATACTCGTTGCCGTGCCGAAAAAGAACTGATCGACAAAGCTCGTCTGCAAGCCAACCGCATCGAAAATCTGCGCGCCGCAATAGGACTGGTAGGTCGAGATGCCCATCTTGGACATGACCTTGAGAATGCCCTTGCCGATCGACTTGATGTAGCGCTTGACCACTTCATATTCGTCGACTTCCGGCGGAAATTCGCGACGGCGATGCATGTCGAGCAGCGTGTCGAAGGCGAGATACGGGTTAATTGCTTCGGCACCATAGCCTGCGAGGCAAGCGAAATGATGCACTTCGCGCGGTTCACCCGATTCAACAACCAGACCGACCGATGTACGCAGACCCTTGCGGATCAGGTGATGGTGGACGGCAGCCGTTGCCAGCAGAGCCGGGATCGGAATGCGATCCGGACCAACCTGACGATCCGACAGGATGACAATGTTATAGCCGCCATGAACCGCTGCTTCCGCGCGATTGCACAGGCGTTCAATCGCGCCCTGCATGCCGTTAGCGCCTTCGCCGACATTATAGGTGATGTCGAGCGTCTTGGTATCGAAGCGATCTTCCGTGTGACCGATGGAGCGGATTTTTTCGAGATCGCCATTGGTCAGGATCGGCTGACGCACTTCCAGACGCTTGCGGCGCGATGTGCCAACCAGATCGAAAATGTTTGGGCGCGGCCCGATGAAGGAGACAAGGCTCATCACCAGCTCTTCACGGATCGGATCAATCGGCGGGTTCGTGACCTGCGCGAAGTTCTGCTTGAAATAGGTGTAGAGAAGCTTCGACTTGTCGGACATGGCAGAAATCGGCGTATCCGTACCCATCGAACCAATGGCTTCCTGACCAGTTGTGGCCATTGGCGACATCAGAAGCTTGGTGTCTTCTTGGCTATAACCAAATGACTGCTGACGGTCGAGGAGGCTTACATCCTTGCGCAGCGCGCGAGGCTCAACCGGGTTCAGGTCTTCCAGAATAAGCTGCGTGTTGGAAAGCCATTGCTTGTAAGGATGCTTCTGTGCGATCTGTGACTTGATTTCCTCATCCGAAACGATGCGGCCTTCTTCCATATCGATGAGCAGCATACGGCCTGGCTGAAGACGCCACTTCTTGACGACCTTCTTCTCTTCGACAGGCAGAACTCCTGCTTCCGAAGCCAGAATTACGAAATCATCGTCAGTCACAATATAACGGGCCGGACGCAGACCGTTACGGTCCAGCGTCGCGCCAATCTGGCGACCATCGGTAAAGGCTACGGCAGCAGGACCATCCCATGGCTCCATGAGAGCCGCATGATATTCATAGAACGCGCGGCGTTCGTCCGACATCAGCTTGTTGCCCGACCATGCTTCCGGGATCAGCATCATCATCGCATGTGCGAGGCTGTAGCCACCCTGATGCAGGAATTCGAGCGCGTTATCGAAGCAGGCGGTGTCTGACTGGCCTTCGTAGGAAATCGGCCAGAGCTTGGAAATATCGTTGCCGAACAGCTCCGAATCCACCGATGCCTGACGGGCAGCCATCCAGTTGACATTGCCGCGCAGCGTGTTGATTTCGCCGTTATGCGCAACCATGCGATATGGATGCGCCAGACGCCATGACGGGAAAGTGTTGGTCGAAAAGCGCTGGTGAACGAGAGCCACAGCACTTTCAAACCGCGGATCTTTCAAGTCGTTGTAATAGGCACCAACCTGATAGGCCAGGAACATGCCCTTATAAACAACGGTGCGCGCCGACATGGAGACGATATAGAAGCCCTTATCGTCGCCCTCGTTTTCCTGATAGATGCGGTTGGAAATGACCTTGCGCAGCACGAACAGGCGACGTTCAAAATCATCGTCGGTTTCAATAGTCGCGCTACGGCCGATGAAAACCTGAACATGGAAGGGCTCGGTCGCGGCAATTTCAGGAGCCTTCGACAAAGACTCATTATCAACCGGCACCTGACGGAAGCCGATAAAGGTCTGGCCTTCAGCAGCGATGACTTCCTTGATGATCTCTTCGATATGCGCGCGCAATTCCGCATCGCGTGGCATGAAGAGATAGCCTACGGCATAATGGCCCGGCTGCGGCAGGTCGATGCCCTGACGCGCCATTTCTTCGCGAAAAAAGCGATCTGGAATCTGCACCAGAATGCCCGCACCGTCGCCCATCAGAGGGTCGGCGCCAACCGCACCACGATGGGTGAGGTTCTCAAGCATCTTGAGGCCGTTTTCGACAACCTGATGCGACTTCTGACCCTTCATATGCGCAATGAAGCCAACGCCGCAGGCGTCGCGTTCGTTGCGTGGATCATAGAGACCTTGGGCGGGGGGAGTACCCGCCGAAGTTCGCGTTTTTCGGGTTGCGTTGGTGGAATTGGTCGCAGCTTTGACCGTTCCGTTCTGACCGTTGTGTAAATCCACATGCGATACAGATGGCGTCAAATGCGGCATCGTCATTCCCTCCAGTGAGCGCGCAACCCTGCGCGGTACGATAATGAACCGGAACGGCTATTCGTTCCGAACTGTTTTAGTCGCGCATCTCATCCGAAAACCGCTTCGCACTTTTCGGGATGCGCTGTGTCTCGCCGTGCGCCTGATCCAAAAACCGCTTCGCACTTTTTGGGACGCGCTGTGTCTCGCCGTGCGCCTGATCCAAAAACCGCTTCGCACTTTTTGGGACGCACTTTAGTCTGTGTATGGAAAGCCTTATCGAAAAGGCGTTGGACGACGTTCCGGGGCCGATGGCATAGCCATCGAAAGGAATATTGTTTTGGCGCCTTAGTCTTTCAGGCTCGACAAGCGACCTCGGCCCGCATTGCGGCGCACCAAACTCCCCTGTCTCATTAAGCATCGCATTCTGCCGGGTTATCCCGATCCGCGCGGCACTTTCTTTCTGCAACTGACGGAAGCTTTGACAAGAAACCTGACGATCACAGTGATGAATTGGACAGCAAGGGTGAATTAGTCAGCATTGCTGTCCTAAT
>Ga0256901_1000649_pt1 | contig 19158 bp, 16 predicted proteins | sample MC6MC0689MT_FD_190200 | JGI IMG/M metagenome (GOLD analysis project Ga0256901, IMG submission 190200) | Metatranscriptome of enriched soil aggregate microbial communities from Iowa State University, Ames, United States - MC6-MC0689-MT... | ecosystem: Environmental > Terrestrial > Soil >... | reverse complement strand
GTGGGATTAGAACTGAAAAAGGAAATTTATACAGGCGAATTATCAAACGTAAAAGCAGCCTTACTTCCTGTATTTGCTGCAATTGGCGGCGTTTTGGTACCGGCTGCTATCTATATGTATTTTAATCACGATACAGCAACAGCACACGGTTGGGGAATTCCAATGGCTACCGATATTGCTTTTGCTTTAGGGATTTTATCGTTGTTGGGAAAAAGAGTTCCGTTAGGATTAAAAGTTTTTTTAACCGCTTTAGCAGTGATCGACGATTTAATGGCAATATTGGTGATCGGCTTTTTTTATACATCGAATTTTGATGGAATGAACCTGCTGATTTCGTTAGGAATTTTAACGCTGTTATTTGTTTTAGGAAAACGCAACGTGAATTATTTGTGGCTTTATTTGATATTGGGCGCATTTGCATGGTATTTTATGCTGCAATCGGGTGTTCATGCAACAATAGCCGGAGTTTTACTGGCATTTACTATTCCATTTAGTAAAATAAAAACACAATCATCGTTATCTACAGCTTTAGAACACAGCTTGGCAAAACCAGTCTCATTCATCATATTACCATTGTTTGCATTGGCAAATACCGCAGTGCTGATTGATAGAACGGCAATTAACGGCTTGTTACACAATAATGCGTTAGGAATTTATGGCGGATTAATTTTAGGAAAACCATTAGGTATTACCTTGTTTTCGTTCTTTGTGATTTCGTTAGGCTGGTGTAAACTGCCAAATGCCGTTAATTGGAAACATTTGTTTGCGGTTGCTTGTTTGGGTGGTATTGGTTTTACCATGTCGATCTTTATTACAAATCTTGCATTTTCAAATCAGGAAGATATCGTAATATCAAAACTCGCTATTTTAATATCTTCTACCGTTGCCGCTTTGTTAGGATATATTTTGTTGCAGTTTACTTTAAAGAATGATAAAATTGAAAAGTAGGTTTGATAAGTTAATGTTTATTTGTTTGCGTGTTTGTTAAAAATATTTAATTTTATCAAAATTTTAAATTTATAACCAATGAGAAAACTTTTACTTATTGCTTTTTTAGCAAGTAGTCTTATGAGTCTGCAAAGTTGCGGAGGAGATGATAGTGTTGCGCCAAGCGGTGGTGGTAATAATAATGGAGGTAACAATGGCGGAGGTGGAAACAACGGTGGCGGCGGTAATACTACTACAGCTAATTTGCCTACAGAAATTGAATTGAATTATGGAAAAGTTATTTATGAATATGATTCAAAAGATCGTTTTCAAAAGGTAACTTTCGAAAGCAATAGTTCTACAGATGTTGTCACTGAATTTACCTATAGTAACGATATTATGACTGAGCTGAAACAAACAACAGGACCATCTAACGACCTTAAAGTTATTACGCATAGTTTTAATTATTCAAATAATATCGTCAATATTTCTCTTAATGATAATAATGTTTACGATATCAGACAAATATATATAGACAATCAAGGATTAGCTGTAAAAACCATTTATACTAATTCTATGTATAATACCACCTATACCGAAGAATATTTGTATGATAATAATAAAAACATGAATTCTTTTAAGATAGATAAAACTACTCAAGGGATGAAATATGACACTTCTAATGGTATTTTTAAAAATGTAAATATGCCTCAATGGGCTCTTTTTTACAGTTTATTCCATGTTAATAAAGTACTTGCGTGGAATATCAATAATAATCCAGTTGAAATATCATTAGGTCCTGATCCATATATATTTCAGTATACCTATAATAGCGATAATTATCCAATGACGTTAAACTCTAATTACTATGGGGAAACGGCTAAAGTAACATATAGTAAATAAAAAAATGCGAAACACTTACTTAATTGAGGTATTTTTTATTTTAGAAGGATACAATCAAAGTCAAAATATTACCTAAAACAATTCATTAATACAATAATTTAAAAGCTAACAAACCGTTAGCTTTTTTTTATCACATCTTATTTTATCTTTGCACAACTTATTTTTATAAAATGATTACAGTAAACGATAATTATATCTAACTGTAAAGCGACACCTAACCACCAACAAAACCAATGGTTATCAGTTTTTATATTACTTTATTGTCGTTTTTAATATCCTATCAAATAGTAAAAAAATGTAAGTTTGTGTGAAAAGTAGAAGCTTTTTTGTGCAAATTTTAGCCGATTTGCACATATCATTTTAACCTACGTTTGAAGATGATTAATGCAGATATAATTTTAGACAAAAGAAGAAAAGCAAAAAATGGATATCCTGTAAAAATTAGAATATATGATAGTAATGCTGCTAAAGGAAATTTAAAGAGTAGGCATTACATAAATCTAAATATTTATCAGGATAAAGAACAGCTTCATTTATCTTCGAACTTGAAAAGAAGAGAACTTGATTTATCCGAACAGGTGAAGTATTGCAATGATAATTTTTTAAGTCTTCTTGAATCAATTGAAGTTATTTCTAACGGCATTCCTATTGACAACATAGACATTGAAATTCAGGTTCTGGAAAAAAGGTTGGAATTACTCAAAAAACAAAAAAGCATTATTAGAGAAATTGGGCTTATAGAATTTGGCAATACTTTGATCGCCGAAAGAAAAGTGATGGGTAAGCCAACAAGAAGTCACGAGTTAACTTTAAAGAGAGTTTTACAGTTCATAACATCTGAAGATATACCACTAAACTCAATCACAAAGGAATGGATAAATAATTTTGATTTATACGGTAAAGGTCGCGGGTTGAAAGACACTAGCATTTATACATATATCTCTATTGTTAAAGCAATTTATAAAGAAGCGCAGACCCGTGAAAGCTTGAATATAAAACCGGAAAATCCATTTCTTAGATTAAGAGTTTTTAAAAAGGAAAAGAAAGCATCTGAATTATCTATTCAAGATTTAATACACCTTTTAACCGTCGAAGAAAGCGATGTAAAAAAAGGGGATAAATTAAAAACAGTTACAATAGCCGGTTTGCTGTTATTTCAATTCGCTATTGGTGGTCATGATCTAATTGATATGTCTGTTTTAGAATGGACCAATATAAAGAATAATAGAATTAAATTTAAACGTTTTAAAAATCGCTACAAACCGACAGAAGGGGAAGAGGTAGATAATAAATTAAATGATTTCGCGATTGAATTTATAAAAACCTATGGCGATAAAAATTCAAAACGTATATTTTCATTTATACCAGATCCGCGCGAAGATGATGACAAATACAGAAAATATCAAGTTTCTTTAAATACAAATACTTATCTTAAACTTGCCCGAATAATTAAAACCGAGAATAAAATTACAACAAAATCTACCAGATACCTTTTTAGAACATTAGCCGGTAACCTCTTGATTAATGATTTTGTTATTATGAAATTACAAGGGCACGCCCCTAAAGGTGTCACGTTCGGCTACCAAGGAGCTTTAAACTATGAAGTACAGGACCGAGAACATCAAAAGATTTTAGATTTAGTTTTTAAATAATAATGTCAATAACTTATATCTTAAATTTTTAAAAATAGAAAATATTACTATTACTTTTGACTCATTCATTAACAATCAAGGATAAGTGGTGAATAGTAGGTTAAGCTAAAAGCGGGGTGGTTCCCGCTTTTTTATAGAATATTCAGAATGTTTGTTTCCATTCTTTTTATATATTAAACAATTAAGTTTTTTTAAAGAGCCTTTTGTAATGCTGTACAAAAGGTTTTTTGTTTTATGCCAATGTCAATAACTCATTTGACATTTTCTTCTTACTCACAAATCGTTACTCTACTTTAGATACGTATTGATTTCATAATGTAATTTTTAGGTTAGTAATGAGTAATAGACCTCTCACAATTAAACAGGAAGCTTTTTGCCAGGCGTATATGCGCTTAGGTGATAAATCTGCTGCTTATAGAGAGGTTTATTCTTGTTCTAAAATGAAGCCTGAAACCATTCATGCAATGGCTTCAAAGCTATCTGTTGACCATAAGGTAGCCATAAGGATAAAAGATTTACAACAAGATGCTATCGATCGTAACAAAGCAACATTAGATGAAGTTCTGATTGTACTTGCGGACATAATTCGATTTGATCCAGCTGACATGTATGATGAGGAAGGTAGTTTGCTTCCTATTTATAAAATGCCTAAAAAGGTTCGTATGTGTATTCAGTCTTTTGAAGTCCAAGAAGTACCAAGTTTTAATGATGAAGTTCCAGATACATTAACCAAAAAAGTAAAGCACTACGATAAACTTTCTTCTGTTGAAAAACTGATGAAACATCTAGGTGGTTATGAACTGGATAATAAACAGAAAACAATAAACATTTTCAAAGAAGAAGATCGCCAAAGCCGCTTAGAGCAATTGAAAAGCAAACTTAAAGGATAATGTTAACTGATGCTGAAATACTGGAAATGGAGCAACTTATCAAAATTGAGGAGTTGAACGTTTTGCCGAAGGAAGTTAATGATAACTATCGTTTTTTAAAAAAGCAGTTTGAAGATCAGAAGTATGTAAATGAAGAATTAGCAGCAGGTTCCAAAGGTGTTGTTTTAGAAGGAGGTGCAAGAAGTGGGAAAACTTATTCAAGCCTTTACTTCATTTTATACATCTGTTTACACGTTGAAGAAACTTGTGTAATAAACATCGTAAGGGAAACATACAACGAATTTAAAACGACGTTGTATTTAGATTTCAAAAAGATATTGCGTGAGTTTGGCTTACCTAATCCATTTGAAAACGCTAAAGATGTTCAATCATTTTACATCGGCCGAAATCAAATCAATTTCATGGGAGCCGATCAACCTAGTAAGGTTCACGGTGCAACATCTGACTATTTATATTTTAATGAAGTTCTACCCATTGATCAGGCAGTATTCAAAAACCTTATAATGCGTTGTAATAAGTTTTGGATATCGGATTTTAATCCATCTGTAACTGAGCATTGGATATTTAATGAAGTAATCACCCGCGATGATGTAGGGCATTTAAGATCAACCTTCAGAGGTAATCCACATATACCGATAGGGCAAAAGATTGAGATTTTAAATTCAGAACCTTGGTTGCCTGGTTCTTATTTTGTTGAAGATGATATAATCAAATGCTTTAATAAGAAAACCGGTAAGGTAGAGCCAATATCTGATGATAACCAACCACCGCCGCATCCGAAAAACACCAAACAAGGTACTGCTAATGAATTCTATTGGAAAGTATATGGTTTAGGTTTACGTGGAGCAATGACTGGTGTTATTTTCGCCAATGTTGAGTATGTTACAGAGTGGCCAGAAGATATCGCTTGGACCTATGGATTAGATTTTGGTTTCACCAACGACCCAACAGCATTAACCCGATTCGGTGAAGATGATCATAATATATGGATTGAATTATTGCTTTATGAACCAATAGATCATCCTGATGATTTAGATATAGCATTACGCAGCTTAAAGGTTGAAATGAATATTCCTATTACAGCCGATTCGTCTGATAAATACACCGGAGAAAACAAAGGAACTGTTGAAATGGTCCGTTCATTAAAAAAGAAAGGGTATTCAATTAAAAAGGTTTCAAAAAATAAAGGTGTTGTCTATTGGATTGCATCAATGAAAAATAAAAAAGTTCATTTAGTTATTAGAAATGAAAAATTAGGAAAGTTTGTGAAGATTGAACAGCAAAACTACCGATTTAAAGAAGTTAACGGAATACCAATAAATCAACCAATAGATAAATATAACCACATGTGGGATTCAGGAAGATACGCTCACATGGCATTTAATAACCCACTTACCCTACACCAAACTACAGAATCCTTGAACGAATTAGGTATTGATTATTAGCATTAAGGATATGGATATTTTAGAGTTATTAAAAACGGATGTTCAAAAGGCAATAGGTGCAATTGAACAAAACAAAAAGCATCGTTTAGAGTCTTACACTTGGGAGTATTTAAACAAAGAGTACAATAATAACGAAAGGGATTTACGAGAATCGCAGGTTGGTAAAATCCAAAAGGATAAAATTGTTGGGACGGGTGAAAAAGCCAAATCAGTTTCAGCTATCCGTTTATCTATTCCCTTCGCTAAAAAGATTGTAAATACTGCTGTTGCTTTTGAATTAGGCGAACCGGTTACATTGATTGCCGATGAAAAGAATGATTTATACAACTCTGTAAAAAGCACTTGGAAATTAAACCGAATGGATTCTAAACTTCAAGAAGCATTGAAGAAAAAGAAGTCAGAACTTGAAAGCTGCATCATATTTCATATTGAAGATGTTCCAACTGATAAAACTTGGATAACAAAACTTTTCACAACTCAAAAGAAAAGAATCAAGTCAATCGTAAAAACAAATAAAGAGGGTAGGATGTACCCGATTTTTGATCAGTACGGCAACATGGATATGTTTGTTTGGCGATTTACTACTAAAAGCGTAAGCCAATCAGAAATTGATAACATTTGGATTTACACCGATAAAGAGCGCATTGATTTAGACAATTCTATCAACAATGTTTATTCAATTACATCTCGAAAGCTACACGGTTTTGACCGTATACCGGTTATGTATCTGCAACAAGATTTGCCAGAATGGGAAGATGTAAAAACTATTATTGACCGTTTTGAAGTTGCTTTATCTAAGCTAGGTGGCTCAAATGATTACGCTGGATATCCTTTATTAAAACTTTACGGTGAATTAGTATCGATGCCGGACCGTAACGACGATGGAAAAACGCTTCGTTTCCCAATGAAAGAAGTTGACGATGCAAGCGGTAAAACAATTCACGGGGATGCAGAATTCTTAACTGCAAACAATGCTGCTGAAACGGTTGAATTGGAACTTGAGAAGCTTTACTCTTTAATTCATGCTATGAGTTCATCGCCAGATATCGCTTTTGAAAATTTAAAAGGTTTAGGAGCAATGAGCGGCGTTGCGTTGAAATTAATGTTCTTAGATGCAATCATTAAAGCAAAAATGAATGAAGGTGAAAACAGAACGATGGTTGAACGTTGTTTAAATATTATTGCTTCTGGAATTAAAAATACTGTTGAAACTAAGTTATCAAAACAATCGCTTTTAGTATCTGTACAATTCAATTCAATCCTTCCAAGTGATTTAAAAGAAGCTGTTGATATTGCTACAATCGCGGTTAATGGCGGTGTAATGAGTAAAGAAAGTGCTGTTGATTTCTTGGATATGGTTGAAGATAAGAAGGGGGAGATTACTAAAATAGAGAAAGAACAAAACCTGTCGAATTCGACACCTTTAAAATAAATCGGCAATTAAGCAGGCGTTTGTATTTGGTAGACGTGTCGAAGAGCATCCTTAATTACGTAAAACATTCTTCGCGTGCATTTTCATGTCACACTTTTAATTTATATACCGAAATACCTTTGTTTTCAAGGGTTTAAAAAAGGCTCGAATCGATGTCCTTTTTTTTTATACGGTTATTAAATTCCTTTACACGGTATTGATATTACAAGACAAAAATGCTCGATTTTATCTTTAAATTATGGAGAGGCAACTTTTTTATATATACAATATTAAAAATAAGTCTTTTCACTTAAATGAAACTATTTATAATTATTACACATTATTAAAATGAAACACGCACGTTCACCACCGATTTTATACATATAAAAAAAGAGATTGAAAACACTTTACATTTCCAATCTCATAATAAAATTAAAACAAATACCAATAAGATGGAATTCATTCTTTCAGTCTTGGCTATTGCATATTACTTAATCGCAACAGTGTACTACGGGTGCAAAGTTTGGGCGAAGGTAAAAGCATACTTAGCTAAATAGACTTTAAACGGAAAAAGAATATCTTAATCGTTCCCAGCGATTTTGATATCCTGGATAAGGGCGGCACAAGGTGCCGCGTCCCTTATTCGGTTATATATTACAAATTTACAACAAATATAATTAAAGTAATGATTATCAGAATCAGTACTACAATGTCAATAACTCTGTGCCAAAATATTTTAACACACCAACTCACCTAACTAAATTAGATACTGAACATTAAAATAACTTAATAACAGTATCATGAACAAAAGACAAAAGATAGCAGGTAGACTTAAGGCACTTTTCCCTAAGGCTAACTTATCAACTAAAAGGATAGACGCAATTACGGCTAAACTTGAATCTAAAGTATCAGATGATGCAGACGATGCGGTGATTGATGAGATTGTGAATCAGGCAAACGATTTTATGGACTTTGAAGCAGTAGCTAAAGAGGACGACAGAATCAGAACCCTTGAAGCTAATCAGAAAAAAGGTGAAGAAGGTAAAGGAGAAGGAACTGATCCTGATAAAACGCCAGAACCACCTAAAGATGATACACCTGAATGGGCTAAAACTTTACTTAACAAAGTTGATGCATTAGAAAAAGGTAAAATCACAGACTCAAAAGCCAATACTGTTGCAGATTTATTCTCTAAATCTGAAATATTGAAAGGACTTCCAGAAAATCAAAAGCAATCCTGGTTAAAACGTGTGAATTTAGAATCTGAAGATTTAGCTGCTGAGATAGCTGGTTTAGAAACCGAATATACTGAACTTAAACAGTCGTTTGCAGATTCATCTGATTTAGCGGGGGGCACCTTTAATAAAACAGAGGGTAAAACATCGGTTTCGGATGCAGAATTAAGTGCTGTTATGAGCAATTTGTAAAACTAAAAATCAAATCACATGGGAGTAGTAGCTTCATTAAATGATGAAAAAAAGAGTTTCGACACTGGAAACGATACAATCGTTGTTCCGCGTGTTATGGAAACGGTAGTTGGAGGCAGAACTTTAGACACGACTGGTTACGCACCGGAAGTAATTAAAGCCGGTTCTGTTGTTATTGTAGAAGACTCGACAGGAAACCACAAACCGATGCCTGTTAACAGTGGCGCCACAGCTTACGCTGCTTTACCGGCAGGGCATACAGTTGTAGGTGTTGTTATTTCAACTGTTGATACGAAAAAACCATTTGTAGGTATTTCTATTCGTGGATCAGTTAACGAAGTAGCATCTCCATATCCACCAACAACGGCAATCAAAAACGCTTTGCCAAGAATTAATTTCTTTAAAGAATAGTATAAATGAAAAAGTCATTATTTGCGTTTTTAGCAGTTTGGTATAGTGCCATCGCTAGAAAATTAGAATCAACGGTAAACGGTAAAGACGAATCTCAACCAATTAAGTATTTGCACAAGGAAATGCTTACACAAGAATTATCTACCGATTTAAAATGGGGTAGTTCATCGGTAGATGGTTCAATTGTGGCAGCGGATATCGTTGCCATGGATTCTGAATTGCCATTAAAAAGACAAGATTCAATTGCAACAGCAACAGGAGATATTCCTAAAGCGGGTATGAAATTGAAACTAACAGAAAAACAATTGTCTGATATCGATACAATGAAAGCGAAAGGCGTTGCCCTTGTTGAAATCGTTAAAAAGGTTTTTGGTCAAGTTAAAAAAGTGGTATTTGGTATTTACGAGCGTAACGAATCAATGTTCTTAGAAGCATTATCAACTGGACAAACATTGGTTGAAGATTCCGAAAACGTTGGCTTGGGAATCCGTGTTGATTTTGGATTTAAAGATTCAAATAAATACAACGCTACCAAACCATGGAGTGATAATTCTGCTAAAATCGTTGATGATATTAAGTCTATTATTAAAGCCGCTAGGAGTAAAGGTAAAAATTTAGCAGTTGTGATGTTAGACGATGCAACAGCAAGTTTTATTGCAGAGAATGATCAGATTAAGAACAACTACGCATTTAATAGTGGAATTGCAACAGTTGGTGCGAACGTTCCATCATTAGATGATGAGCAGTTAGTTACATTCTTTAAAAGAAAATTTGGTCTTAAATTAATCGTAGTTGACCGCCAAGTTAAAACAGAAAAGAATGGTATTCAAACAGTAAGCTCTCCTTGGGCATCAGGTATTGTTACTTTCTTACCATCTGAAAATGTTGGCCGTTTAGTGTACGGTATTTTAGCCGAAGACACTCGTAGAGATGCTGCAATTATGTATGAGAAAGTTGAATACATACTTGTAAAGAAATGGCACACCAATGAGCCTTTCAGCGAATTCACTTCTTCTCAAGCGTTGTGTTTACCAGTAATCGATAATGCTTCTGGTATTTATTTATTAGACAGTAAGATTTCTAATGTAGAAGATGCGCAAACAGAAGGTGATGCAAACTTTGCTTATGATGGTGCTAATTACACTAAAGCTTCTGTAGTTGCTGCAATTAAGATTGTTAATCCACAATCTAAAGTAACTACTTCAACAACTGATGCGAAGCTAGCTGAAGCGATCAATAAGTTCAACGAGGAACAGATTACTGTTTTCGAAGCTAATATCACACCGGCAGCATAATGTATTCTGAAAGTAGCAAAATATTAATCAGTAAAAGAGTTGGTTGGGATAACCCGACCGGCTCTTTATTTCCCATTACAATTAATGCGGAAAACCTTATTGCTACTTCTGGTAGACGCGTTAATTCATTCCATCAACTTGCAAATGTTGTAAATCTTTACTACACAGTAGACGAAAGCTTTACTCTAGAATCCGATTTCAATAGTTTATTAAAAGAAATCCGTTTACAGGCGGCAATTGAAGTAATGAATAAAATTCTTGATCAACATCATTGTTATGATTTTGATTTCGACTATGATAAAAAATTAGAAAAATATCAATCTTTATTTGATGAGCCTTTAGGTTATTTAATAGCTATAAAATGTATAGAAACTTATATCAGTTCAAGCAGATCAAACTACATTGAGCGCAATGCAAAATTGGCTTTTGAAATGCTCAAAATCGAATTGGAAGGTGTTAAGAACGAGCAAGGGATTACTATATCACAAGGATTAAATTCTAAATTCTATGCATCAATCCAAAAGGCTCAAAAAAAAATATTCCCAGAACCAATACAGATAATCGGAGGTAACGAATGGTAAATTACGGATTAGATAGAGAAGTTTCGATAATCAAAAAGCATTTAGAGAAAAATCTTAAATGGCTTGATGTTGATTTTCATGGTAGGGTTTACAAAAATCCAACTAAATCAGATAACGGAAAGTTAGTGCCAGAGATTTACTCCGGCGCAAAAAATTATCAAGAGGTTTTAACTAATGATTTAAAATCGGGAACTGTTTTCTTCTCAGATTCATTTAAGCATACCATTGAGAATACTCTACAGATGCAGACTGATTTATCAATCATCTTTATTCTTAACCTTTCAAAATTAAAAGGTGATGAAGTTAGAAATGACATTGAAGTTCAGCATCAAGTTCTTGAACTAGTAGTACAGTTACCTCAATTTGAATTATTTGATTTAACCATTGGTTTGAATGCTTTAAATGATTTTGATACTTCTAAAATTAAATTGAGTGATATGCAGCCATGGCACATATTCTCAATCACAGGTAAAATAAAATACAACATTAATAATTGTTAATATGAACAGACCTTACGTAGAGTGTGGCTCTAAAAAAACAAGTTATAAAAATACAGGTGCTAAAAAGCAATGTACTTTAAAGAAAACGGTTAGATACGCCGTTGCTGTCAAAGGTTTCAGTTTTGATTCTATAGCTGATGCGAAAGATAAATCGAAATGGGATGCTGCTATTGCTGCTAAAAAGCTTTTTCCATTATATGATGCAGAAGAATTTGCTATTGCAGATACAGAAGCGACTTATTGGGAGGGAGAAAATACCCGCATTGAAACAACTCCAGCAAAAAAAATTAGAACATTCCGTTCTATTTTAGGATTGTGTTCATATAACGCTTTAAAGTCATTTGACGGTCAGGAAATGCAGGCGTTTGAATTCACGACTGATCCAGGAGTAAAAGCAGTATTGACAGCTGATGGAAAAGTAAAGGGACAAACAGTTACTTTGAATGTTGGGAGATTACAAGATGCGACTGCTGAATTACCTCAAAATGCTGTTGTTACAGTTAATTACAAAGATTTCAATGAACGTGAAGATCATGGGGCTGATTTAAGACCAGAATGGTCATATATAGAATTATACGGAATTTTTGACGCTTTCATCGATATCATTTCGGCAACTTCAACAACGATCAAGTTTACTGTTTCTTCTGGTTGTGGTTCCGGTGATGAATTGGTTCATATTTTTGAATCGACTGATGTAGAAGTACGTGATGCTTCAGCTGCCTTAGTTACAGTTTCATTTGTTGAAGCAGATTCAAACGGAGTTTACACTGTTACCGGGACTGGTTTTGCTACAGGTTACACAATCAGTTTAAAAGGAGTGGTTTCTATTGTGGATGAAGGGATGAGTTTTGAAACTCCAGAACCAACAGTAATTGCATTAACTTAATGAATAAGTATAAAGGAATAACATTCGCAGAGGGCTATAATAAGTCCTTTGCGGATTTTAAAAAAGAGTTTGCTTCAACTCATATTTTTAAAAATATTCCATCCGATCAGCGCGAAGCAGAATTAAAGAAAGCATACCAAATCGCTTCAAAAGATGGCAACTCTAAACCAAGCAAGGAAATCAGCGGAAAATCTGACGGAAAGTAATCTAAACAACGATTTGTTTGATTACATCATTGCTTTAAAAAATGAGTTTATAAAGTTAAATGCTGGACAAATTCACGATCTCAAGAATTCTAAAGGGAAAAAGCTTGAAAATAAAAACAAGAAATATTCTGGATTCTATACGAAAGCGACTGAAGAGATTGCAAAGGCCTCAAATCCGAAACCAACAGCGCCAAAAGTACAAGGTCAGCCATACAACTTTGTTTGGAGTGGAGATTTCATGAATAACTTTTATCTGTATAAAAAGCAAGGTGAAATTATTATGGGGAGCACGGGAACCGGCACAGGAACAATATCAACTCTTTTTGGTGATGAGAAAGAAGAATTCTTTAGAGGTTATGAAGATTTGTTCGGTTTAACAGATGAAAATCTAAAGGGAGTAATTAGAGATAAGATACTCCCTTTATTTATAAAAAACGTTCGAAATACTTTAAATATATGATTTACGATAGCTTAGATATTTTACCGATAAAAACCTTTTATAAAATTCAGGAAACGGGTAACATAGATTTATTAAATCCAAGTAATGATCCGAGGGATATTGATTTTAATGAGTTATTTGATCGCCTTTCAGATCAATTTAATATGTTGGATAAAGGAGATGATTTTGACAGAGAGCTTGTGCTTGAAAAAGAAATTGCTCATTTGGAATCAAAAGTAAAATTTCTTACACTAGGAGTTGATATTTTACGATTTGCATACAATGATGAGATTAAATTAATAATTGAAAAAGAAATACATCATAAAATCAGAACAAACCGAACTGAATATTACTATAAAGATCTTGAACGTATTGACAAAAAAATACTTATAATCAATTCGACAATTCAAAGATTACTTGATCAAAGAAAATCAAATAACGGAAACGCCTCAAGCAATTCTACCATTGATGATATGTTAGCATCAATATGTTCTATATTGAGCGTTTCTTTTGATTTCAACACAATACCATGTACTACATACTTAGCCTACAAAAAACAAACCAACTCAAAGATTAAGGCTCAAGAAGAGCAATTGCAAAAACTTAATATAAAATAGTTATGGCTGCAGGTGAAGGTATAATTACAAGAAAAGAAATCATTACCGATGAAGCTTTGGCTTTTGGTACCGTTTATAAAAAAAATGTTGACCAAGCGATTGAAGCAAACAAGATTTTAATTGATCAGTTTAAAGTACTTTTTAAAGTTTCGGGCGACTATCGTAAAGCTCAGGACAATTACGATTACCGAAAAGCGAAGCAAGAAGAAAGTGTTTCTCATCAAAAGATTTTAAATCAAATTAAGCAGATGACTGCTGCTGAAATAGAACTTGAAAAAGTTAAGAGAGCAAAACTTAGAACTGAACAAGAAATACTTAAAGTTGCTAAAGAGCAAACAGATCTTGCAAAACAGAGAGCACAAGCTGAAAGCATAATTGAAAAAGAAATTCAAAAAATAAAGCAGGAGCGAGCAAAAACTGAAAAAGAATTACAGAAGATATCTCAAGAACGAGTAAAGACCGAAAAGGAGTTATCAAGACTTAAAATAGAAAACGAGCGTCTGGCAAAAATACAGGCTAAAACAGAAATAAATAACACCCGTGAAATTGAAAGGCTCAAAAAAATGCTTTTCGATTTAGAGAATAAGGTTATCAAGCTGCAGCAAGACAAAATTCGCCTTGACCAAAAACAAGCTGCTGAAACGAAGAAGAAAGTTACACTTACAATGGAGGAACGCGTTCAGCAGCAATTGGCAAATAAAGCTGAAAAAGAAGCTGTTCTTGCCAAAATGGGACTTATTGGCGCATACCAAAAACTAAATAAGCAAAGAACTGAAGCTAAAAAGCGTCTGTTAGATTTAATTGCAACCGGTAACGCTTCAAATAAACAAATTAGACAGGCTCAGCGCGAATTTGATATTCTTGATAAAAAAATAAGAAGAGCCGATCAGGCTGCTGGCGATTTTACTAAAAATGTAGGTAATTATAAATCGGCTTTTGCCAGTGCTTCAAATATTTTAGGTGCCTTTGGTATTATTGGAGGTCTTACCGGTTTAGTTCAGTTAGGTAAATCAATATACGAAACAACTAAGCTTATACAAGGTCAGGAAATAGCTTTAAGGATGCTTTCTGAAAGTGAAGAAGTTTATGCAAAGAATAAAGAATTTCTAGTTCGAATTTCTGAACAATACGGTTTAGAATTGATTACGACTACAAACGCTTATAAAAATTACTACGCATCGGCAAAAACTGCTATTGAAGAAGGTAGATTGTCATTTGAGGAAATGCAGATGATTTTTGAAAAGATTTCAAAATCTTCATCAATGTTAGGTTTGTCAGTTGAACAGCAAGAAGGGGCTTTTTTAGCACTTTCTCAAATGCTTTCAAAAGGGACAGTTCAATCTGAAGAATTGCGTGGCCAGTTAGGTGAACGTTTACCAGGCGCTTTTGAAGTAATGGCAAAAGCATTAGGTGTTACTACAATGCAGTTGGTGGATATGCTTAAAAAAGGTGAAGTTCTCGCAGCCGATGTTTTACCCAAATTTGCTGTTGCTTATGAAAAGGCTATCGGTGCTGATCAGATACAGAGAACCGAAACACTTGCTGCCGCACAAAACCGTGCATCAAACAAATGGACTGAATATGTTGATAATCTAAATAAAGGACAAGGAGTTATTTCATCTGTAGGTATGGGATTTTTTAACCTTACTGGTAAAGTATTAGATTTAATAGGGGCAAAAGAAGATTTATCTGAGACAATTTTCAAGGAACAGTTAGCCTTAAATGATTTGGTTAACAGAATTACATCAACCAATATTACCAATAGCGAAAGACTAGGTTTAATAGAGAAGTTAAAAACAACTTATCCGGATTTTATTAGTATGATTGAAAATGAAGATTTTTCTAATCGAAATCTACGTAAAACTTTGGCTTTGGTCAATGATGAGTATAGAAATAGGATTTTGTTGCAAACTCAAGCTGAAAATGTGATGGATGCTGAAATCAAGCGAAATAAGAAGATGAGTGATGCGGCTTCCGCTCAAATTAGTCTTTACAAACAGTTAAACGAATTAAATACAAAATACAATCTTGGTGTAGAATTAACACCGGAAAACGCAATTGAAAAAGTTAACGAAATTACAAGCAGACGTAATGAAATTAGAGGTTTTAGTGGTATTAATGCTGCTGGTTTGAAAGGTATGGTTGCTGTTGTGAAAACGTATAGGGATGAAGCAGAAAAGCTAAATGATGAAGTTGAAAAAGAGCGTAAAATTCGAGATGATATTCAGAAGTCCTTTGGTGGCATAACAGAAGAACAAAGAAAGGGTATTAAGAACAATAAAGATTATAATAATCAGCTTGAAGAACGTTTAAAAATTGCCATTAAATTACAAGGTGTAGTTGGTAAAGATTTTAGTGAATTTGATTTAGTTGGTATTAATAAATTTATTTCTTCCAAAACAAATTCAACTGGAGGAGGAGGAGGTGAATCTGAAAAAGACAGAAAAAAACGTGAAGCAGCAGCAAGAAAAGCGCAAAAAGAAGCTGATAAGCGAGATAAAGAACGACTGAAAAAGCAGAAAGAAGCTTATGAAGCAGAAATTGATCTTCTTATATGGAGGGCTGATAGTAAAGCAGAAATTTTTAAAGCAGAATCTATAAATGAAGAAAGCACTCAAGATGAAAGATATAATGCTTTAATTGCTTCACAAAAAGCGGAAGAAGAATCTTTGAGGTTGAACGCTGAAAAGCAATTGACAATTTCTCGTGCATTCCAAGAAGATAAAAAAGCTTTTACAGAAACTGAAATATCAGATATGATTAATAATATCAGTTTGAAATCTGATATAACTAACCAGGAACTTTTAATTCTTGAAAAGTATTATACTGCTTTAGAAAAATTAAGAAAACAGAATAAGAAAGATTTAAAAGAAAATATTGACTTTGAAGCAAATTTATTAAAGAAACAAGCACAAGAGAAAATTAAAAAAATAACTTCTCAAAACAATAAAGATGAAGCTGGTGAAATAAATACATTATCAATAGGCAATAATTTAACAGATGTTGAAAACTATGAGAAATCTGCTTATGAGATCAAACGAAAGTATTTGCTTAAAAATCTTGAAGATGAATTAGCGGTTTACAATACTATTATTGAAAACGAGAAGAAAAAAGGAAAAGTAAATCAAGATATTCTTGATAAGCAGTTAGAATTAGAAAATCAAGTCCGTGAATTTAAAAATGAATCTCATGTTGAAGCTTTAGAAAAAGCAAAGGAAATGGAACAAGCTTTCATTGAGATAGGCGAAAATATTAAAAATGCTTTAGTCGATTTAACCAATGCAATATTTGATAATAGGATTCAAAAAATTGATGAAGATATTGAAAGAACAAACGAACAATATGAAAAGCAGATTGAACTTTATGAGGGTGATGCTGCAAGACAAAAATTGATTCGTGAACAACAAGAAAGAGAACGTGAAAAACTAGAAGCAAAAAAGCGTAAAGAACAGCACAAGCAGGCGGTTTTTAATAAAGCAATGTCAATCATGGATATCGGTTTTAGTACTGCTATGGCGATCATGCAGGGTTATGCTCAACTTGGTCCAATTGCCGGTTCTGTTGCGGCAGTATTAATTGGTATTTTGGGAACAATTCAAACAGCTGCTGTTCTTGCAACACCAATACCTAAATATAAAATGGGGCGTGAAGGTGGTCCTGAAGAAATGGCGATTGTAGGTGATGGCGGTGTTCATGAGGTTATTGAACACAAAGATGGATCTGCTGAGATTACACCTAAACGTGATACATTGGTTAAATTGTTAGAAGGTGATAAAGTACATAGTTCAATAGAAAAATACCGTCAATCTCGAAGAAGTAAATTCAGAAATGACTTAGTTAAAGATCATATCAAGATGCAGGCTTACATAAATCAGAATAATGTTTTTGATGGTTCCGGATTGGAAAGAGAAATTAAAGATCTTCATCTTACAATGAAAAGAAAAAACATGTCGATGGTTGTAAATGTTCCTAAATCTGATATGTCTCAAGAATTGTGGAAAATGAAGCAGTTGGGGATGTTTAGATAAAAAAAGAGGATTCTGTTTAGAATCCTCTTTTTAATTGATTTTTATTTTACAACTACTTTCTGAGTTGCTTTTCCTTTATCTGTTATAACTTGAACATGGTAAATTCCTTTTGCTAAACCATTTAAGTTAATAATTTTTTCTTTTGATTCTTTTATCAATTGACCGGTTGTGTTGTAGATTAAAACTTTTTCTAAAACCAAACTGTTTTCCAATTCAATGTTTAAAATATCGGTTGTAGGGTTTGGATAGACCTTGAAGTTTTCTAACACAAATTTATCGGAAGATAAAATCCCAGAAATATCATACACACGAACACCGCCCAAAGGAGATTTGCCTTGATGATTATTGGTGTTAACATTGCTAGCTGTTTTTTGACCCAAATCATCATTCTTCCTTAAAGCCAAACTGCTGCCATCTCTTGAAATGGCAATTACCTCATGAATAGAGTTGGTAATTGTTGTGTCAATTATTTCTCCTTTTTTTACCCAATTGCCTTGAAGATATTCAAAAATATCTACTCCTGAAGCCCAAGTCTGACCATTCCAAGCCCCTAGTGCAATCGCATTGCCAGACCCAGATATTACCACTTCTCCGTATCCGTACACTTCTCCCAACGCTGTTTTACTTGATATTATTGAATTGCCCATTTGTACCCAAGTATTGTTAGTGTATCTGAAAACATTTACAGAGCTAACATTCATAGGTTTAGTATTTCCAGTACTTACGGCGATTGTGTTTCCATCACTAGACATAGCCATTCTACCCCCGTTACTGGTATAATTTAAATTTATGTCGATTGGGGTGCTTTGTATCCAATTATTATTTACATATTTAAAAATGCTTATTTCATTACTTGGATGATAGATAGCTGCAAGGGTATTTCCGTCTTCTGACAAACAAATACTAGATCCAACAACGTTGTTAATAGTTCCTGTTACTGTCCAAGTGCCAGAAATGTTTTTATATATATTCCAAGGATAAGGACCAATCCTCGGTGCTATTGCTAAAACAGAACCATCGCCTGAAAGTGCAATCTTGAACTCGCTTACCAGAGGATCTGGAATATCCTGACCTATTTGCTCCCAATTGTTATTTACATTTTTGTAAACTCGAGCCATACCTGCTCCCCCATCGGAACTAATAATTGCTAAAATAGAGCCGTCGTTTGAAAGCAAAGCTTTACCTAATTCAAGGTCTTGCCCCACTTGTGTCCAATTTCCAGAAACATTAGAAAACACTTTAGTAGCAGGATTATAATTATAATCAGTACCACTTACAGACAATACATTACCATTTTCAGACAGCGAAAGTGCGTATATTTCACGATTAGTGTCCAATATATCTTGACCAATTTGTGTTTGTGCATTACTTATTGATGTAATTACAAACAATGCGAAAAGTAGTTTTAATTTCATGTTTTTTAGTTATTTAATTATAATTAATAAATGTTTTTATTTTTCATCAAATGTAGATAAATATTTGAAATGATAGTAAGTTTCAAAAAATTTCTCACTGTTTAGTGAAATAATTTTTAAAATCG
>Ga0256901_1000642_pt1 | contig 19322 bp, 16 predicted proteins | sample MC6MC0689MT_FD_190200 | JGI IMG/M metagenome (GOLD analysis project Ga0256901, IMG submission 190200) | Metatranscriptome of enriched soil aggregate microbial communities from Iowa State University, Ames, United States - MC6-MC0689-MT... | ecosystem: Environmental > Terrestrial > Soil >... | reverse complement strand
TGGGGCGTCGCCCATATCAGGGCAGAGAACCTGCATGATCTGTTTTTCGCGCAAGGTTTTAATGCCGCGCGAGATCGGCTCTGGCAGATCGATATAGCACGCAAGCGCGGGCTTGGTCTGCTGGCGCGTGATTTTGGACCCGGCTATCTTGAACAGGACAGGGCCGCACGCCTGCTGCTTTATCGCGGAGACATGGCTCCTGAATGGAAGGCCTATGGTCCGGATTCTGAACAGATATGCACGGCTTTTGCTCAAGGCATCAATGCATATATCGATGCCTGTGGAGCAGGCGAGGCGGCACTTCCGCCGGAGTTCGCTTTGCTCGGGCACAAGCCTGATCGGTGGTGTGCGGAAGATGTCGTACGCGTACGCACTCATTCGCTGACACGCAATGCATCATCAGAGCTTTTGCGCTCAAAAGTTATGGCAAAAGCGGGTTTTGATCTGGGTGGTAAGCTCGATCAGTTGCGCAAGGAATTGTCGCATGGCGTGGTGCCGAAGCCGGTCGACGGCTTTGACCCTAACATCATGACTGACAGGGTTTTGCGTGACTTCCAGCTTGCTGTCAGTCCTGCCACCTTCTCCAAAGAACGCTTGGCTGCAACACTTGATGATGCAGGTCTCTGGACGGTTGTTTCGGCGTTCGGCGACATCGCGCGCGCCTCTTTTGAAGAGGGTTCCAATAATTGGGTAATCGCAGCTGAAAAGACCACGACCGGGCGACCTATACTGGCACTCGATCCCCACCGCACCCATGGTTTGCCATCGATCCGCTACGTTGTGCATCTGACGATGCCGGACCTTGATGTGATTGGCGCAGGCGAACCGATGGTTCCCGGAATTTCCATGGGTCATAACGGCACCGCTGCCTTTGGCCTCACCATCTTTGGAGCCGATCAGGAAGATATCTACGTTTATCAGACTGATGAAAGCGGCAACGACCAGTATGCCTATCAAAGCAGTTGGGAGAAGTTCACGACGATTACTGAAGCCATCCCCGTTAAAGGGCATCCGGATCAAACCGTCGAACTCAAATTCACGCGGCATGGTCCTGTGCTTTATGAGGACAAAGCGAATAATCGCGCCTTTGGCCTGCGTACAGTCTGGATGGATGCGGGCATGGCACCTTATATGGCCAGCCTGTCGGTCATGCGGGCTAAAAACTATGCTGATTATGCCAGCGCGCTGGATGGCTGGGGATGCCCTTCGGTAAATCACATCTATGCAGATACGACAAACACCATCGCATGGAAGCCTTCAGGCGCCACGCCTGTTCGCGAAAACTGGGACGGACTTTTACCTGTTCCCGGTGACGGACGCTATGAGTGGAATGGCTATCTGGCTCCGCAGTCTGGCCCTGTTGAAGTTAACCCAGAACGCGGCTTTATCGCGACCGCCAACGCCATGAATGTGCCTGATGCTTGGACAGCCAACAATCCGGCCATTGGTTATGAATGGCTGGATAGCAGTCGTCACGATACCTTGCATCAAGCACTGTCACGCAAAGCGCCCATATCGCTAGAAGACTGCGCACGCCTGCAAGCCTCGACTTTTTCGCCCATTGCCGCGCGGGTACTAAAAAGCCTCAAGGGCCTGTTCCAGTATAGTGATGATCCGGCTGTGCTGCTGCTTCGCGATTGGGATGCTGACCTTTCGGCAAAATCTGCAACGGCAGCGCTTTTTGAAGTCTGGTTTAGCAAGTACCTTGGCCCGCTTGTTGCAAAGGCCGAGGGTGCCGCCCCGGATGTTGTACCGCTGCTCATGCCATTTGATTCACCGAGCATTGTGTCATGGCTGGAAAATGCGGAAACCTCCTCCAGGCATATCGCAGCTATTCAAGAAAGTCTTACCGATGCCTGGGCTGAATGCGCCTCTTTGATGGGGGCGAATGCTACGCAATGGGCATGGGGCGACATTCATTTCCTTAAACTCCACCATCCCTTGCAGGCGTTGACAAAGAACGACTGGTCGGTTGAGCCTTTAGCCTTGGGCGGCAGCAGTTCGACACTTAATTATGCCACGTACCGACTGCACAACTTTTCGGTTGTGGCGGGTCCATCTGTCCGGATGATCATTGATGTGGGGGAATGGGATAACAGTTTGTTTGTCAACAATCCCGGACAATCGGGTTTACCTTCATCGGAGCACTATAAGGATCTTCTAGAAAACTGGCAGGAAGCAAGCGCAGTTCCACTGCTCTATTCAACAGAATGTATTGATAAGGTGACCACAACCAAAATAATGCTGAGAGTGCGTTGATGATGCCCACGCTGCAGTGTGCTATTATTTCATTGTTATAATGACATAGGTCGGATAGACCTCAACAAAAATCACGGGCGTTGCATTGATGATGGTCGCCTGATCAATCGGTGAGATTCGGACGTTCGCGAGCATGTTCTCCAGTTTGGCGCGGTTCTCTTTGCTGCTGAAGAATTTATCTTTTTCGTCTTCTGCGTCGACTTTGCCAAACTGGTGCACATTGGCTCGGTCCTGTCTGATGATGCCTGCAACTTTTGTAAGGCGCTGGCCAGATGAACTATAGTGGTCGCGCTCGCTTAAACGGGCGTAATAAGTGTCAATAGGTTTATCCGCTGCATTTGCAATTCCCGTGACCACCAGCATCGTAGCTGCCATGATAATCAAGCGCATGATTTCTCCTTATATCCACCTTTAAGCCACTAGCAGTTTCGTGCGTGTTCTTCAGTCTATTCTTATCGTTTTGCCCGCTTTTTTGCAGCGAGCTGATAAAGACGGAATTTCACAATTTTGCCTCGCTTTCTGGCTGAAACCCGCCTGTACTGTTTCGAATAATTAGTGGAGACGCGATAACAGATTGGTGGTCGCCCTCGCCAATCTGCCCAGGCTCGCTTTCAGCGAGGATTTCTATCGCGCGCTCAACCATTTTTTCGCCATCGTGAACCAGTGTGGTGAGGTTGTAAGATGCCCAGCCAGCTTCTGCTATATTGTTATAACCGCTAACGATGATGTCATCAGGGATACGAACACCGATTTCCTGCCGTAACGCATCTATAGCGCCAAGCGCTAATAGGTCGTTTGCGCAGTATATCGCATCTGGTAGCTCTTTTGTCGAACTCATCATGTCTTTAAGCCGCTTGATCGCAGTATATCCCACTTCGTAACGATAGTTGCCCTCTAAAATGAGAAACGCCTGCCAGTCTCGCCACATCGATGGATGATACGTAGGGCTTATTACGTTTCATTCCATATCCTTTGCGGCTTCATGTCCTGCTTTTGAACAATCATCAGGTTTCGTTTGCCGGTATGTTTAAATGCTTTCAAGGATTTGAACTGACTTTCACGCCGCCAAAGACCTTCGGCTTGAAGAGTGTGACGTCGATTCCGTCGGGTCTGGCCAGGTTGAGGTTGCCATTCAGACGGGTGGGATTTGTGGCTCCGATCTCCATTATTATAATCATGGCGGTATCGGTGCCATTCGGAGGCGCGAACCGATGATATTGGGGCATGAAGTAGCGGGAACAATTACCGCGCTGGGCACTGGTGTGGTTGGTTTGACGGTTGGTGATCAGGTGGCTGTATCGCCAAGCAGACCCTGCAATGCTTGCCAATATTGCCTGAAGGTATGCAGAACCACTGTCTGAATATATGCTTTTATGGTAGTGCTATGCCGATGCCCCACATTCAGGGAGCGTTTCGCCAGAAGCTTGTTGCTGAGAGCTGGCAGTGTCACAAGGTTGATAACGGCATCTCTATCCATGAGGCGGCATTCGCCGAACCATTAGCCGTTACACTTCATGTTGTGACACGCGCCGGTTCATTGCTGAACAAGCGTGTTCTTGTGACGGGATGTGGGCCAATTGGTGCATTAATCATCATTGCCACTCGTGCTCACGGCGCTCGCGAAGTGATTGCAACAGATGTCATGGAGCCAGTTCTGAAAAAGGCACGCGAAATTGGGGCCGATCGCACCATCAATGTAGCGGAAGATCCAGAGCAGTTAGCAAACTATGCGGCGAATAGAGGCTATTTCGACATTATGTTTGAGGCATCGGGCAATGAACGTGCCATGCGGGCAGGACTTGAAGTGCTAAAACCTCTTGGCATTTTGGTGCAAGTCGGGCTTGGCGGCGATGTATCGATTCCGCAAAATATCGTCGTCTCGATAGAAATTGATATGCGTGGTTCTTTCCGCTTTCACGAAGAGTTCGGCCTCGCGGTTGATATGATTAATCGGAAGGCTGTCGATCTGAAGCCGCTTTTGAGTTCAGTCTACCCTTCGGAAGATGTTCTTGCGGCATTCGAAATTGCGGGTGACAGGAACCAGTCGATGAAAGTTCAACTGGCTTTTTAGAGCTATCTCGCGTCAGGCGTGCTGACATAACGGTTCATGCCAATGTTCTTTGATGTGGCGCGGCGATGAATTTCAGCCATGGTTGAATGAAACGCTGCGTTGCGCTGTTCAAGCCTTGCATGTTCTGCCAGATGAGCTGGTACGAGTTCACGGATTTCAGCAAGGATTGCGGCTTCATCAATGGAACACATGCGCCCCTGATTAACGACAATTTCACCTGCCACCATGACAGTCTCGATTGATGAACCGTTTTCGGCATAAACAAGGTGTTTTGCTACATCATTGAGTGGCATAAAGCTTAACGTTGTCAGGTCGAGTATCAGTAAGTCGGCAGCTTTGCCGACTTCAAGCGATCCTGTGATGTCTTCAAGAAGAGCGCTGCGTGCACCATTAATCGTGGCCATTTTGAGAATCTCATCAGCACAGATCCATTGTTTGTAATCCGGGCCGGATACACTGTGTATCAATCCTGCAACTCGCATGACGTCAAAAATACGTGCGGTATCATTTGAAGAAACACCATCTGTTCCCAGGGCGATGGTGACACCTGCGTCTATCAACTGGCGAATGGGAGCAATGCCGGCACCAAGCTTCTGGTTGGATATTGCGTTATGAGCGACAGAGCATTTTGCAGCGCCCATCAGTTCGATGTCGTAAGGGCTCACCCATACGGAATGTGCGACGGTTGTATTGCGTGAAAGAACGCCAAGGTCATCCATATAGGCGATTAGGCTCTTGCCATAGAGTTCATGGCCGGTGACGGCTTGAGTTTTGGTTTCAAGCACATGAGTATGCAAAGGCACGCACATCTTGATCGCGAGCTCATGACAAGCCTGCAGCAAATCCGCTGTGCAGCGCTGTGGTGCAGATGGTGCCAGCATAAAATTGAGACGGCCCGCCCTGCCGTGCAGCGTTGAAAATGCGGATTGGCAATAATCAATATAGGCATCGGCGGACATAGATGGCCCGAAATCGAGCTGTTCTTGCAGAGCAGACGGCATCACCTCACGCGCATAGGGCAGGGCGTCAAGCGTATGGATATTCATAGCGGCGCTCGAAACATTAGCACGAATACCCGCATCCTCATATGCTTTGAAAACAGTTGAAAGCCGTGAGAGATCGTGAGCTGGAGGGTCGAAAAAGTCGTCGCAAATTGTCGTGACGCCGTTGCGTATTGACTCAATCGCCAGAAGCAGGCTGCGCAGATAAAGCAATCTTTCGCCAATTACGGGGCCCATCAGTAGTGGATATGCATAGAGCAACCAGATTTCGAGTGGCATGCCTTCATATCGCCCTCGGAAAAAGGTCTCGCTGGAATGCGTATGGGCATTAATCAACCCTGGCATCACCAGACGGTTTTTGCCTTCTATGACGGAAGCATCCGGAGCAGAAGGTAAGTTCTGACCGATAGCTGAAATTTTGCTGCCTTCTATCAGAATGTCGCCCTCGAACGGGCGGCTTCCTTGGTGCGCGCACATTGTAAGAATGGTCGCGTTCCTGATTAGCGTCTGCTTCTGTTTAAAAGTCATGGGCTTATCCTGGTACTCTTACTGATCCCGCAGTTCACTGAAACCGCTGGCTGCTTTTGTGCCACCGCGCAATTGCGTGCTTAGCCAGACACCGACAACTGTCGCGATATAGGGTAGTGCAAGCAGCAGGTCGTGTGGAACACGATTACCAAAGGTAAGCTGCGCCCTGATGCCAAGTGCGCCGACAATTGCGAAGAAGGCCGCAGCCAGGCTTGCACCGATAGGATGTCCTGCACCGAAAATGACAGCTGCGAAGCCCATGAAGCCACGTCCGGCAGTCATGTTCTGGGCAAAGATCTGAAGACTTCCGGCTGCAAGTTCCGCACCAGCTAACGCACACAATACGCCACCAATCATCAGGGCTACCAGACGCATAATAGCTGGGTTCACACCGACGCTTCGTGCGGCGAAGGGATGTTCACCGGCGGCAGCCAATCGCAATCCAAAGCGAGTACGCCGCAAAGTGACCCACATCGCGAACACAACAAAAGGCATGAGCAGAACAAGGATTGAAAGGGAGCCGAAAGCACCGAAAGCCACACCGATACGCGGAAGCCCAAAGGGCGCACTGATTGCTGCTTGTGTTCCGAAAATCGATTGAACCGCGAGTGCAGTGCCGCCAAGCCCCAACCCGGTGAGACCTAGTCCGGCAATGATCTGGTTGGCTTTGAGCTTCTCTACAACAAACCAAAACAGGATTGAACCGATCACGCAGACGATTATAGCGCTTAAAAGCGCAAGCCAGATTGATTGTGTGAGCACAATACCCAGAATAGTTGCACAGGCACCCACAATCATCAGTCCTTCAAGGCCGAGATGCCAGATGCCTGTACGCTGTGCAATAACACCTGCAAGCGTGACGTAAATGAGCGGCGTGCCTGAACGCAGGATAGCGATTACGAAGTCTTCCATATCCGTCCTCCGAGTTTTGCGATCCGGTCGACGACACTGGATTTTGCGGTGATGAAGAGAGCAATGGATGCGTTGATGATGTCGATTGCCGATGAAGGCAGGCCAGCCATAATTGGCAGATAAAGCGCTGCGGATGCCAGTCCGCCAAAGAACAGGGAGACAAAAGCTGTTCCTACCACTGAGAAATTCGCAACAAGCGCAATCAAAATGGCGGTAAATCCATGTCCCGGCAGAAAGCCGCCTGTCAGACGGCCGTTGGGGCCCATGAACTCAATCGTTCCGGCGAGGCCGGCAAGCGCGCCGCTTAGCAGAAAGCTTGAAAGGCCGATACGCCATGTCCGTGCTCCTTGCCATTGCACCATCGTCGGGTTGCGACCAGCCAGACCCGAAAGCACGCCAAAGGCTGTGCGGTTGACAAGTAACCACATGGCCAGACCAACGATTATAGCGATTGCAATAATTGTTGGTGATAGCCCCAAAGAGTCGCTGATACGATAGGCGCTTGCCAGTGGACGGCTTGATGATTGCTGACCAGTACCAGATGGATCCTTAAGAGGTCCGGCAGTGACATAGAGCAGGAAAAGTCCGGCGATGAAGTTTCCCATCAGCGTGGTAATGACTTCATCTGTTCCTGATTTCAGACGTAGCAGTCCCGGCCACAGCGCCCAGAGTCCACCACCCGTCATGCCCGCAAGAAAACACATGGCAATGAGGATAGGTGCTGGGGCACCGTTAAGCCATTCGGCCATGAATGCGGCCGCGATGGCGCCCATGTAAAACTGTCCCTGCGCGCCAATGTTGAAATAGCCGGCGCGGAATGACACCGCAACACCAACCGCAGTAATGAAGAGTGGTAAACCCCATCGCAAAGCCTGCTGCGATGCCCCGGGCCGAAGGAAGGCGCCCTCAGCAATAGACTGGAACATCAAGCTTGTCGAGTAGCCCGCAGTTTGAAAGATGATACCACACAATATGAGGCCGATCAGAATGAAGATCAGCGCGCGGAAAACGGAGACGAGCCGGTCAATCATTGATGGACTCCTGTCATAGCGGCTCCCACCGCAGCAAGGTCATAGGGCGGACGGAATTCGGCAACAATGCGTCCCGAAAGCATGACGATGACGCGGTCGGAGATATCGAAGATTTCATCCAAGTCAGATGAGATGAACAAAAGACCGCAACCGCGAGTCCGTGCTTTGCGCATTGAATCCCAAACGAAGGAGGTAGCACCGATATCAAGGCCGCGTGTTGGCTGCGCAGCAAGTATCAGCCGCGCATGCTGATCCATTTCACGAGAAAGGATTACTTTTTGCGCATTGCCGCCAGAGAGAGAACCTGCCCGCTGACCTACTTCGGAATAACGCACGTCCCATTCTTTGAGCGCCGTGTCGCATTGTTTACGGATGACTGATGGGCTGATCGTTGACAACAGTGACTTTTGGAGGAGGCTGCGTGCTGCCCAGTTTTCCCAGAGTGAACTGGTCAGACTTAAGCCTTCGACATTGCGTTCAAAGGGAATGATACGCAGGCCTGCACTGCGTCTTGCAGCAAGCGGCGCGGCGGTCAAATTCTGGTTATCGATGATGATTTTGCCTTCAACCACGTCGGTCATCGCGGCAATTGCGCGAACAAGTGTGCGCTGTCCATTACCTTCCACACCTGCCACGCCGATAATTTCGCCAGAACGAATGTCGAGACTGACCTGATCGAGTGCGGGGCCTTCTGAATCTGGTTGCGTCGAAACCTGGGTCATGCGCAGTATCGGCGCGCTGTCCTGATCCACAGCTGGTTGATGCATATGGGGCGTTATGCTTGTGCCGGTGAGGGCAGCCTTGTCGTCAGCATTAAGCTTTTTTGCAGCAGCTGATCCGATAATCAGTTCGGCCAGCTTATCAGCATCAATGCCGTCGCATGGTAGCGGTCCATCGACGAGCTTACCGCCGCGCAACACCGTGACCGTATCTGCAATTGCCAGAACTTCTCTGATTTTGTGCAAAATAAGAATAACAGTGACACCGCGTTCTTTCAGACGGCGTACACGCTCGAATAATTTGTCTGCGCCTTCAGGCGAAAGAACTGCTGTGGGTTCATCGAGAATGAGAAGTTTTGCGTGGGAAACAAGGGCGCGAGCGATTTCAACGCCTTGCTGCGTCTCGACCGGAAGATCGCGGATCCGTTGTCTGGCTTTAACTTTTACATCGAGCGCGTCGAGGTGCGGTTGCCAGCGTTTTTCCAGTTGGGTTTTCGAAAACAGGCTTCCGCCTTCTGCACCAAACTGCATGGATTCTGCCACAGTGAAAGAGGGTGGTAGTGCAAAGCTTTGATGAACCAGTTCGACACCGGAGCGTCGTGCATTTTTAACACTGCCTCCCAGGAGTGGGCGGCCGTCGATCTTAAGTTCTCCGGAAGCGGGGCGGACAAGGCCAGCCAGTACTCTGGCGAAAGTCGTCTTTCCGGCGCCGTTCTGGCCGACAACGGCGTGGATTTTTCCACGTTCGAAGACGACGTCGACATCGGAGAGCGCAATGATGGAACCATATCGAACGGTTACATCATTGCATTCAAATATTGGAGGGCTGGCCTTGTTCATAGCAGCATGTTCTCGTCACAGATCAGAGCGTTGTGTTGAACGGGACTTTGAGAGAGCCATCGAGGATCGCTGCACGCACTGCGGCGATTTCCGGTTCGATTTCCTTCGCCTTGGCGACGAGATCCGCGGGTCCCTGTTCTGCAAACAAAGGTGAAGGTATAAAGTCGATCACGCCAGTTCCCAGTCCGGTATGTTCATGTGTGCCACCAGCAAAATTATCGCCAACAGCTTTGGTCACCTCGTTGTAAAGCGAGTTGCCGAAGTCCAGCCCGACGATGGAAACAACGTTCTTCGGGCCTTGCGGGAACTGTGCCGGATCAAGCACACTCACGAGGCGGCCTTCTCCTTCCTTGGCGGCGGCAATAATACCGAAATCGGTTGCGGCTGCGTCGGTCTGGATGAAATCAATGCCGCTCGAATACATTTGCGTTGCGATTTCCTGCCCCTTCGCCGGGTCCTGAAACGAACCTGCAAAGGCAACCGCAACCGATGCATCAGGCCGGACCGAAAGTGCACCTGCCTTGAAGGCATTATAGTCAGCATTGATCGGCGGAATGGATACACCGCCAATAAAACCAAGTTTGCCGGATTTGCTCATACGTGCTGCGAAAATGCCCGACAGATAGCAGCCGAGATAATAGTCGTAAGAGACGGTTACGACATTTGGAATTGCAGGTTCAAACGGATCGGCGAAGAGCTGAACCCATTTGGTGTTCGGATAAGATGGTGCGAGCGCTTTGAAAGGTTCCGCAACTTCGTTGAATGTCGAAACGATCACTGAAGCGCCAGCATCACCAAGTGTGCGGAAAATGGTTTCATAGGTTGCGGGGTCCTGCGCATAGACGGCGCGCGACTGAAAACCATGTTCGTCCGCAAGTTGCTTGAGCTTAGCGATCATCGAATCTACTGCGCTTGCATCACCTGCGGCTTGCGTGTGCACGAGTGCGACGAGACCGCCAGCGGCATGTGCAGCTGCAGTTAAAAGGCCGCTGGTCATGCTGAAAGCTGCCAGGCCCGCAGTGGTCTTGAGGAAATTTCTGCGGTCGATGGATCGACGCAGAAGATTGAGTTCTGTTGAATTTCTGTTTGTCATGTTCCCATTTCCTTGCTCTGGAAGTTCGGTATCAGTTTTTTATTGGGGCGGCTTTTCTGCCGCCCTTGGTTTTGCAGCTGCTCAATCGCAGGCGAATGAGTTATGCGCCGGGCGAAAACGATGCCGGGTTCATAATCATCACATCCTGCGTATGAATTGCATCGAGCGCCCAGACACCTGCAATGAAGCTCTGCCATTCCGCGTCCGCATACATGGCCGCACGTCTTACTTCACGATCGGCGAGGCTGTCATAGCGCCACATTAAGACGGTGCGGTGCAGATGACCGATTTCGCTGACGTAAAGACCGAGAAACGTGTTGAGGTGCCGCTTCTGGATCGGCAAACCTTCGGTCTCATATTTTTTGAGCCAGCCGTCGACGGTGCCTGGCTTGAATGTATATGTGCGATGTTCGACAATCACAGGAAGGCCTCCTTGAGAATGAATTCGGCAGCGCGCTCGCCGATCATGATCGCGGGAGCATTGGTGTTGCCGCTGGATATAATTGGCATGATTGATGCGTCTGCGACGCGCAGCCCTTCAATGCCATGGACTTTCAATCGAGCATCGACCACAGACATCGCGTCGTTACCCATCTTGCAGGTGCCAACCGGATGGAAAGTTGTCATTGCATTGGCACGTAACCATTTGATGAGTTCGGCATCGCTTTCGACGGCCGGCCCCGGTGCGAGTTCCTTGCCGCGATATTTGTCGAATGCTTTCTGCTGGATAATGTCGCGTGTCATACGAATCGCGTTGATCATCGTGCGAATGTCGAACTCGGTCTTAAGGTAGTTTGCGTTAATGCGTGGGCGATCTGCCGGATCGGCGGAACGCAAACGGATTTCGCCGCGGCTTTCCGGATTTACCGGACCGACACGCAATGAGAAGCCATGATTGGCTTCAACACGCTCCTTCTTGAACGGGTTGGGAAAGTGTAGATTTGCAGTCTTTTCCAGGGCGGGCATAAAGTGAAGCTGGATATCAGGTGCCGCCAGATCGGTGCGCGATTTGACGAATGCGCCTGCTTCGTAAGGGAAGGTTGTGGTGATACCTTCCCCAAATAACATACCCTGAATGACGGACCATGTGAGCTTGTCGGCTCGCAGATCAGAATAAAGCGTGACCGGTTCGCGGCATTCATAGGCCATAACGCAATCAACATGATCCTGAAGGTTTTTGCCAACACCCGGCAGATCCTGAACAACATGAATATTGTGTTGCGTTAGTTCGTCTGCGGCGCCAATGCCGGAAAGCATAAGGATTTGCGGTGAGTTGACGACTCCCGCCGAGAGGATCACCTCCCGCTTTGCATGGGCCTTGATGACATTGCCTTTGCGCGCGTATTCGACGCCGATCGCGCGGCGATTCTCAATGAGAATGCGCCTTGTATGCGCCCGCGTAACGATGGTGAGATTGGGCCGCGACTTCGCCGGGCGCAGGAAAGCATAGGCTGTTGAACAACGCTTGCCTTTGGTAATGGTGAAATCATAGCGACCAAAACCTTCCTGTTCTGCACCGTTGAAGTCATCATTGAGCGGGTAGCCTGCTTGCTCGCCAGCTTCGTTGAAAACATTCAGCAAACCGTTCCAGCCCCGCGCGCGGCAGACAGTGAGTTCACCTTCGGTGCTATGAAAGGCATCCTTGCGTTGCGCATGGGTTTCGGAGCGAAGAAATGCTGGTAACACTTCGTCATAAGACCAGCCGTTAGCACCCATTTGAGCCCAGCGATCATAATCATGGCGATTACCGCGCACATAGATCATACCATTGATAGTGGAGGTCCCACCAAGTACTTTGCCACGCGGCCAATAGAGCGACCGCCCATTGAGGTGAGGTTCCGGTTCTGTATGGTAATGCCAATTATAGATGCCTGAGTGAAAGAGCTTTCCCATCAGCATTGGAAGGCGAAACAAGGGGTTCAGGTCGCGACCGCCTGCTTCGAGCAATAATACTTTATTGGCAGGATCGGCCGAAAGACGGTTTGCAAGCACGCAGCCTGCCGAACCGGCACCAATGATGATGTAATCGAATGTCTTGGTTGCGGCCATATTACCAAGCAATGAGTTTAGAACCCATTTCCTCTAGAAAATTGTTGCAAAGAATGAATGGGTTGGGGAGCGCCAGAACTTCATCGGCCCGCGCCGGGTGCTCACGTAGAACACAGCGCACATTGCCGCCAATGGTTTCGTCAATGCCTGCCAGTTTGAGTGCCTGTGCTGCGGCATCGCCAAAACCTAGAAACACCAATGGTTTTCCGCGCGCAGCAAGTAACCGGAGCGTTTCAACGATCAGCGGACGCCAAAGCACGAGATGTCCCTGAGATTGATGTGGGTCGATATCCACCTTGAAACGCGTAAGCGTTAGCGACGCGTTAAGAAGCAGTGCGCCTTCGTTAACCCACCGATCTGCAATCTCGGAAGGCTGTTCCAGCTCCACCGCACCGTTTTCTATTGCGTCCAAAGTCTTTGGCCAATCGGCGAAGCTTCGTGCATAGGACAAGTCGCCTGTGCGAGCTGCGATTATCTGCTGGGTGTATGCGCGGATGCTTTTGGAAAACATCTTGTCGAGCTCGTTCCAGCCCGCGAGGTTGCCCGCCTCAAACGCCCGTCCGGTGGCAAAGCCCGGTTCAGGATAAGGGTCCTGTCCCAGAACAACGCAACGAACATTGTCAGGCAAAATGCCATCAAATGCGCGAAGGCAATGTGTGGCTTGAGGCATTCCCGGAAAATTCTTTCCACGACGAACGGGAAAAATCGGCTCCCAGACTTCCAGTTCGAGCTCAGGCGAAATGCCATCGAAATCAAGGGTGACATTACCGAGAAACGAACGCCAGGGTTCGCTCAGATCGGCAGGCCATTCAGCCAGAAATTCCTCCATTGCAGCTTTTAACCGCACAGTCATTCGCACCCTCCCCAAGGTTGCGTGGCCAGGAGATTTCAAGAACCTGACCGTTTTGTCAGCTTTTTATGAAAAGAAGTTGACCATTTTGTCAACTTCTTTTTTTATGGTGCTTCGAATCCAAAGGTCCCTTAGAGTTGTTTAGTCAGACTTGTGTCGAGCCTTTGATTGAATGCACATTAATGACCGGGGCGAATGAACCGGAAAAAGATATTTGGAAATAATGGGATAACCAATGGTAGAGCAAAGCAGATCGGTTGAGATGGAGCCAGAAGACCAAGCGGCTTCGGATGAGCCGATCAGAGCGCGAAACGTTCTTAAAATTCTCACTGCCGCTGTCGAGATTTTTTCTCGCAAGGGCCTTGATGGGGCACGTATCGTTGAGATCGCAAAGGCTTCGGGACTGCCAAAGGGAAATGTCTATTATTATTTCTCGTCCAAAGAAGAGATTTATAATGCTGCTATAGATCGGTTGATACACAGCTGGGATGATGCTTTCAGGCACATATCAGCCGAACGTGAACCGGCTGAGGCAATCGAAGCCTATGTTCGTGCCAAGCTTAACCATGCGTGGGGAAATCCAGCGGAAACGCGGCTTTTTGCCAATGAGATTCTGCAGGGCGCAGAACATCTCTCTAAAGATGCCCGAGAACACATGCGTAGGGTCACCTCAGAAAAAGCGGGCGTGATCGATGCATGGGCAGCTGCGGGTAAAATTGTGCCTGTTGATGCGCGTCATCTTTTCATTTTGCTTTGGTCTGCGACGCAATTTTATGTCGAGTTTGAAGATCTCGCATGTGATGCACTCGATGTCAGTCAGCTGGGAGAAGATGATTATGCGAAAGCCGCCAAGACAATAACCGAGACGATTCTACGCGGAATCATAGTCAGATAAAGGGCATTTGGAGCTGATCACAACAGCGCCAAATGCTTAATTTATTGGGGCGGCTTAGTGCTTTTGTTGGCTGAGTGTGTCGCGCAATTTCAACATATCTGCACAAACTTCCTCCAGATCAGCGACTTCGAAGCCGTCTGCATAGCGGAAACCATGGCGAGTAAGAGCGGTTTTTAAGACGGAATGGCTGCTTTGGGAAGAATAATACTCATAATTAACACCATCTTGGACAGGCAAACTTCGCTTTTCCTTTAACGCCCAATGTTCAATTGAGAGTGCAAGAGCTCAAGGCGTCGACCGCTATACCGTGCGTCCTTGTCATGATCGCTATTTTAGCGGCGTTTTCCTGTCTAATCTTGTCAGCCCAGCAGGTTTCGGGGCAGGGAAGAGCTGGTGGACAGCACCCAATCAGTCCTCCTCGGGCAGGGGGCTCTGGAGCCGCCGCAACCTCTTATTGGCGAGCGCATCCCCCATAAGTCCATAACCGAAATTGGAATAGAGCGTGGTCGTGCCGGGCGCATAAGCAGGTGCATTTGATCCGATCCACTTCCAGTAATACGCGATTAAGGCATCAAACGGATTGTCGGAGGGTTTGCGCCCGGATCTGGTAGCTCGCGTGGCAAGATCAAGTAATGTAATTGGTCAACCCGTCTGCTTCACGCTTGCACCATCTGGAGCGTATTTCGCGAACGGGTCTGTCAGCTTCAATCTACCATCGGCTGCCAGCGAGGTAAGCACATCGGTTGCGAACACCTTCGAGATAGAACCCGATCGAAATATCGATTTCCTGTTTGGCTCCGTATTGTTGCCGGGCACAGTCTCGCCAATAGCTTGTACGAGACTCCCGTCGCTGCGAACGACTGCGATGATGAGTGCCGGCGCGCCGGAATTGAGAAAAAGTGCCATGCCGGTCATGGAGACGGCGTCCTTTAAAGCGAGATCCTCAGCACTGGATTGCTGGGTCGCCATGACGACCAAACTGCTCGATATCAGCAAAGTTCGAATAAAGCTTGAAGTGCGATGGTGAAACGATTGGCTTGAACCCATGTTGATCCCCTGTGCACGGACTGACGCCACTATTTTGATGCCGCAAGCATTGAAAACAGGCATCGCCCTGGCAATGACAGAAGGATGAATCAACCTGCCCGTTGGATGAGTGGTCATGGTATTGTGAGCGTCGAATGTTTGGGTTGCATTAAACGCCAAGTCGTTCGCGCAATGGTTTACGGTAAACGCGAGAAACTGGCCAACAATGCTCTATAGCGCGCATTTTGATCAACCATTTATCCGGCTTGCTACGATCGACATCCGCGACATGCATAACGTTTACGAAGGCCGTACGATGCACTCGGAAGAAGAGGCTTTCCGGTAATATGCTCATCCATATGCCGAGTGCGCGTGAATCAAGCACCATGGAACCATCGCTGAGCCAGATTTCACTGTAATTTCCTGCAGATCGTACGCCGATGATGGTTTCAGGGCCTACACCACGCACAACACCGCGTTTTCTTAGATAAACAAGTGCTGCGGTCTCGTCGGTGATTTCCAGTTCCGGCATGTGGCTTTCGCGTTGGGCATAACGTGCCTGCGCAATAAGTCTTGCGCAATGAAACATGGCCTTTACCTCTGAGCCGGACCAGTTCTGATATTGGCGCGTGGTATCGAAGCCGATGATCCCGCGCAAACGCTCGTTATGAAAGATCGGGATGCTGAGGATGCTTTTATTGCCCTGACGAATGAACTCAACCTGTATCGCCCGCGCCGCGCGGGGGAGATTATGAACATTGTTGACCGCAACAGCACTACCCGCTGCGAGATTACGATGCAGCCACGCTATCAGTGTTGTGGGTGTTTCCTGAAGCTCTTCGAGATAAGAGGTTGTTTCAACGCGGCACCATTCATGCGTATTGCGAAAACGCAGGAGATCTTGTCCATACTCGATCATCCAGGCCCGATCTGCACCCGATATATTGCCAACAAAGCGAAGAAACTCGGCTATTGCATTGTCGATGGGGAATTTCAAAAGCTCCATCGCACAGGCAAAGGGCCAGTCCAAAGCCGGCTCGTCTACACAGTCTGCTTCCGAATAGATACGGTACGACTGATCGATACTGTCCAAACTTGGCCCCGAAGTTTATTTGTGTTATCTGGCGTTCTGATTGTTGCCACCTTTTTTGCACGCAGGACTGTGCTGAGGTGATCTATGGGTAGGCTTGGTATTATCCATCTTTTCACAATAATATCCAGAATTTGGACTGAATTTTTTATGAAAAATTCCTTTTATTACTGAAAAAGACTTATCGTTACATATTCAGGCTTTTCTCTATTTTAAGTTGCATGGCGTATTTCTCAATTTGGCTATCGGCTGTGAATTTTCGCATTCAACGCTTGTGGATATGAATATATATGTAATAACATAACATATGTTGGTGTTGACCATATTCCAATTTTGAAAGAATGCCTGAGCGATGAGTGACACCTGCCTGACTTTTCGCGATCTGACGCTTGGCTATAACAACTCCCCGGCGGTTCACCATCTCACCGGTGCAATCCAGACTGGCTCACTGACTGCGATTGTCGGTGCGAATGGATGTGGAAAATCGACCTTGATGAAGGGCATTGCCGGCATTCTGCGCCCCATGGCGGGAAACTACATCGTCCAGGAAGGAAAAAGCATTGCTTACCTGCCGCAGCAATCGGAACTGGACCGTTCCTTCCCCGCACGGGTGATTGATCTGGTAGGACTTGGTTTGTGGCCCAGGCGCGGGCTTTTGGGCCGTCGTACTGCCGATGACCGCAAGGCTCTGGCTGATGCGCTGATTGCGGTGGGTCTCGAGGGCTTTGAGAACCGTTCGCTTGATAGTCTGTCTGGCGGCCAGCTGCAGCGTACACTTTTTGCGCGTGTTCTGGTTCAGAATGCTGATTTGATTTTGCTGGATGAACCATTCAATGCGGTCGATGAAAAGACGGTTGCTGATCTGATAGAGCTTATCAGGGCGTGGCATCGTGAAAAGCGCACGGTTCTTGTGGTCGCGCATGATCTCGATCTGGTGCGTGAACATTTTCCGGATGCATTGCTGCTGGCGCGCCGGCCCGTTGCCTGGGGTAACACACGCCAAGTGCTGACATCAGAAAATCGTGCACGCTCCCGGCGTTTCAACGAAGCATGGGATGAGATAGCGTATTGGTGCGATGTGGGGCACACGAAGCATCAGGAACATGCCACTCTGTCGGGTAGGGAAGCTGCCTGATGTCCACAATCCATGAATGGCTGATAAGCCCGTTTCTCGAATTTGCTTTTATGCAGCGCGCTTTGGCTGGTGCGATCATGCTCTCGATCAGCGCTTGCCCGGTGGGTGTGTTTCTGATGCTGCGACGCATGAGCCTGACTGGTGATGCGATGTCCCATGCCATCCTGCCGGGTGCGGCTGCAGGCTTCCTCTTTTACGGACTGGAAATTGTCCCCATGACGATTGGCGGCATGATTGCAGGCGTCATCGTGGCACTTTCTGCAGGCGTCGTGTCGAGACTGACAATCCAGAAAGAAGATGCCTCCATGGCTGCTTTCTATCTGATTTCATTGGCGATTGGCGTGTTGCTCGTCTCCATGCGTGGATCGAGTGTTGATCTCATGCATGTTCTTTTTGGGACAGTATTGGCACTCAACAACGATGCACTTTTCCTCATCGGATTGGCTGCAATCGGGACTCTATCCGCACTTGCAATTCTCTGGCGGGCATTGATTGCGGAATGCCTTGATCCGCTGTTTCTACGCTCGGTCTCGCGGCTGGGTTCGCCTGTGCATTTCATCTTTCTCGGGCTTGTGGTGTTCAATCTGGTTGCAGGTTTTCAGGCGCTGGGAACGCTGCTTTCGGTGGGGCTGATGATCCTGCCTGCTGCGGCAGCGCGGTTCTGGGCAAACCGGGTCGAGACAATGTGCATTCTGGCGACATCGTTCGGATTGGCAGCGTCGCTTTTCGGTCTGCTCTTGTCTTACCACCTCTCTCTGCCATCCGGACCGGCAATCATCCTGTCTGCCGGAGGGCTTTATTTCGTGTCGGTGATTGCTGGAACGCGTGGGCTTTTGCTCACGAGCCGAACCCGACGCGCGCATAGAATAGCTTAATTGAAAGAAGGACGAACCAAATGAAGAGGCAATGGAAACTTGCCCTTGCGACCGGTATTGCGGTCACGTCAATCTGCCTGCCAGCCATGGCTGCTGACAAGAAGCTGAATGTCATCGCAAGCTTCTCCATCCTCGGCGATATGGCGCAAAAAGTTGGCGGAGATCACATCGAGCTCCGCACACTGGTCGGTCCAAATGGTGATGCGCATGTTTATGAGCCCAAGCCTTCGGACGCTATTGCCATGGCAAAGGCCGATGTCGTGCTGGTCAACGGGCTGCAGCTTGAGGGTTTTCTGTCCCGTCTCGTTGAGGCGAGCGAAACGAAAGCAGTCATCCTCGAAGCAACCAAGGGCGCGAATATATTGCGCGATCCGCATGGCGGCCACTACCACTATTATGGCACAAAGGCTGTGTTCCACGAAGCGCCCTTTGATCCGCACGCATGGCAGTCGGTCGGAAATGCCAAGGCCTATGTGCAGAACATTGCCGATGCATTTTGTGCGGCAGATGCGAATGGTTGCGACACCTACAAGCAGAATGCATCTGCCTATCAAGCCGATCTCGACAAGCTGGATGCCGAAATCAAGAATACGGTCGGATCAATTCCGCTGGAAAAGCGCGTGGTCGTTGTCGCCCATAACGCGTTTCGGTATTTTGAGAATGACTATGGCATAAAGTTCCTGTCGCCGCAGGGCGTCTCGACGGAATCTGAAGCGTCAGCTGCCGATGTTGCCGGCGTGGTTCGCGATATCAAACAATATCATGCGTCAGCGGTTTTCGCAGAAAACATTGCCGACTCCCGGCTTGTCCAACAGATCGCATCTGAATCTGGGCTCAAGCTTGGTGGTGTTCTCTATTCGGATGCCTTGTCCGCTGCTGACGGTCCAGCCAAGACTTATATCGACATGATGCGGCACAATGCCGAAACGATCCGCAACGCAATCATTC